>Ga0105158_1000693_pt1 | contig 13958 bp, 8 predicted proteins | sample LHCtaG_FD_81567 | JGI IMG/M metagenome (GOLD analysis project Ga0105158, IMG submission 81567) | Hot spring microbial communities from Little Hot Creek, USA to study Microbial Dark Matter (Phase II) - LHC4sed_matched | ecosystem: Environmental > Aquatic > Thermal springs > Hot (42-90C) > Sediment... | reverse complement strand
GATTAGCGGTGACAGTGCCAGTATATCCGTGTAGACCCCGTGAACGTGCTTACTGCGTGCTACCGCGTGCTGTACCGCGTCCTTGATTAAGTCGACTATGTCCTCCCTCAATAGTACTCCCCCAGGCTCGTTAACGAGGGTTGGGAAGGTGCTCTGGCTCAGCACGTGGCCTATGCGTGCTGGGGTGTCTATACTTGCGCCCGCCCTGGCGTGTCTACTATCTAGGTCCCAGATCCTCAGCACCACCTCACCTAGCGTGGTCTTGCCGGTCCTAGACGCACCGTAGAGGTACAACCACTTTAACCACCTCCCCCTCTGCTTTAGGACATAGTTAAACGGTGCTACTATACCCCACTTAACCACTACGGCAAACCTGTCCTGCGCGTGTGCGAACCACTGCGTCGCGAGCTCATCGAGCAACTCTAACGCCTGCTTGAGCTCCTCGGGGCTTGGCTCCTTCACCTCGTACCTAACGGGGATCACCCTGCCCTCGTGCCAGTAGAAGCCCGGTGCCTCTATCTCCTCCTTTACCGTTGCCCTCCCCTTCTCCTCGTACGCCCGCAGGACCGCACCGATAACGTCCTCCGCCACCCTCCGCTTGTACACTAGGTTCTCCCTTGTCAGCCTAGCCACTATGTCCTCGACCGCGGCGGGGCCTATCTCCAAAGGCCTGCGCCCCCTCGCCTCCCACACCACCCTGTAGTTGACCGAGCCGGTTATCGGGTTGACGTACACCTCCACGCTTGTCGGCGCACCCTCGGCCACCAGGTCGTGCCACTCCACCCGCACCCTGCCCTCCTCCTCCACGATCCGAGCCGTTACCACCGCTAGCCTCCTTAGGTTGGCAACCGCAAAGAGCCTCCTCGCGTAGTTTAGGATCTTGAAGACGGAGTCCCTAAACGGACTCGCCGTGCCCAATACCTCCTCCAGCCGCTTGAGCACCGCGAGTGCCCTGTCCTGCCCGAGCACCTGCTCCAGGAGCTCCTGCAGACCGCTCTTGCCAGAGACCTCCTCCTCCCTAATCTCCCTTTCAAGCCCGTACGGCTCCACCCCGAACAGCTTCTTGAACTCCTCCGCGTACGCGTCTACGTTTATGCCCGCCTTCTTGTAGCTGTAGACCAGTGCCGACGCCCTGGTCTTGATTGGGTCCGAGTCCTGCGTCTCCTCGTACAGTAGCTTCAGCACCTTGGCTATTGAGGTCGGGCTCACCTTAGCCTTGGCGGCCCAGCCGCTGAGGAACAGCCATATGTATTGGCGGTTGCCCGGCACGTAGGCGTCCCTCAGCAGGTTCTTCAGCTCGAGCACCTCAGCGTCGCTCAGCTCCCGTAGCTCCCCAATAGCCGGCGACCTAGCCTCTACCTTCGGCTCCTCCCTTACCTCCTCCCTAGCCTCAGCCTCCTTCCTCCCGGCCTGCCTCCCTTCCAGCTCCTCCAGCAGGCTTACCAGCTCGCCCTCAACTAGCGCCCTCACGCCGTAGTTCGGCTCGCCCCACTCGAACTCCTTGACCCACTCGTACCTAACACCGCTCGGGTGAAGACTCGGCGGTACCAGTGCGTAGTTGTTGACCAGCACCTCGATGTCTCCGGACCGCTTAGTGCCCCTCAGGTACCTCTCGTAGGCACTGAGTTCCACCGCGACCAGTGCTGCCACCCCCCTAGCCGCCTCGGCGGGCTCGAACTCCGCCCCGCACTTGCACCTGAACCTGCCACCCTCCGACCTCTCCACCTGCTTGCCTCCACAGCTAGGGCACCTAGGGCCGGTGAGCCAGTGCACCGTGGACGCGACCACGCTCCGCAGTACGGGCTTACCCTCCAGTGCCCTGGGGTTGTCTATGTCTATGATAGCCAGTACCATTGCGGGCTTCCACGGGTTCTCGGGGCCGCCACAGATCGCTATCCCCTGAGCCTTCCTCAGCCTCCTCTCCAGCTCCTCCCGCTCCAGCCTCCTCTCGGCGCTCCAGCTACCGATCGGCTTCTTACCCTCGCCTATCGGGATAACGTTGAAGCCGACGTCGTACAGCCTCAGTGCTAGCTCTCTAAGCTTACCGCCCCTCTTACCGCCAGCTACCGATAAACTCTTAAGTACCTGTGTACCAGTACCCCTGGGGGCCTGGGTACCCGGGCTATGAGGGGCCCTCTCGGGCTCCGAGCCCAATTTCAACCACCTCCCTCGAGTTCCTTAAACGCTTCCTCGATCCCCTGTCCTAGGTCCTTCCTGACGTAGTTGAGGTAGGTCCTTACCCAGCTGTAGCTCGAGTGTCCTAACAATCTCCTAACGGTCTCCAGGTCCTTGGTTGTCTTCAGTACGAAGAGTGCGTAGCTGTGCCTAAGTGCGTGAGGCCTAACCCTCCTCCCCAGGTACCTCCTAGCAAAACCGTAGACCGCTTCCCTAGCTTGGCTCTCAGATACCGGGAACAGCGGGTCGTCTCTACCTCCTACCTGCGTGAGGTACCGCCCAACCACATCCCAGAACAGCCGGCTAGGGACTGGCACTACCCTGGAGTGCCTAACCCCCCTCCTCACCCACGTTATGCGTACGACCTTACCCTCAGCGTCTACATCCCCTACCCTCAGCCTCAGGGCCTCCCCAAGCCTACAGCCAGTGAACGCTAGGACTGTGACTAGCGCGAGGTCCCTCAGCTGGTACCCACCGCTCTCCACATCCTTAAGGGCTCTGCGTACCCCCTCGTACACGGCCTCAAACCTTGGGACGTCCTCAAGCTTGAGGGACTTTGTACTATTTACCCTTATTCCCCTACGCCCTTTTTCCCCGAATTCGGTCATACTGTCACCACTTCCGACTTCACAAAAACGTTTTCGAAACTTATAAGAAGAAGGGGATATCGCGGTACCGCGTCTGCGCTAGTTGCTAGTTAGGCCATAGCGGAGGCTTAGCACCGGCTAACGCAGATAGCCCGACACCTTGAGGCTACCAACTAGCTGGCTTCGCCGGCCGCTCTACCAGCTAGCACAGCCCGCTACACACTAGCTACCACTAGGTGGTAGGTCACCTAGCTAACGGTACCCAACCCCGTCTACCCCAGACAACACCACTGGAGGCTACCTACCCCACCTACTACTAACTAACGTAGCTACAGCCTTAGCTAGCAGCACCTACTAACACCCCATGCTTTTAGGTATAGCCTACCAACTAAGCAACGCTAGGTAGCTCTACCTACACCTACTACTGAGTAGTAGGCCTAGCTAGTAGCACCACCTAGCGCGGCCAGCCCACTTGGTGGGAGGCTGAAGGTCGGAGACCGGGCTCTGAAACCGGGAAGCCGTTACCCCAGAAAACTCTAGGGTAATGGGAGAGCTCAACTAAGGAAGCGAGGGCCCTAGCCCGCGTTAGTTGAGTAGCTAGGTGTGTAGCAGCTAACGGGAGCCTCCCTTCGCTGAGCTGACGGAGTCTGAAGGTCAGACCTTGAAATCCAACACACGTTAGGTGGTGCTTCAGGCCTCACCTAACACAGTACTAGGTTAGTAGGTGAGCTGCAGCGCCCTCAACAACTAACGCGTGCGGGGTTAGGCTACGTTAGATGGTGGTCTACCTAACTAACTAAGCTAGTAGGAGCGCGCCATCTAACGGAACCTAGGTTAGTAGGCGGCGCTAGTTTGTGCTGAGCCATCTAAGGAGCTACACCTAGTGCGTTAGCAGCTACTAGCCCCCCAGGACAGTCTAACAGATTAGATTGTGTAGTAGCAGATCAGCATAGACAATGGTGTGTCCTAGCTGTAAAGCTAAAAGAGCTTCTAGCGGGCGTTTTTATATATGGTGTTACCCAGTATATACATATGGGGGTAGTGGTTATGGGTTTGGGGGTACCTAGGGAGCCAGTAGAGATCAAGGAGTTCATACGGGTGGTGAGAGCCAGGTTAGGTGGCGGTGCAGACGTTGATTACGATTCCCTAGCCGTTTGGGCGTTCAATAGGCTGCCGAAGTACTTATGGGACGAATGGAAAGGCGAGCTGAAGCTACGGGGAATCACGTGGCAGAAGTTTCTCAGGATCTTGAGAATGCATACGTCAGACATCATTGAGTGGGCTCTCTATGATAAGCTTGGATGGGTTGAGCTAGTTGAGAGGTTGGTAGCGCTTCTAGAGCGCTACAGCAGTGCGAAGAGGTGAAGCCGGTGTGGTTCAGATCAAGGTGATCTTCGGAGACGCGAGGAGTATGGGGGAGCTACCTAACGAGTCTGTGCACCTAGTAGTTACTTCGCCACCGTACTACAACGCACCCTTCGACTTCCCGGGGCTCTTCAAGAGCTACGACGAGTACCTAGACCTGCTTAGGTGCGTCGGTAGGGAGCTCTACAGGGTCCTGAGGACCGGTAGGGTTGCGTGCTTCGTTACCCAGGACGTCAGGATCGAGGGGAGGCTCTACCCTATTGTATCCGACCTCATACACGTAATGGTGTACGAGGTCGGCTTCGAGTACCAGGACAAGATCATCTGGAGGAAGCCTGAGGGCTACATAAGGATCAGCCGTAGGAGCGGCGTCCTCGTACAGCACCCGTACCCGATGTACTACTACCCAGACAACGTGTACGAGGAGGTAGTCGTGTTCAGGAAGCCTGGGGAGTTCGACAGGTCCAGCGTACCGCCCGAGGCTAGGGAGAGGTCGAGGGTGGATGTAGCGAGGTTCCAGGTCGAGAAGTGGTACCTATCAGTCTGGGACATAAAGAACGTCCTACCGAGCGAGAAGTGGAGCAAGTACACCGCGGTGTTCCCGGAGGAGCTCGTGGAGAGGTTGGTTAGGCTGTACAGCTACTGGGGGGAGACAGTCCTAGACCCCTTCCTAGGGACGGGGACCACCTGCGCGGTCGCGAGGAGGCTCGGGAGGAACTGCATCGGCTACGAGGTAGACCTAGAGCTCAGGGAAGCGATAGAGGAGAGGCTAGGGGTGGGGGTGAGGACCCTAGTGAGCTTCGCGGGGGTAGGTGAGGACGTGGTGGAGGTAGTCGTTAGGGACGACGCGAGGAGGCTTAGGACGAAGCTGAGGGAGGAGATAGAGAGGAAGCTGAGGAATAAGAACAGCAGGTAGCACTACTCTTCCTTGGGTAGCCTACCTACACACTCTTTAGTAGCAATCAGTGCTCTGTAAAATCCTAGAATGTCTAGAACTACGTATTGCCTCTTCACCGTGTGGTCGCAATAAACTAGCTCACCGCGAGCTTTCCCCTCAACACGGTCTTTCAGAACACCGCGGATAACCCTCTTCGGCCCCGCGGAGGCGAGTTTAACCATTATTTGAGGGTGTTTACCCGAGACCTTGGCGACGCCTACCTTAGCAAAGGTGTTGACGGTGGAGCTATAGCTGAGCCTCAACTTTAACCGTTCTATCACGTTATCGGGGTTTCTACACGCATTAGATGAAGGGTTGAGCTTACAATGCTCTCTAGCCTTTACATACAGGTACCTTTGAGTAAGGTCAAAACAGCCTAAGCAAAAACTAAAGTCTTTTACGGGGACTTTGACATAGTACGTTACCTCCTTACCTCCCTGTTGAACCTCTTTCACGGGTTTAGCTACGCCTCCTGGCACTAGTGAGCTGGAAAGAGCGTGTGCGCTCCTAGGGAGGTACTCCTCTAGCATGCTGATTAGTTCATCAATGTATTCCAAGCCTATGTAGAGCATCGCCCAGTTAGTCCACTTATCGGGGTTAACGCCTCTTATAGACGTCCTCTCCAGGTGGTATCTCTTTACATCTAAATCGAAGGCTACGCTGTCTCCAGTTAAAACTATGCTTACGTAGACCTCCTCCGGCGGTATCTCAAATGCTCTTTTACCATTCCTAGAAACCTCCCTCCAACCCAGCTGACTTGGCGCTAACCCCAGCCACTCAGGCGGTATAAGCCTCTCTATTGTTATAGGCTCCGCCGGCTTTAACCACCCACGGAAGTTGGAGTAGATTAACGGTACAGGCATTAAGACCCTTCCATCGGGGCTTCTAGGTACGTAGAAGCCACTACTTATAAGCTCCTCCTGGATTTCCAGCGAAGCAGGAAAGTATATCTGAAGAGAGTCAACAGGGTATGTTCTAAGGGATCCCACACCTTTGGAGCTACCCCGCATCATAACACCCCCATAGTTTGCTACATCCATGTATACGCCTAAGTTTTCTTTACTAACCATAGTTCAACAACTAACAGTCCCGCAACTAACTAACGCTAGACGGTGCCCGGTCCGACACGACCTAGGCTAGTAGGTATGAGTGCGTTCTCTAGTTGGCTTAGTAGTAGGACTGCGAACCAACTAGTACGCCTAGTTGGCAGGCTTTCCTTGGCTGACGTAATCTAGGCGGACGTGGCGGCTTAGACCGTGCCTACCGTCTAACTAACGCGTGAGGCCTTCCCCTCTAGTTGGCACGACTAGGCCTACTAGGGAGCGGTGCCTACTCCCTTAGTTGGTGTGCTGGCCATCTAAGAGTGGGCGTTAGTTGGCCTGTAGGGGCTAACGTAGTCCGGCTAGTTGGTGGGCCCCAACTCCGTTAGAAGGTACGGACTAAAGCATCCTCTTTCTACCGCTCCCTCGGTGCGGATTGCTTTCGCCACGGCGTTGGAGGAGTGTAGTTAACCTAGGCTTAACTACACTAACGAGCTCTGGGAGCCTGCCAACCCACCTAGCCGGCTAGGCCCTAGCCCCTAGGGTTCCGCTAGGTGGCGGTAGGGCCTCCACCTACTAGCAGGTTAGGTGGAGCTCCAGCTAACGCGGCCGGCCCCGCGGGTGCTGTCGGGGTAGCCGTTACCCCAGAGAAGTGTGGGGTAGCGGGTGTGCTCTGAGGGGTCCTACCCCTCCGAGGTTATAGAGCTTCAGGTACACTACAGGAGGGCCAGACCCCTCCAGACGGTCTACGCTAGGTTAGGTATGTGCTAGGGAGGGGCTTAGTCAGGTAGCCAGAGACCCCCCCAGTCCCCCCTGGGAGGGTTTCGGGAGGTAGCTCAAGTAACCTCAGGTTAGGCTAACACCTATAAGCTACGTAGAGAGGAGGTCGCCAAGGACGGAGAGGTTTCGAGAGCTATAAGCGCCTAGCCCTAGCCTCGTAGTAGGCGCTTCTGAGTACTGGGTCCCGTGTTAGGTACCTTGCGAGAGCGCTGTACCCTACACCTAGTAGCTTGGCTGAGTCCTTGAGTGTGTGGCCCTTCGCTACGTACTCGACCCTCGCGGGCGAAGCCCGCGAGAGGTGCCTGAGGTAAGGGCTCTACGCGAACGTGGGTGAGCGTATCCACCCCGTATCCGCTGTATCCGCGTAACGTATCCTCGAACCGTATCCACTGCATCCACGAACTGTACCGCTGTATCCTCGAACCTACATTCACCGTATCCGTACCCAGTAGTGGGTGGGTGCAGAGCTGTATCCACCGTATCCACGGTACCCGTACCCAGGGCTCTTCCTACATAACAATCTAGCAACCATCTACGCAGTCATATACATAACCATCTACTTGCCCATCTACGTTACCATCTACGCGTCCATCTACGTACTGCTGATGTAGATGTATATGACTACATCTACTAACCCGGTCACGAGCTGGTAGCGAGTAAGTCAGGATCATCTACGTGTCCATCTACATAACCATCTACGTACACATATACCATCTACATATACCATCTACGTAGTTCATCTACGTAGTCATATACATCACCATCTACGTGATCATATACTTGTTCATCTACGTTCCATCTACGTACGGTTGGTAGAGGTTCCAAGGTGCTGGTTGCGCTAGTCGGTATCGCGCGCGATACTGGTATAGCCTACGGTAGCAGCACTAGCTAACGTGAGGAGTTCCACGCGTTAGCCCCCCGACTACCTAGCACCTACCCTAGGGGGAGACCTTAGGGGGCGGTGCTAGGGGGGCCGTTAGCTGGGCTCTACCTAACAGTAGCTAGTGCTAGCGTGTAGCCCCGCTAGTTGGGCCGCCTCGCGTTAGCCGGCTACTCAGGGTACTACACAGACTAACGTGGCTAGGCCCGGGGCTGGAGGTGGCTGTGCGGTAGACCCGTTACCCCATAGATTTCCTGGGTAGCGGGGTCCACCTAGCTCAGCCTAACCACGCGCTCGTTAGCTGCTGAGGGCGCTGCTGCTCACCTACTAACCTAGTCCCGGGCTAGCTGAGCCCCCAACGCCATCTAACGTAGCTGATGGTACTACCATCAGGCTTTTAAGGTTAGTGCCTCTTCTGACCGTACCCCTTTACGTAGATACGTGTAAGGGCTTCCAGGATCTCGGCGAAGAACTCCTCCGTGAACTCCATCTCCCTGTGGAGGATGAGGTACTGCCGCCTGAGGACTCCGTCTACGTAGTCGTCGGGTAGCACGTGGGCGTACTCCCTCGCTCTCACAGCTCCCCAGTCGACGTGCTCCTCTACGTCCTCGGGGACCGCGAACACGGCTATCCGGCCCTGGGTTGCTACTGCTACGAATGGGACGTACACCCCGTTCCTCTTGAGTATAGCTGCGTAGGAGAAGACCTGACCCAGCCCCTCCCTACACTTATCGAGAAACCTCCTCTCCGCCACCCACCAGGGGCCCGCTTCGCACCCTCTCTCAACCTCCACGAGCAGTAGCGGCGTGCCATCGTCTTTCAGTACGGCTATATCGGCCCTCCTCCCCAACCCCGTATTGTACTGCCTTACAACCTCATACTGCCTTACAACACCGACAACCGTAACGCCGTTGAACTTCCTGCCGACAAACCCCCTCAAGAGCTCCGCAATCCTCTTCTCAACACGACCAGACCCCCACGTGCTCCCTACCCCTATCTGCTGTAGCCAGTCCTCCCTAACGCTTATGATCACCTTCCCCTTGTTCCCAACCTCCCTAACTACGTCCACCAGCTCCGTCAGGCTCCTAGCTATCCTATCTAGAGAGTACACGATAACCCCGTCTACCTGGTCTAGGACCTCTAGGACCTTAGAGAACCCGGGCCTCCCCCTAGGTGGTAGGGCCCCGCTCACACCTTTATCCTCGTAGATGCCGACTACCTGGTGCCCGTGCTTGGCGCAGAACTCGTATATAGCGAGCCTCTGGCCATATGGGTCCTCGCCCCCCACGTAGCCTACCAGCCTCACCCAAGCCACCCTGATTGCCTTGTAGGTGGTTATCTAAGGGTTTTACATAGGGGGTTTAGGTAATCCTTGCTCTAGACCCCCGGTTCCGAAAAGCTTATTAACCCCGTTACCCTAGAAATTTCTGGGGTAACGTGTGGAGAGGCCCGTATGCCCTAGGTGTGGCTCACCGATTAGCTGGGTGGAGAAGCAGAGGAAGGGGGATAGGGTCTACTACTACGCGGTACACTACTTCGGCTACGTTAAGGTGGGAAAGAGGGTTAGGAAGAAGGTAAAGAGGTGCTACTTGGGTCCTGAAGCCTATGAGTACGTTAGTAGGCTACACGAGGACCTGGGGATAGTGCTGGAGGGCGCTGTGGTGGATAGGAGGGTTGTTCACTACCTAGACGCGTTCGTGGAGGCCCTCTCGAGGGCGAACCTAGACAGGCCTACATTAGTTGAGATACTGAACAAGCTTAGGTACCTAACACAGAGGCTCGAGGGCTATGTCAGGAAGCTCGAGGAGCTCGAGAAGGAGGGAGGTACTGGAGGAGGCTAGGCGGGAGATAGTTAAGACCTTCCGCGAGATCAGGAAGCTACTAGCAAAGGAAGGTCGGCAAGCCCGGGCCAGCCCCTAAGCCTAACAGCTTTTTACACCTCCCTATAGACTAGCCCCTAGAGGTGTGCCCCTAAAGGTTACTTCCCTTACCCCGGAAAACTCTGGAGAAACGGGCTACTGCCCAGCTAGCCCAGCCCCGGACGCGTTAGCTGAGCACCATCTAACGTGGCTACAGCCCTCGCTACGTTAGTTGAGCGCCCTTTACCCCAGAAAAGTATGGGGTAATGGGTTGGCAGGCTTAGCGTATACGCTAAGAACCTTGGCATAACGCTAAATCGCTACTACGCTAAGTCCAATTTAGCGTACGCACTAGGGAGCAGCTTAGCGTAGACGCTAAGGTTACGCTAAGACCAACGCTAAATCAACTTAGCGTAGACGCTAGGAAAAGTGATTTAGCGTAGCGTGCTAGAATCTGCGCTAGAATCTACTGCAGTTTCTAGCCTAGCGTTTAGCGTTGCTCCCCGGTGCTACCCCCTTAGCGCTGGAGCTTAGCGTTAGTATCTACGCTAGCACTAAGCGCTAGGTGGGTGCCCAACTAACGGGAGCCCTATACAGTCTACTTTCCTTAACAGCCGGGTTACCCCAGAGATCTCTGGGGTAATGAGATGCGTGAGAGTGTTGTTAGCAAGTATAGGCTACCGTGTATAAGGTAGGTTGGGCGGTCAGCCCTGACTAAGTACATAACTAGGTACGTCAGAAAGCACTACGATGTCGTTAGGCTGAGGAAGGAGGTAGCTGAGAAGCTTAGGGAGTTTGCTAGGAGTAAGGGTCTCACAATATCTGATGCAGTATCGTATTTGTTAGCAAAGGATGTAGAGGCGAGTGTTTTGGACTCCTTACTCGACCTTAAGACCTTCACTTCCAGAGCTTCAGGAGTAACTCTTAAGAGGAAGTTGCGGTTTGAAGCCCTCAAGCCCTCTAGGGAGGTTCTCGAGAGCATAGTTGCGGAAACCCTTAAGGCCCTCGGCTTCAGCACCCGAACGAACTCTAAGCTACCCGCTAAGGGAGGGGATGTGGAGGTGGACGTCTGGGCCACTAAGAGCGTTGGCGGTGCTCAGTTCAGGGTCTACGTATCCTGCAAGAACTGGGATAGGGACGTTGATAGGCAGGTGGTAGACCAAGAGCTCGGTAGGGTCCTGCAGCTCCACCAGCTACCCCACCTCAGGGTCCTCGTAGTTAGGAGCATTACTGAGCCCGCTAGGAGGGCTGCCTTCGATAACGGCTTCTTCGTCGTAGAGCTCGGTGAGAAGGCCTCGGCGGGCAACGCGCAAGAGATGTACGGTATTGTACTCAGAAAGCTAAGGGAGATCTTCATCGGCATAGCCCCGGACAGTGTTGGGAGCGTTGTTGAGAGTTAGAGGGGTCCCGAAGGGGCTTGAGGGGGCTTATATAGGTCCTCAAAATTTGCCGATCCGTTTACGGAAAGCCCATCAACTCCGTTACTCCATACTTTTCTAGGGTAACGGAGTTGTCAAACTAGGGGAGTGAGGGCCGTGGCTCCGTTAGTTGAGTGGCTAGGTGAGTAGGCTCCCGGACCTACCCCACCATAAAACTCGGGTTCTAGAACCCCGCACACGCTAGTTTGCTACTAACTCAAGGTAGTTAGGTAGAGGTCAGCTAACGGGAGCGCTAGGTAGGGGGAAGGCGTTAGATGGAGCCTACGGGACCCCCTGATTTCCTTGAGTAGCTAGGGGGGTACCCAACTAACGTAGCCCCGCTAGGTGGCAAGCTAGGTGAGTACCCAGCTAGCTAGGTGAGGTGGGGCTCCGCTGGGTGGGCTAGGTGGGTGGGACCTGAAGGTACGACCTTGAGCTCCATCAGATGGAGCTGCTCTAGCTCAGAGTAGGTTGGTAGGTGAGCGGCAGCTAACGCGGGCTGGGCCGCGGTTCACGTTAGGTGGACCCCGTTACCCCAGGGAAGTGTGGGAAAACGAGGGCTAGCCATCTAACCCCCCAGCCCCGCGACCCCGAGACGCGTTAGTTGGTCCGGCTAACCCGTGCTGATACTGCCGGCAGTATCACCCTACAGCTCTGTAGCGATACTGTTAGGAGTATTGATACTGTTAGGAGTATCAACTAACGGGGCCGAAGCCCCCGCACCGTCTAGCGGAGTCGGGGTCGCTAAGTAACAGGCCTGCACTAGGTGGTGTCTACTAGCTACTGGGTAGAGCACAGCTAGTGCGGTGCTCCGCTAGCTACTGATACTGCCAGCAGTATTCTCTTTTATGTAAAGGTGGTGCGGTGTGTACCCCAAGTACAAAACCACCTACGTTAGGTAGCGCTACGTTAGTAGCGAATACGTATGGTGGTACTGCTAGCGGTATCGATGGTCTGGTCAGCGGGGTGCCGCGTTAGTCGGTAAGTGCTGACCAACTAGCCGGTACCTGGAGAGGCTCACCAGCCTTAGCTGAAACGGAGAGATGTCCCATACTATAATGTGAGCTGGAGTACCCCCTTCCGCTAGTAGGTGCTAACTAGTGGAGCTCTGCCTCCTCCTGTACTCTAGGTAGGCTAGGTAGACCCTGATGGCATCCCTAATGAACCTAGACATAGACCCCCGTAGCCGCCCGTACAGCTTCGGCGCCTCCTCAACTATCCTCCTATAGGTCTCGGGGTCCAGCCTCACCTTTACCTCAACGTACTCTCTCTGAGGTCTGGGGCTTGGGTGAGACTTACCCGACAGGGGCTTTCTCCCCATTATACCTTGTTCCCCAAGCCTCTTATAGGCACGACGTACCCGTAGCACATCACCGTATACTGCAGAGCATACCGAGGCCGCCACACAGTGCAGGCTCTGCCCGGGTCGGGGGCGCGGGGTCGCACTGTGTGGTGGCCCACTACCTTTACCCCAGAGATTTCCGGGGCTATAGCCTGGCCAGCCTCCTGTCCCAGACTTTTCCGGGGAAACGGGGATAATAGCCTAGGCGGGTCCGGAGCCCTAACCCCTTTAGAGACCTAGATGGGGCGGTTAGGCGGTGCGTAGCCAGTGTCGTTGCCCCGGAGATTTCCCGACCCATATTCGGACTCGCCTTCCTAGCCCAGAGATTTCTAGGAAAAAGGCGTGCACGCCGTGCTACCCGCAAATCCAGCCGCGGTCCATTAGTGCATTTTTTAGAGATTGTGTAGTATGTGTAGTATGTGTAGTATGTGTAGTACCGTAGTATGTGTAGTAAGAGTTTTCCGATAAAAAAAAACTGAGTTTTGGTGTGCGCTACCCGCTCATACTACGCGTACTACAAATCAGCTGATGGAGGGGGGCTCCCGTGTAGTATGGTCTGTAGTATGATCCATGCGATGTGTAGTATGAGGCCATACTACAAATGCTATACATAAAGAACGTGCCCCTAGGGGGAAAAAGCGTACTAGGCTAGGTGCCCGGTGCCCCGCCTTCCTGTCCCTGCACCTCCTGTTGCCCGCCCCCCTGTTGCTCGCCGCTCTGCCCCTCCGTATCTGTCCCCCGCTGTTGCCCCTCACCCTGTTGCTGTGCCTGCTGGTCCTCCACCTCCGCGCGCAGGAACCTTACGAAGTCCTCTAGCTTCGTTGCCGCGACCATTACGACCCTACCGCCTATGCGTGCGCGCTTGTACTCCCAGCCGAGCAACTCCGCGACGCTCTTCAGCCCGCCTATGTCGCCGACTACGGGGCGTAGCTCGTCCGCTAGTGCCGTTAGCAGGTACACCTCGTCGCCCTTCAGCCGCGCCCAGGACAGTAGCTCGGACCTCAGCACCGTTAGGACCCTCTCCCTAAAGGTGGCGTCGTGTCTAGGTATGACTTCCCAACTGCTCCCGCCCTCCTCCTTGATTATCTCCACAGAGACCCTGCCCACAAACCTAGAGAACTCCTCGTTTATTCTCTTCACTAGGAACGCCCTGACAGCCTCCCTCATGTCCTCATAGATTGTTTCCTCCACCCTGCACCTAAGCTTTACCCAGCCCGGTGGCTGTAGCCCGACCTGCGCGTACGCCTCCTCCAGTAGCTTCTCAGAGAGGTCCTCCCACTCCATGCTTAGCAGGTCCGGGCTGGCCACTACCCTACTCACCACGTACTGACCTAGGTACCTGAGCACCCCCAGCCTAGGCTTTACCTTGGCCTCAAACTCGTGGGCCCTATCCTCGGGTATCCTCTCGCCGTAGGTAAACCTCAGCACCAGTAGGCGGCTCAGCAGTGCGTCGTCCCTCGGCAGGTACCTGTTGCTTGTGAAGATTAGCGGCGACAGTGCCAGTATATCCGTGTAGACCCCGTGAACGTGCTTACTGCGTGCTACCGCGTGCTGTACCGCGTCCTTGATTAAGTC
>Ga0105158_1000691_pt1 | contig 13985 bp, 13 predicted proteins | sample LHCtaG_FD_81567 | JGI IMG/M metagenome (GOLD analysis project Ga0105158, IMG submission 81567) | Hot spring microbial communities from Little Hot Creek, USA to study Microbial Dark Matter (Phase II) - LHC4sed_matched | ecosystem: Environmental > Aquatic > Thermal springs > Hot (42-90C) >... | reverse complement strand
AGAAAAAGCCAATCTTCAAAATCAAACTCTTCATAAGGCTCTTCGCCCTATGGTACAACTTCATAAGACCACACCAAACACTAAAAAGACCACCAGCAACACCCATAACTTGACAGTATCAGTAGAGAGAACAGTAAATTATTTAAGAGACTAAAATTAGGGCGGAATCTTAGTTGTCTGCGATTGGGCTCTATTTAATAGAAAAATTCTAATCTCCTTTATGTAATCCGAGAAAACATAATTCTTTTTCCACCGGAACTCCAAACCTATTTTCATGTATAGATTTTCCACTATTAAGTCCTCAATTATAACCGAGCCTACGCCAATTATTCTACGGAGAGCTTCTGAGAATACATCTGGGCGCTCAGGCATTTCCTCTAAATCTAAGAAGTATTTCTCCCTCATGGCGCGTAGAATATTGTCAAGGGCTTTTCTACCGAAAATGTTTAGCATAACCTCTTCAGCTACCCCACTAATCATCTTGTTTGCTTGCTCCTCCCTCTCCTCAAGATCCATCATTTTATGGATCCCGCGCCCTATTTTTCCTAAACTTACATTTTAGATTTATGCTTCATCTCCCTTATGCGCGACTCTATAAATTCAGCAACCCTCTCCTCACTATACTTCCTCTCCATTCTCTGTCTCTCCAAGTGCCTCTCAATCTTTTCCAGCAGCTCATCAATATTTATTGGCTTCAGTATATAGCCGTCAGCCCCCCTATTTACCGCTTCAATGGCATTTTCTAGGGTTGGGTAGCCGGTTATCATTATTTTAACTATTTTGGGAATGGTCTCCTTCATCTCGGTTAGAAGCCTAATGCCATCCATATCTGGAAGCCTAATATCTATGAGCGCAAGGTTATAGAAGTTTTCCATCGATTTACGTATGGCTTCCCCACCGGTCTCGGCGGTATCCACAATGTATCCCTTCTCCTCAAGAATTAATGCTAGAGTTCTCCTTACGCTATCGTCGTCGTCCACTATTAGTATCGATGGCTTATCAGCCAATTACAGTTCCACCAACCCCCATATACTCAGTTTCTACCTATATTTGCGTTTATAAGTGGATTATGAACTAATAGAATATATGGGAAATGAAGATTTAAGTTCAATATTCTAAAACCAGCATATACGAGAAATGAATGCTATCCATCATTATGAGTTAGAGCTCACACAATATTTTTAGCAAAAATAGATCATGTATTCATAAAATTTATTCTCCATATATTTTCCACTAATTAACTATTGTAGTTACGTGATTGAGATATGAAATTAAAGAACAAAATTCTCATAATAACATTGTCAATCACCATCTGCCTAACTATGGTTTTGTCGATACTTACCTACGTTGGGATGATGGGCAGCATTATTATGTTTGAGAGCGAGTATATGGGCGAGTATGCTGAACGCCTCCACAGCATACTTCAATATGAAATCTCCCAGCTTGAGTCAATAGCTAAGGACTGGGCTTGCTGGGACGATACATACGCTTTTGTCCAGAACAATAACAGCGAATACATAGAGTCTAATTTAGTTGATGAAACGTTCATCGGACTTAAATTGAATTTTATGCTCTTCTTCAACTCCTCAAAAAATCTAGTCTACGGAAAAGCCTTGAATCCAAAATATGAGTATGACAGCGCATTACTAGAGAGCCTAATGAAGCATTTTAGCCCGTCCAGCCCACTAATAGATCATAGGGAAATTAATAGCATAATCAGCGGTTTACTCCTACTAAAGGACGACGTAATTCTCTTCTCCTCATGCCCAATATTGACGAGTACTCAAGCCGGGCCCATTCAAGGAGCGTTCGTAGCCGGATACCTATTTAATGAGGATAAACTTAATGAAATCTCTAAGATAACTGTATGTCCCCTCACAATGTTCAGGTTTGATAGTCCATATATGCCGGACGACTTCTTATCCGCTAAATTTCATCTGTCGATTAATGCGCCACTCCATATTCAACCATTAGACAATAATTATATTGCGGGATACCTTCTCTTGAGCGATTATTATGGAGAGCCAGCTGTAGTACTCAAATTTGAGTCACCTAGGAAATTTTACGTTGAGGGGTTAACAATAGTGTCCTTTGTCCCCATAATACTTGCAGTTGTATGCGCAGCTTTTGGCTCAACAATCATGCTATGCTTAAATCGCTTTGTTATATCACCAATTTCTAAATTAAGCGATGAAATAAGCGATATAGAGAGGAGCGCCGACTTTAAGAGGCGCGTGAAAACTGTTGGAAAGAAAGATGAGCTATCGAATCTATCAAATGAGATAAATAGAATACTTCAAGCGCTTGAGAATGCAAACGCCAAGCTGAAAGAATATTCAGAGAATCTTGAAGCCCTAATTGAGGAAAGAACTAGGAGACTTAAAGAGGCCCAGGAGCAATTAGTTAGATCCGAAAGGTTAGCCGCCATCGGCCAGGTTGCAGCCATGATTGGGCATGATCTGCGTAATCCCCTAACTGGCATAGCGAATGCCGCTTACTACTTAAAGATGAAGCTGGGCTCAAGCATGGATGAGAGAATTAGGGAGATGATAAATATAATTGAGAGAAACATTGATTACTCAAGTAAAATTTTAATGGACCTAGTAGAGTACTCTAGGGAGGTTACTCTTAAGCCAAGTAAAACCACGCCAAAGAAGCTCGTTGAAAGGTCACTGGCGCTAATCAGCGTGCCGGAGAATATTGAGGTTATAAATTTAACATCCGATGAGCCGGAAATAACGATTGACGTCAATAGGATGGAAAGAGCATTTATAAACATAATTAAGAATGCATTCGAAGCCATGCCAAATGGCGGCAGATTAACAATTAAAAGCGCTGTTAAAGACGGCTATGTAGAGTTCACCTTTAGCGATACAGGATTTGGAATGAGCAGGGAAGTTCTTGAGAAGATTTGGAACCCATTCTTCACAACTAAGTCCAAAGGTTTAGGTCTAGGTTTATCCATATGCAAACGGATTATTGAAGCCCACGGTGGCAAAATCACCGTTGAAAGCGAGATTGGGAAGGGCTCAACATTCACAATATCATTACCGATAAAATGAAAAGCTCATAGATTCTTCATGAGTATTTAGAGGAAAAATGCAAGCCGCTTATTTGCTTTTAGCGATCAAAACGCCTATTTCGCCTTCTAGCAGAATAAAGCTTGGAAACTACCGCGAAACATCATATTTAGACCTATTACATAAAACCCCTTAATGAAATTTAGGGTTCTCATCCATAAAAAGGCAAATGGGTTCTTAAAGGGGCTAAAAATTGAAGACAAGTAGCGCATAGTTGATAAGCTTAAGCATCTTGAGGATTTTCTAGCAGTTAGACTCGGCATCATTAAGATTGCAAACGAGGCAAACACTTTTTAGGGTTACGTGTGGGAAATTAAGTCTAGGGCAGACATGAAGTTTTAAATCAATAAATTTTTATTTGTATCCTAGACCTTTTCATATTCGTAGCATCTAACCAATAAAGGATGATCCGAGTATTGGGTAGAGCAGAGAATATAATTGGTCATGGAACATGGTATGATAAGATGGCTCATAAAATAATTGAGCGCGAGCGTAAGCTTGGCAGAAGCCTAGATATTATTAGGGTTGAAAGCGGTGTGGCAGCGTCGGGTATACCGCATATAGGAAGCATATCTGAGGTTACAAGAAACTATGCGATTTCACTCGCGATTAAAGAGTTAGGATATAAATCTGAGTTCATAGTCTTCTCCGATAATAAAGATGGACTAAGAAGCGTCCCAGCCGGGCTGCCGAAATCTCTGGAGAAACATTTAGGTAAGCCTGTAACGGATATTCCGGATCCCTTCGAATGCCACGCCAGCTATGGGGATCACATGGTTTACTTACTGCTCGACGCCTTAGATAGGCTCAGCATAGAATACAAGTTCATGTCGGCAGTTGAAGCCTACGGCAAGGGGCTACTCAACAGTGAGATAAGAGATATTCTGGAGAATGCTAAAAGCGTGGGGGAAATCATATATGAGGAGACGGGGCAAGAGAAATACCTTGAGGCGCTTCCATATTTCCCAGTATGCGCATCATGCGGAAGAATATATACAACTAGAGCCTACAAGTTTCTGCCAGAAGAGAATAAAGTGCTGTATACCTGTGAGGGAATGGAGGTTAAGGGGAGGTGGCTTGAGGGATGTGGATATAGCGGGGAAGCAGACTACACGAGGGGTGAGGGAAAGCTCAGCTGGAAGGCTGGGGAGTTTGCTGCTAGGTGGAGGGCGCTGGGAATAAAGTTTGAGGCTTATGGGAAAGACATAGCTGACTCTGTTAGAGTGAACGATAGGATCTCACGTGAGATTTTAAAGTATGAGCCGCCGCTCCACGCAAGATACGAAATGTTCCTGGATAAAAGTGGAAGAAAAATCTCTAAGTCTGCTGGCAACGTATTTACGCCGCAAGTCTGGCTCCGCTACGGCTCACCCCAATCCATGCTCCTACTAACCTTAAAACGTTTTGTTGGGACGAGAAGCATCTCTGTTCTGGATATACCGCGCTACATGAATGAGCTGGACGAGCTTGAGGATATATACTTCGGTAAAACTAATATTGGCGATAAAATGGAGGAGACGAAGCTTAAGGGACTATATAAATACTGCTGGCTCATGAAGCCGCCAAACAAGCCCAGCATACATGTACCATACAACATGCTCACATATCTCGCCAAAGTTGCACCCAAAGGTTCAGAAATCGAATTCATAGCCGAGAAACTACAGAGTTACGGATACATTAGGGATAAAAGTGAAATAACCGAGGATCTGAAACGGCGCGTAGAATACGCCTTAAACTGGGTTAGCGACTTTGAGGAAATAACTGAGACAAGGGTTAAGATAAGCCAACCTGAAGTGAACGCAATAAAATATCTTATTCAGAGAATTCAGATTGAAAGCGAGGCTGAAAAAATTCAGAGCGCAATATTTGAGGCTGCGAGACAGAATAGCTTGAACCCAAAAGACTTCTTCAGGACGCTATACATGATACTTTTAGGCGCATCATCCGGCCCAAGACTAGGACCATACATTGTCGCCATGGGCAGGGAGAACGTGATAAAAGCCCTGAAGAAGAGCTTAGGAGAGCCCGAATAAATTTTTTCTTTGAAGGTTAGAAAGAGCCATAAATCCTCAATTTACTTGGCAAATCCTCAATTTTAGATTCCTCCTGCGTCTTATTCTCCATATCCCTTAAAATAACCATTCCCTTACTGAGCTCTTTAGGCCCAACTATAACTGCGTGCGTTATTTTTCTTCTACTAGCGTCGGAGAGAGAGCGTGAGAGACCGCGCCTCATAACATCAACTTCAGACGGTATATTATGTTTCCTAAGCATATAAGATATTCTAAGCGCATCAGCAATATTATTCTCCTCAACTGGAATTACTAAAACCCTTATTTCCCGGGCTCTCTGTGGATGAACATCCTGCTTCTCCATCGCCAACATTATCCTATCAACCCCAAGTGCGACCCCAACTGCTGGTATTGACCCGCTGCCGAAGAGCTCTATAAGCCTATCATATCTTCCACCCCCACCTACAGCAATATCCAACTCCGGAACATAAGCCTCAAAGATTAATCCAGTATAATATTCTAGGCCCCTAGCGAATCCAGCCTCAAATCTAAATTTAATCTCTAGACCCCCGCGCTCGATTAAATTCAGGATTTCGCTGAAATTATTTAGGGCGCTTAAAGCATTAGGATATCCCTTAATAATCTCAGAAATTTCCCCAATAACCCTGTCCTTATCTTCGCCCCTAACATTAAAGAGCCCTCTAAGAGTCTCTAGGCATCCATCAGATACGCCATATTCTTCAGTAAGCTTTAGGGCTCCATCCCAATCCTTCTTATCGAGTAACTGCATGATCGCATTCTGAGCTTCCTCAGGAATACCTTCATGCCCAAGTATGCCGCGTAAAACGCCTACATGATTAATCTTTATCATATAGTTTCTTAGTCCAAGAGAACCTAAAAGATCATTTGTTACGCTTAGAACCTCCACGTCAGCCTCCGGCTTACCTGAGCCTATAAGCTCATAGTTAGCCTGCCAGAACTCACGATACCTTCCGAATTGGGGTTCATCATAGCGGTATAGGCTTCCAACAGAGAATAATCTCATTGGCTTTGGTTCACTAACCATTTTAGTGGCAACAAGCCTAGCTATTGAAGCTGTGAACTCGGGCCTTAAAGCAACCTTCCTGCCGCTAAGATCCTCAAAAACATACATGCGCCTCCTATTCTCTTCACCTATCTTAGCTGCCAATAGATCGTAATATTCAATTACGGGCGTTATAACCTCCTCATAGCCATAAAGATTAGCTAACCACCTGGCTTTCTCCTCGATAAACCTAAGCCTCCACGCCTCTTCCGGAAGGAGATCCCTCATACCACGCACAGTCTGCCTTAAACTTGGGCGCAAATAATTCTCCTCCGCAAGCCACTAAAACCGACATAATATCCCTACATTAGCACATTAAAGGATTTTCGAAGAAATTAATTTTTCTTGGACTCAGGAGCGGGAAAAGATCGTCATCCACATTTAAGCGTCCACGTACCTCGATCTCCTCATCGTCCAATAGAATAAAGTGAGCAAAAGAATATGAATATTTCGCAGGCTTAGAGATTTATGAAAGATGTTAAGATTGCATTCCCCTAGTTTTTTCATACATTTTCTCCAAAGTCCAGCGTATTGCAGATCTTAAATCGCGTTCCCTTTGAGGGGACACATTCCGAATAAGAATCTCGCGGATAACGTTATCATCTAACTTCAAATCAAATGATAAAGCTTCCTCAGGCATGATTTCACCCCTCCTAGCAGCCTCCTGGTCAATATCACGCATTTTAGCTAAAACCTTATCAATTAAGAAGGACTCAAAGGGCGGCGTCTTAACGTCAAACCTTTTATCTGCTTCTGGAACAATACGCAGATTCCTGTCTTCAACATATATATTTGCCAAAAGCTCGCCTGAACTAGTCTTTAATGGTATAACCCTGATAGCTTCCTTGGCTGGCGGCGTAGGAGGAGCAGCTTCAGCCACCTTCGGCGGGGAGATCTCCTCAACTCTTCTAAAGCTCTTCTCCAGTAAGAGGTTGTTAACAAACTCTAGAATAATTTTTAGCCCTTCAATCTCCGCCTCTAACCTCTTTACTCTTTCCTCAAGAATCTCCCTAATCTCCGCTATCTTCTTTAGGTATTCTTCCTCCATTATGGATGCATCCTAAAATTGCGATAACCTCCAATCTAGTATAGCTGGAACCGCAATATATTTTTAATTGTCGTTTGAGAAAATATTTCTTGGTGTATCAAATGCAAATAAGCGTTTACATTCTGGTAGAGGTTGAGAGAGGGGAACCTTGGCAAATAGCATCAGAGATATCGAAGATTGAGGGTGTTAAAACAGCGCATGCCGTGACTGGACAATACGATATAATAGTCTACGCGGAATTGGATGGGTTAGAAACCCTAAAAAATGTCATAAAGAGAATACATGCTATAGAGGGGGTCCAGCACACACAGACAGCTGTCTGCATACCATAAATTGGTAGATAAAAACTTTCCCTCAATTTTTGTTTATCACATAATTAAGCAAACATTAAATATTTGGTTTAAAATACCATTATCATAGTTCTATACTAGGGAGATTGTTGGTATGAGCGGCCTAACAGTTATTGTAGACACCAACAGTAGTCCATTCGCAAAACTCCGTCCAGTACCCATTGAGGCCGTCCTCTTAGAAGATGATTTTTGGGCGCCCAGATTAAAAATGATTCAGGAAGCCACCCTACCATCGCAGTATAGGCTCATGTATGAAACTGGACGCGTATTTAATTTCCGACGTGCTTCAGGGAAAGAAAAAGGGAACTTTCAGGGGCTAGTATTTAATGATTCGGACGTTTATAAGTGGCTGGAAGCAGCAGCCTTCTCATATGCTTACAGCCCGAATGAGGATCTTCTCGCCAAAGCAAGGGAGCTAATCAATGAAGTTGCTGCAGCACAGGACGAGGATGGCTACTTGAATACATACTTCACTTTTGAGAGGAAGAGCGAGCGCTGGAAGAATTTGAGGGACATGCATGAACTATATTGTGCTGGACATTTAATGCAGGCCGCCATAGCCTACTATAGGGCTACTGGAGAAAAGAAGCTACTCGATGTCGCCTGCCGCTTTGCGGATCACATAGTGAGCGTCTTCGGACCGGACAAAATCACGGGTGTTCCCGGGCATCCTGAGGTTGAAATGGCTTTAGTGGAGCTTTATAGGACAACTGGTAGAAAAGAATATTTAGACTTAGCCGCATTCTTTGTGGACAATCGCGGGAAAAAACTTATTGGTGGAAGCCCCTATCACATCGATCATAAATCATTCCGCGAATTAACCGAGATCGTTGGGCATGCTGTTCGAGCGCTTTATTTGAATTGCGGCGCAACAGACATATACCTTGAGAACGGCGACAAAACCCTTATGGATGCTTTAATAAGACTTTGGCATAACCTAACTGAGCAGAAAATGTACGTGACTGGAGGGGCTGGTGCACGCCATGAAGGGGAAGCCTTCGGCGACAACTATGAGCTACCCAACGCTAGAGCTTACGCTGAAACATGCGCTGCTATAGCGAACTTCATGTGGAATTGGAGGATGCTCCTAGCGTTAGGCGATGCTGCCTTCGCGGATGTCATGGAATTAACCCTCTATAATGGAATATTATCCGGCATATCATTGGATGGAAAACGCTATTTCTACGTTAATCCATTAGCCGATAGGGGAGGTCATAGGCGCCAAGAATGGTTTGATTGCGCATGCTGCCCGCCTAATATAGCCCGCTTAATAGCGTCGCTACCAGGCTACTTCTACAATACGTCAGATAATGGGATATGGGTTAACTTTTACGCTAAAAGCAGAGCGCGCATAAATCTCAGCGGTGACGAGGTGACTTTAATACAGGAAACAAATTATCCGTGGGATGGGGACATAAAGATCACCGTTAACCCCAAAAAGGAAGATGTGTTTAGCCTGCATCTTCGTGTACCGGGCTGGTGTAGGGGTGTAACCGTTAAAGTTAATGGGGGAAGATTGGAGAAGGAGCCTATGCCCGGAAGCTATGTGGAGATTAATCGCTTGTGGAGGAGCGGTGACAAGATTAGTCTGTCGCTTTCAATGCCAATTGAGAGGATAGTGTCCCACCCACATGTCATGGAGAATAATAATAGGGTTGCGTTAAAGCGCGGGCCAATAGTATATTGTCTCGAGGGGGTTGATAATCCGGACTTTGATGTTTGGGACATGATTCTGCCTGATGATGCTCCATTAAACGCTGAGTACGTGCCTAACATGCTGGGCGGAATAGTTGCCATACGTGGTGAGGCATTGGCAATAGACCCAGATAAGTTTGGTAAAAGGCTGTATGCGCCTAAAGCGGAGGTTAAATATGAGTCACGTAAAGTGAAGTTTACAGCAATACCATACTACGCTTGGGCGAATAGAAGAGAGAGCCCGATGACAGTATGGATAAGATCACATGAAAAATATTATTCCAGCACACTGAGCTTATCGAGCATTCCAATGTAGGTTCCATCTAAAAGGTATATTTCAGCGCGATCGAGGATTACGCTTCCCGATCGGAGGATAGGTCCTATGAAGTCCTTGAAGATAGCGTCTCTAATAATCGAAGACTTGTTTATGGCTCTTCCACCAAGAAAATCGTTGAAGGATGGCATTATGAGCAGGCTCTTTACTCTGGGCTCTATGGAGAGGGTTGATCGAAGTATGGTTTCCGGGTCGTCATCCCTCTTAAGTTTAAAATTATAATGTTTAAGTATTGATCTTGCAAGCGTGCTCCTGTCGCATGGCGCTTTAACCCAAACCTGATTGGTTATTCGGAAGCCTATAGGATCCCTAAATGTTATTGTTGGATGGATATGCCCTATAATTAGAGTCTCGCACCCCATCATTTTAATGTCGGGCCATGTGTGCCCATGAAATAGCCCAACGCTGCCAATTATCACACCCTGCTGTGGCGCAACCTCAATGCCCTCCGGCAGTAGAACCTCTATGTTCCCATCATGATTTCCGGGCACAACTTTTATGTGGGGAATTTTTTCGTGTAATCTCTCAAAAAATTCTGGTACATCACGCCACTCCTCTATCTCTATCTTCTCAATCGCATGCTTGACATCGCCAAGTATAATTAGGCAGTCAGGCTTCTCAAGCGATATTATGCGCTCAATTCTCCTCAGAAGCTTGCCAGTTTGGGAGGGTACGTGGATTCCTTCCTCAGATAGAGATGCCTCCCAGCCCAAATGAATGTCAGATACTACCAAGATTCTCTCGGCTCCATCATCTATGAGGAGAGCTGCGTAGGGGCTTACAGGCTTAAGTAATGTTTCTCTCTTATTCATTAAGCATTCACTTAAGTAGGCATTTTTATTCGAAGTTAATTAACGATGCTATTTCATTGAAGATGCTCATGTTGGCTGAAGCTATCACTGAGAATCGCTTAACTTCAGTTAATGGAACATTTGGTATATCGTCACCGTTCGGCTGCAGGAATACTCCGCCAGCCTCTCTAACTATTAGCATTCCAGCAGCAAAGTCTATTGTTCTAAGCATTCCGCGTAGGTCAACATATGCGTCCAGAAGCCCACATGCAACATGGCATATTTCAAGGGACGCTGACCCTAAAGCCCTTAAACCCTTAACCCTCCCCATTATTGGCACAGTCCTCTTTATAGATTCCATGCTCCTTGATACGTCAACCGACACGATGGCATCCTTAAGGCTAATTGTGTTAGATGGTTTAATTGGTTGACCATTACATTTGGCGCCGCGACCATTCTCAGCTGAAAAAACCCTGCCATCATAAAGATCTATCACAACGGCTGCCTCTATATCACCCAAGTTTCCAGCGGGCGACATGGCGATTGATGCAGAGGCAAATTTTATCCCCCTAACAGCGTTATTTGTACCATCAACACCATCCACGATAAGATAAAAGCTTGGTTGGGAGCCGATATTTTTAACACCGCACTCCTCGCCAATGAATACGCATGAAATCCTATTCCTCTCAAGATAATTTATGGCAGCCTCCTCCGCCACGGCATCGATAAATTTAGTTTTATCTCCACCGAAACCTGAGCCGACAATCTCCCCAGCCCTAGGTGTCCCAAGTATTGGGTGGACAGATGAATAGATTTCTCTGGCAACATTAATTAATAAATTTAGGTCGCAGTTCATTTATCCACCAGCGGGCACAGATATCAATCAACGATATAAACATATGATATAAGCCTTAATATTTATGTAGAGATCCAGTATTTTTGGAGGAAATAATCTTGTCAGAGGCTGAGGCTGAAAAGAAGAAAAAATACTATTATTATGGTGAGAAGGAGAAGAAGGCTGAGGAAGTTAAGAAGAGGAGATGTGGAAGAGCAAGGAAAAAGTAGGTTCCTCGGTCTCTTAAGGGCGCTTCAGAAACTTTGGTATACACCTCTCATCCTCTATTGGATTGAAGCTACTAAGCTCTGATATGTCTATTGGCATCACAATCCTAGAGACCATTCCATGAAGGCTATAGGGTAATCTAATAAGTCTCATACCTCCTGAAGTAACCCATTCATCTATCATAAACCCCTTCTCCTTTATTTCCCTAGCAAATTTCATTCTCCTCTCGCGGTTCCAATTAAACACTTCTTCATCAAGGACATGTATGTGGAATCCTCTTCCCGAATAGACGGTTCTTAAGTCCGAGAACATTTTGGAGAGCTTCTCGTATAACCTTACTGTTTCATCCTTAACCATTTCGAGCTCTATCTCGCAGAAGCTTAATCCCTGATGCCTGCGCATTTTATCCTCAAGCGACCCGTGAATTGGGCATGTTAGGTTCTCGGGGTCTAGGTCAAACGCCATCTCCTGCCCTAAAATATTCTCATGCTCATCATAGACGTTCCTATCATAATAAACTGATTCTGGGAGGAACTCAAGTATCCACCCTTTAACATCCTCTAGATCCCTATAATTGTCTATTAGAATTGTTGTTGAAGCATCCTCCTCATATTCAGGAGGATAAATCTTTGTGTGTCTCCCAATAATAACTGCGAAAACTATCTTTCCACTCCATCCCCTAAACCATTCTCTAACGCCATTAAGGTTAAACTCTCTCCTATAAAATTGCTTCCGCTCTTCTAGGGTTGATGGGCGCATACCCCTCGGCAGATAGTAGTTGCCCAATGCACCACTGTAGGCATCTTAATTTCGCAATTCTTTAAATATTTATGTTGTCCCCGACTCCCAACTCTCAATATACCTCTTTTGCTCCTCAGTCATCTCATCTATTTCTATACCCATCAACTTAAGCTTCAGTTTAGCAATAGCCTCATCTATCTCCCTCGGCACCACATAGACGTTGGGCTCCATCCGCGGCTTCTTAGCCAAGTATTCAACACATAAGGCTTGATTCGAGAATGACATATCCATGACCTCTGAGGGATGCCCCTCGGCTGCGGCTAAATTTACGAGTCTCCCCTCAGCGAGCAGATATATTCTTCTTCCGTCTTTGAGGGTGTACTCCTCAAGGTTCGGTCTAATAGTTTTCTTTGAGATGGAGATACCCTCAAGGTCAGGTATGCTTACCTCAACATTAAAGTGCCCACTATTAGCTAGAATTGCTCCATCCCTCATTTTGAGCATATGTTCCTTCCGTATAACATTTATGTTTCCGGTAGCCGTAACAAATATGTCTCCTATGGAAGCAGCCTCACCCATTGACATGACTTGGAAGCCGTCCATGACCGCCTCAAGAGCCCTAATAGGGTTAACCTCCGTAACTATGACGTTTGCCCCCATACCCCTAGCCCTTAAGGCTATCCCCCGGCCGCACCAGCCATAGCCGCAGACAACAAATTTCTTCCCGGCAAGAAGTATGTTTGTCGCCCTTAAGATGCCGTCTATTGTGCTCTGCCCAGTCCCATATCGGTTATCAAACAAGTATTTCGTGTAAGCGTCATTAACGGCTATAATAGGATATTTTAGCATCCCCCTCCGAGCCATAGCTTTAAGGCGCATAACACCCGTAGTTGTTTCCTCAGTTCCACCCTTAACATTCTTTAAGGCGTCAACCCTAGATGAATGTAGCGTGCTCACGAGGTCTGCGCCATCATCTAGGGTGATAACTGGCTCATGATCTATTACGCGGTTTATGCACCAATAGTATTCCTCGACGTTTTCGCCGCGCCAAGCGTAAACATTAACGCCCATCTTTGCCAGGGCCGCTGCAACCTCATCCTGCGTCGAAAGAGGGTTTGAGCTGCATAAAGCGACATCGGCTCCGCCGGCAACAAGAGCCCTAATGAGGACGGCCGTCTCCTTGGTTACGTGAAGGCAGGCTCCAACCTTTAAGCCCTTAAGCGGCTTCTCAACCTCAAATCGCTTGGATATCTGGTTTAAGACTGGCATGTGCCTAGAAGCCCACTCGATGAGCAGCTCCCCTTTATCAGCTAAACTTAAATCTTTAACCTTAAAGTCCGCCATCAACTATTCACCATCTTTCAAATACGCTTAAACGGAGAGAATATAATGGTGAAGATAGATTTAATGTTAGCCATAACCTTCAGATCGGTTGACTTAAGTGCACCTATCTGGCCAAAACGCGTTTAACGACAGGTGGTCTAATCTTCCTTAAAACCCTATACCGGCAGTATGGGCATCTTACCCCAAGCTCAAGCTCCGTTGACTTAACTATGGCGCCGCATTTAACGCATTGATATAACAGAGCCTGCTCTTCCTCATTAGTCAATAATATTCACCCCAAAAATGAGGCGCGTGCCAAAAATTTAAACTTTACTATGAGAGGGGGCGTGTCCAACTATTATTTTTAGTTGTTTGTTTATTTCTTTTTTATGCTTTGTAGGTGGGATGTTAGGGTTTATGATGTTGGGCTTTTGATGGCTGCTTTAGATTATGTTTTGGACCTT
>Ga0105158_1000685_pt1 | contig 14040 bp, 12 predicted proteins | sample LHCtaG_FD_81567 | JGI IMG/M metagenome (GOLD analysis project Ga0105158, IMG submission 81567) | Hot spring microbial communities from Little Hot Creek, USA to study Microbial Dark Matter (Phase II) - LHC4sed_matched | ecosystem: Environmental > Aquatic > Thermal springs > Hot (42-90C) >... | reverse complement strand
CAGGTTTCCCACTCCGGGATTGTTACCCATGCCGATCACGGCAGTTACGCCCGCCTGCTTGGCGTCATCGTGCAAGTCGAGTTCGTCAACCGTCGGCTGAGGGTCGTCACAGATGTCGACGAAGTTCACCTCCGCCTCTATAGCTGCCCCAAGAACCTTAACACCGTACTCGCTGAATGGACCGATCGTGCTTAAAACGACATCGGCGTCCCTCATAACCCTCAGCAGCGAGGCGTGGTCGTTAGCGTCAACGAACTCCGCTGAAACATGCACCTCTTTAGTTCCATACTTTTCTACCAAGGTCTTCGCCTTCCCCTCATCATAATCAGCCACTACAACGCCCTCGACATTACTGGCAACTAGATCTTTTAGGGCGAGCTCTCCCATCCCACCCGCGCCAAGCAAAACGAAGCTCGTCACCTAGACACGCTCCCATCAACGTTTCCGGAAAGTTGGCCATTCAACGTATTTTATTCCATAAATTTATAATTTCCTTTCTTTCTGGTTTCCAATTTCGGAATTTCGATTTTTCCGGGGAAATGTTTCTTAGATCGTGCATTTTTAATCAGGTTCTTGACCCCTCATGGAAAAGTAGCATAGCTTTCCTGTTCGAGTGTCGTTTTGAGTTCCGTAACTGCCGCCACCTTCCACTGGCTGGCAAGGCGACTTTAAATGTCCACCTTTTAGTAGTAACTATTTGTGGTATTAATGGGTAAGTACGTAACGGTGTCTGTGAAGGTACCATTGGAGGTTAAAAGGAGGCTTGAGGAGCTCGGCATAAAGCCCTCAGAGTTGCTTAGAAGAGCTATAGATGAAGAGCTGAGAAAGAGGGAGTTGAGCGAGCTTGGCGCTGTCCTAAGCAAGTTCTCCAAGAGCTTCGTTGTGGAAAGCATCAGAGAAGACAGGGATTCCAGATGAGCTTCCTATTTGACGCCTCCTCGATATTCGAGGCAATAGTGGAGAAGAAAGTTAGGGTTCTGCATGGAAACTACACGATAAACCTAACCATTTACGAGGTGGGAAACACCATATGGAAGAGAATGTCCCTGCTGAGGGACGTGGACGACGCGGAGGCTGCCAAACTGGTTCTTTTGGTTAAGAGGGTGTTAAAGCTGCTTAAAGAGGTTAGGTTGGACTGCTGCGAGGAGGAAATAATAAAGGTTGCACTTAAGCTGGGGGTTACGTTCTACTACGCTTCATATGTTTTCACGGCGAAAAACAACAGCCTTACACTGGTAACGGAGGACGAAAAACTTAGAGAGAAAACCAGGGGATACGTGGACACGCTAAGCCTAAAAGAAATCTAGCGGGAAAACATTACCGGGACTTTTCAGTCAACCTTCACTCATTAATCTTGCAGAGCGATCACTGTCCCTTCAGGTATTATTGAACCGTTTCCGCCTTCTTTTGACGCTTCAGCCTTCCCTACTCATTGTTGTTTGTCTGCTAGCTGTTTAACCTCATCAACTATCCTTGGAAGAATCTTACCTGTCATGCCTTGGATGAAATAATCTGTCACCTCCTCCGTCAGGGGGGTTGGCTGAGCGTTAACTTCGATGATGACTGCAGGGTTGGGTTTAAGCTTTGCGAACCTCGGAAGGTAAGCTGCCGGGTAGACTACCGCCGAGGTTCCAGCAACTATCATGACGTCGCACTTCCTGACTTCCTCAAGGCTTCTCTCATAGGCGTCATGCGGGATGGGTTCACCGAAGTAAACCACGTCCGACTTCAACGGATAGCTGCATCTGCCACACCTAGGCACGTCCCCCCTCGACAGGGCTTCCTTTAAGTCGACGTTTAACCGCTCATACCTCTCCCCACAGTTCACGCAACGAAGCTTAGAAATGTTCCCGTGAAAGTCTATAACGTTACTGTTGCCCGCCTTCTGGTGTAGGTTATCAATGTTCTGCGTGATCACGCATTTCAGGATTCCAATTTTTTCCAGCTCGGCGAGCGCGTAGTGTGACGGGTTAGGCTGAGCCTTCCAAAGATCACCCAAGATGGAGGGTCCCCTCAAGATATCCTCCCAGTAAGCCCTTGGATCCATTAGAAATTTGTCGTAAACCTCGTAAGCCTTCTTCTCGGCTTCAGGATTCTTCGTCCATATCCCCGACGGCCCCCTGAAATCCGGGATGCCTGACTCCGTTGAAACCCCAGCACCCGTAAAGGCCACCGCATACTTACATCTAAAAAGAACCAGTGCAACCTCCCTGATGATTTCATCAACTTCCAAACAGATTCCCTCCAACTCACGATGAAAACCATTTTTCTTGATTTTCTGAAGTAAGCCTCCTTTTGCTTTTAAGCTTACTGAGAGGGAAAGAATTTCTTACCGACATACACCCATGAATCACCTTTCCCGCAATAAATGAGGCACGTTAACTCACAGGAGGGGGCCGTTTACTTTTGGCTGTATAGCTCAGCTATTTTTCTCTCGCCCTTTTTAACCTTCAGGTCTCCCCGTTGTTCGGCAAAACTTATAAGTTAGTTTCATTTCCACCTAAACCCGTGAACTGAAGGAGGGTGTTTCTTGCCAGCCTATGAAACCCTAATTTTGAAGAAGGAACCGCCTCTGGCATGGATAATCCTCAACAGACCGAAAGCCAACGCTATAAACCAGAAGCTCATAGACGAACTAGATAAGGCGCTGGACGAGCTCTGGTTCGACAAGGACGCCCGTGTCGTCATAATTACGGGATCCGGTGACAGGTTCTTTTCAGCTGGAGCAGACCTGAAAGAGCCGCTCCCAATGGTGCTGGCGCAAACCAAGGGAGCTGCCCAGGTTGCAGCCATGCTTGAAACCGCAATGTACATGGCAAGGGTGACGCAGAAAATTGAAAAGTTCCCCAAGATCGTTATAGCTGCGATTAATGGGTTCGCTCTAGGAGGAGGATGCGAGCTAGCATTAGCCTGCGACTTCAGGATAGCAACAGAAGACGCCCAAATAGGTCAACCCGAGCTTCAGAGAGGGATCATCCCCGGATGGGGTGGAACTCAGAGACTGGTACGCATAGTGGGCCTAGCAAAAGCAAAAGAGCTCTGCTTGATAGCCGAGCCAATAAGTGCCCAAGAAGCTTACAGAATAGGACTAGTCAACAAAGTGGTGCCACGCGAAAAGTTTGAAGAGGAGGTTAAGGCGTTCGCCATGAAACTAGCGCAGGGCCCACCCGTAGCCCAGCGCGTCACCAAGTACGCTCTCAACTTCGGAGCGGAAGCCCCGGTCAGCACGGGACTAATACTCGAAGGTGCCCTAGCGTCAATAGCAAGTGCAAGCAAAGACGCCATGGAAGGCGTCATGGCATTCCTAGAAAAAAGAGCGCCACAATTCAAGGGAGAATAACTTTCAAGGGAGAATAACTTCCCCCCTTTACCCCTTTTTAATGACTTATCATATCATAATTTGAAGGCTTCCGATGAGCGAAGAAGTGGTCTGTTGCTGCATGGTCCAATAAACCAACTCCTTTTTCTTGTTCCTGGTTTCTGATTGACTCCGACATATTCGTGGTGTTCCAAGAAATCCGGACCTCTGTTTTCTTACCTCTGTTTTCTTATATCGGAATAGATGCTCCTCACGTCATCGTCCTCGATTAAGGGCATCCTATGAGCTGAGTCAACCGCGTATTCTCGGTTGACCATCGAAGGCGGCCATCGAGAGAAACGTTCAAAACTTATAGCGCGTCTTCTTGACTCGGAGGCATGCCCGTTGAAGACTCTTTTTCTAAGCGATCGAGAAGTTAAGGATCTGCTCGACATGAACTGCGTCATGGATGCCGTCGAGTTTGTTTTCAGGGAGAAGGAGCTTGGCAGGGTTCAGATGCCTTCCAAAGTCTACCTTTTCTACGGGAAGCATGGAGGCGACCTGAGAGTTATGCCCTCATACATCGAGGAAGCTGATCTTTCAGCAGTAAAAATAGTTAATTCCCACCCGGGTAACATGGAGAGGCACGGGCTTCCAACGGTTATGGCGACCGTGATCCTCGTCGATCCTAGAAATGGCTTTCCCTTAGCGATAATGGGAGGTAGCTGGCTTACCGCTATGAGGACTGGAGCTGCGGGCGGCATTGCCGCAAAGTACCTTGCAAGAAGAGACTCGGAGTCGGTGTGCTTCATTGGAGCTGGGACGCAGGCTAGAACCCAACTTCTTGCCCTAAAAGTTGTATTTGACGGTTTACGAGATGTGAGAGTTTACGATTTGAGGACTGAGGTGTCTCGTGGCTTCGCCGACCACGTGCAAGTCCTTCTAGAAGGCGCGAAGGTTAGAGTGTGTGAGTCTCCTAAAGAGGCGGTTAAGGGAGCCGATATCATAGTCACCACGACCCCTTCAAGGGAGCCTATCGTAATGAATGAGTGGGTTTCAAGCGGCGTCCACTTCAACTGCATAGGGGCTGATGCGCCTGGAAAAGAGGAAATCGACCCCTTCATTTTACTCAGGGCGAAGGTGGTCGTAGACAACATGGAGCAAGCGATCCACTCTGGCGAAATAAACGTTCCAATTCGAAGAGGGATTTTCGACCCAGGAAAAATTTACGGGGAGCTAGGAGAAATAGTTGCCGGCTTGAAGAAGGGCAGGGAAACCGACGAAGAGATAACTGTCTTCACATCCACGGGACTAGCTATACAGGACGCTGTCGCCGCTAGGCTTGCATATGAAAGGGCGCTCGCCAGAGATATCGGAATGAAAATTAACTTTGTAATTTAAACAAACATGCCCGGTCTCAACAAAAACATAAGCTCTTCGCCGTCCTCATCAACCACGCCATAACTACCCTTGAAAAAGTTGCATTCATAGAACCTCATTGAAGTTCACGGTCACGCGAGGTTAATGCCTTATCCTAGGTGGAGCTGTGGGTGAAGCACTTAGTTCATTTGGAGCGTGACGAGCCCAGCCTCACGTCTCACAGGCACCGTCAAGGTTGAATTTGTCATCTTTTAAACTCTAGAACTCTGTTCTATGGGCATATTCCCCGTATACTTCTCTTAGGACGCCGCATACTTCGCCGATCGTTGCGTATGCCTTAACGGACTCTATGATAGCCGGCATAAGATTTTCCTTCCCGTCTTCTGCCTTCCTCTTCAACTTTTCCAGCGCATCTCTCACTTTTACACTATCCCTTTCCTTTCTCAACTTCTCTAAGTTCTTCACCGCTCTCTCCTCCACAGAAGGGTCAACTCTGTGCACTGGAACCCTGACCTTCCCCTCCTCCTTAAACATGTTGACTCCAACTATAATTGCCTCCCCCCTCTCAACAGTCCTCTGGAAACTGTAAGCCTTCCTTGAGATCTCCCTTTGAACGTAACCCCTTTCTATCGCTGCAATCATTCCTCCCATATCCTCAATTTTGTCGATGTACCTTTCCGCTTCCTCCTCTATCCTATCGGTTAAAGCCTCAACATAGTAGGATCCGCCGAGCGGGTCTATTACGTCAGCCACCCCCGTCTCGTATGCTATGATCTGCTGGGTTCTAAGAGCGACCTTGACAGCCTCATCGCTCGGCAACGCTAATGCCTCATCGTAGGAGTTAGTGTGAAGTGACTGGGCGCCTCCCAAGACTGCGGACAGCGCCTGAATGGCAACCCTCACTATGTTGTTAAGGGGCTGCTGCGCTGTAAGTGTTGAGCCAGCTGTCTGCACATGAAACCGGAGCATCATAGCCTCCCTACTCCTCGCCCCAAATTTCTCCTTCATTATCTTGGCCCACAGCCTTCTCGCAGCCCTGAACTTGGCTACTTCCTCGAAGAAGTTGTTGTGGGCACTGAAAAAGAAGGAGAGCCTGCCGGCAAACCTGTCCACGTCGATCCCTCTCTCCATGACCGCCCTAACATACTCTATGCCGTCTGCTAGGGTGAAGGCGACCTCTTGTACAGCATCAGCTCCTGCCTCCCTTATATGGTAACCGGAGATCGATATAGAGTTCCAGAGGGGCATATTGTGGGTGCAGTATTCTATGACGTCGACCACTAGCTTCATTGAGGGCTTAGGAGGGAAAATGTACATCCCCCTAGCTATGTACTCCTTCAAGATGTCGTTTTGAACTGTTCCGCGTAGCTCCGACAGGGGGATCCCCCTCTTCTCTGCCAGCGCGATGTACATGGCGAGGATGACCGCCGTCGGGGCATTGATGGTCATAGAAGTACTCACCTTGTCGAGCGGTATCCCGTCAAACAAAACTTCCATGTCTCTCAGGGAATCCACAGCGACTCCAACCATTCCCACCTCCCCAGCCGCTAGGGTGTGGTCTGAATCATAACCCATCTGTGTTGGGAGGTCGAAGGCGACGCTCAGCCCGGTTTGACCTTGGGAGAGCAGATACTTGAACCTCCTGTTGCTCTCCTCAGCTGTGCCGAAGCCGGCGTACTGACGCATCGTCCACAATCGTCCACGGTACATCGTCTCGTAAACCCCTCGAGTGAACGGGTACTCCCCTGGGAAGCCAAGCTTCTCCAGATACTTCTCGCCGCCGAAGTCGAGGGGCGTGTAGATCCTCTTAACTTCAATTCCCGACGCCGTCCTAAACTCCTTGAGCCTCTCAGGTTGCTTGGCTAGCGAGCGCTCAACTTTCTCATTCCAACTTTTAAGTTTCTCCTCAAGAGCCTCCCTATTCATAACTCATTCCTCCGGAGTGAATACTAAGCCGCTGACAGGTTTCCCGCCGACCTCCGACACTAAATCCACCACTGCTTTGACCTTCATCCCAATATTCAGGTTTTTCACCCTCAACTGGCCGAAACTCCTCACCCCACCGAACTCCGCTATGCCGAGCGCGCACGGAGCACCACTCTTCACTCTCCTAGGCAGAGCGTAGAGAAGAGTGAATGATATCAATCTTCCCGACTCCCATTTAGGGTGAACCTCCTCAAACTCCCCAGACCTGCACTCCACGCACCTTGCCCTCGGAAACTGAATGCGCCCACACTTCCTACACTTGACATATGAGGCAGCGTATGAAAACTCCCCCACACTTTCACCTCCTTCCAAGTACGTGGACGAGGATGCTGTTTCCGAAGCCCCCAAAGTTGACTGATAACCCGACCTCAGCCCCGTCAACCTGTCTTTTCCCAGCTTCCCCCCTAAGTTGCCAAGTTAGCTCGACTATCTGGGCCACGCCTGTTGCCCCGAGCGGATGCCCCCTGGCCTTCAGCCCTCCACTCGGATTTATCGGGATCCTCCCCCCGAGCCAGGTCTCCCCTTCCTCGACAGCCCTTGCCCCCTCACCCTTCCTGAAGAAGCCCACATCCTCAGACTGAACTATTTCGAGTATGGTAAAGGCGTCGTGGAGCTCCGCCACGTCGACATCCCCCGGCCCCACACCAGCCATCTTGTAAGCCTTTTCGGACGCCACTCTGAGGGCGCTGAGAATAGTTGGGTCTTCTCTCTCTGTTACCGACTGGATGTCTGTGGCATGCCCGACACCTCTAATTATAATAGGCGTGTCTGTGAACTCTCTTGCCTCCTCAGCAGGGCAAAGGACTAATGCTGCGGCCCCATCGCTAACAGGGCAGACATCGTATAGTCGAAGTGGATCCGCCACCATTGGGGAGCTGAGTACGTCTTCGAGCGTGATCTCCTTTTGGAAGTGTGCGTAAGGGTTTAAGACGCCGTTCTTGTGGTTCTTGACTGCTACCAGTGAAATGGACTCCCGTTTAACTCCATACTTCTCCATATACATTCTCGCGAGGAGGGCTCCGAGCGATGGAAGAGTTGCGCCGCATACGTACTCGTAGGGGTGGAGTAAAGTCGCTATTATGTCCGCCAGTTTGTCCGTCGGCGTGTCCGTCATTTTTTCGCCTCCAGCAACCAGAACCAAGTCGTGTATTCCTGATGCAACCGCCATGAATCCCGCTTTAACCGCTGATCCACCACTTGCCGGGCCATTTTCTATTCTGTCAGCCGCCGCTGGCAGTAGTCCTGCCCTATCAGCCAGCATACTGGCAACTCCGGTAATTCCGTTAAGCTCGCCGGAGCACATGTTACCCACGTAGACGGCGTCGAACTCCCTCTCAGAAGCCCCAGCGTCCATTATAGCTGATAGGGAGGCGTCGACGAGAAGGTCGACAAGCCCCTTCTCCAGTTTCCCGAAGCGGGTCATGCCACAACCGACAATAGCCACCTCACGTATTCTCCCCACCCCCTCCCTCGTAAACCAGCAATAAAAAAGGAAAAATTGTTTACGGCCTCTCTATTAAGACCGATGTTCCCTGTCCTCCACCGCAGCACATAGTTGCGATGCCATACCTGCCATCCATAAGGTTCAGTATTCTTGCCAGCGTCCCCGTCAGCCTTGCCCCCGTCATGCCCAACGGGTGCCCGATGGCTATTGCCCCGCCCTTAACGTTTACGACATCCGGGTTTATGCCGAGCTCCCTTATACAGTAAAGGGTTACAACGGCGAACGCCTCATTTATCTCCCAGAAGTCTATGTCCTTAACCTTAAGCTTAGCCTTCTCCAGTATCTTCTTTGACGCTGGAACCGGCCCCTTGCCCATGACGCTCGGGTCTACGCCAGCCCAAGCGGCGTATCTAAGGTACGCCATAGGCTCAATGCCGTACTCCCTGGCCTTTTTCTCGCTCATCAATATGACTGCTCCAGCGCCAGCGTTTAGGGGCGACGAGTTGCCCGCGGTTATGATGCCGCCTGGCTTGAACGCCGGTGGCAAGCTCGCGATTTTCTCGAGCGTGGTGTCTTCTCTAACGCTCTGATCTCTATCTATAACCGTTTTCTTTCCGTCGGGTAAGGTTACCTCGATGGGAAGGATCTCGTCCTTGAAGTATCCTTCCTTGTATGCTTTGGCGGCGAGCATGTGGCTTCTCAGGGACCACTCATCCATCTCCTGCTTCGTTATGCCGGACTCCTCGGCCAGCTTCTCGGCGGTCAAGCCCATGTTGAACGCCACTATCCAGTCAAACCTCTTCTCCCTCTTAACGTACTCTTGGTTGGGGTTTATGTTCGCCCCCATGGGGATATGGGTCATATGCTCGTAGCCACCCGCCACCACAACATCCGAGACGCCCGTCTGGATCTCCATTGCTCCTATTCCTATAGCACTCATGGCCGAGCCGCACTGCCTTTCAACGCCGAGCGCAGGAGTTTCAAACTCCAACCCCGCTTGAAGACTTATCAGCCTGCCACCATAATTGAACTGCTCCCCAGACTGGTTAGCACACCCCATAATACAATGGTCGATGTCCTTCTTGTCTATCCCGCTGCGCTCCACAAGCTCCTTCACAACGATGGCAGCCAGCTCATCTGCCCTCACACTATTAAAAACATCCTTTTCGGGCTCCCTCGGCCGAGACCTAGAAATGGGAGTTCTCAAGTAGCCCGCAATAACCACGTTCCACACCGCACATCTCCCTCCTTTAAAACATCGCCCCTAACGGTTTTGAGTCCTTCTTATATTTTTTCCGCCAGCCACGTGAAGCTATACGTCAACCTAATGACGAGGCGACTCTAAAGCGTAGCCTTAAAGTGGACGTGTTGTTTTCTAGTTTGGTGGTGTGTGCATGGAGAGAATCTATGTTGTGCAGAAGCACCATGCGCGCCGCCTTCACTGGGATTTAAGGCTGGAAAAGGACGGCGTCCTTAAAAGCTGGGCTATACCCAAGGAGCCTCCAATGGAGAAGGGAGTGAAAAGGCTTACAGTAGCCACAGAGGATCACCCAATGGATTACGCCGAGTTTGAAGGCGTCATCCCTGAAGGGGAGTATGGCGCGGGGAAAGTCGAGATATGGGATCGGGGAGTCTACGAGGAGGAAAAGTGGCTTGACGACGAAATAATCGTCCTGCTGAAAGGGGAAAAGCTGATGGGGCGATACTGCCTGATAAGGTTCAAGAAAGTAAAAAACGGATGGTTGCTCTTTAAGTGCGATTAACTCAGGCGTGAACATGATTGCTTCAAAAACGTCCATGATGGCGCATCACGCTCATAAGCCGCCGCTTCACCCGATTAAAGTCTGCCTCATAGGTGAGTTCCCCATTTGCCTTTGTACTTGGCAAGTTCTTCTCCGCAAAATTTTTCCCGCTTTTTTCCCGCTTCCATCCCCCTCATTTTAAGATGAAGTCAAACAACATCATCACGATAAAGCCCGCAACAAGACCGAAAGTCGCCTCTCCCTCAAAACATTTTCTGTAGCTTTCAGGAATAATCTCGTTGCCGGCCACGAAGGGCACGGCTCCAGCGGCAAAGGCAAGCGCCCATAGCAGAATAAGATGAACGATGGATACAAGCGCGACACCAAGCAGCCCTCCAACTGTCGACTACGGTTAACGTGCCATAACCGAGAGAGCTTCACCTTATTGTATCTCTCCCTTTAACAGGAGCAGCGCCACCGCCAAACCTTCAGGCATGGCTCTAAAGCCCAATACTCATAGCCATCGCAGATCCCGCTGCTATGACTCCGCTTCCGAAACTTACTCTAACAGATAGACCTTCAGGGAAATTATGAATTGATGACTAAAGCAAAGAGCCAAACTCGTAAAAGCCTTGAGAAGGCCCTTTTACACCTAACGCTGGGTGAAAATGGGAGATGAAAGAGTCCGCCAGACGCAACACAACCAGCGCCTAATAAGTATTCCCAGAGCCACAATTCATATACCGCTTAAGCCTATACTAAAATTGCTGGAGAACGCTGCAGCAAGCACGAATCAAGCAGGAAACCCAAGCATGACATCCAAAAGTTCATCTGAAACATCTCTTGTTAATATCACTGGAAGGCCCCAACGCCTGTAGCTAAGCCTGTAAGTAAACTGGCTACTGAACCAAGCCAAATAGTTTCTATGTTCATACTCAACACTTCACATAAAAATCAGATATAATATGTGTTTAGTTAAATAAAAAAAGGAGCGTATAGGAGAGAGGAGTCGAAACAGCTATTTCAGGAACTTCGAAACAAACGGTGAAGTTTCGCCTCTGCGCATAAAGTGTCCAGATGGTCCTTCGCCTAAAAATTCGGAGAACTAAGACTCATGCTCAATTTCCTCATTGAGAATAGCCAAGGCCAAGTCATATGTTCAGCGGTCTTTTCCAGCGGTCATGCTGCAGATTTGAGATCCACTAACCGCGCACCTTTCTGCTTCGACTAAAGACTTTCAACATTTCTTTAACGTTTCTCGGATCCTTTGGTAGCTTTGCTGGCGGACATGCCGACATGTCGTGAAAAACTTTCATGTCCTCTGGCAATTTTCCTTCTAACTCGTATATGCGGGGAACAAGTGCCTCAAAGTGGTTGCGATCTTCAATACGGGCGGTCTCCGCAATTTCTTTTATTGTTTCACCTTCAAGCCCGATAAGGTTGCATCGCAGAATAGTGTAGTAATAGTATGTTGTAAGCTCGGCCGTTGCATTTTTCACAAGCAATTCAAGAAGCTGATCAACTTTTATTCCAGCTTTCTCCACCATCTCCCGCGCCACTCTTGCCATTTTATCGCCCCCCTCTACAATATATGAAAAAGGAACAGGTTATAGCGAAACTTCGAGAAAGTGGTTTCAAAGTTACACCGCAACGCTTAGCGATTTGCGAGGTGATTTTTTCAAGCAAAGAACACCCAACAGCTGATCAGATATATCAAAAAAAGGTGAAGGAAACGCATCCGACTATCAGCCTAGCTACTGTCTATCAGACATTACACATATTATCGCAGATCGGGTTAGTGCAAGAGATAGGATTTAGCGACTGCGTTTCTAGATTTGACCCAGATACTTCACCACATATCAATATAATTTGCAAGAAGTGCAAAAAGATTGAAGATTATAAAGCGGAAAGCATTGAGAAATTGTGGGCTCAGATAATTAAAGAACTTGGGTTCAAGCCAATTGGACAACGAATCGACATATATACATGCTGCGACGAGTGCGCTGGAACCTAATTTATCATTAAAAGTAAATTAGGAAACTGTTTTAAAAGGATCTTGTTTTTTAACTTGAAAAGAGTAAAGTTTCACCTAGGAATAATTTTTCAAAAAGTTGTTGGTCGAATTATGGTAAGAATTAACAAAATATGCGTTCAAGTAGTTAATGTAATTGTCAAAGCATTTCTGCTTCTGCTTTAGCGAGTTCATATTTTGCTTTGAGGAGTTTTTCGTAGAGGGCTGCAACCTTGGCAGCGTTTTTACTTACAAGAGCCTTCAAAAGATCCCCTTCTATCTCCGCTACTTCTAACCTTTGATAGTAATCCAAGGTCTCCTTGAGGTGTGCTAAAACGATTTTTCCCGTCAAAATGGGATGGTTGTTTGTAACGTTAGCTTCCGGGTAACGTGTTCCATGTTCAAGCTCCACTTCCAGTCCTTTCCGAAAAGTTTCGACGGATATTTTCATGCCACCAGTGTTGATCGCCGATAATATTTTCTCGGCTTCTTCAAGGGTAACTTCAGGCTTTTTCATAAGTGTCCAATCTCTAATCCCGAGTTTTTTACAAACAGCCTTAACTTCTTCAACCGGGACATATTCTGGAATCATCAACTTCACCTTCCATACCAGCAGATGATGAATAACAACAATATAAGTACAAATAAAAATATTTTTAACGGTTGTATCTCAATTTTAACAGTTATTATCTTAAATTTATTCCGTTAAACTTTCAAAATTAAAGCCAAACTTGTTTGGGAACCAATTCATCAAAGACATCCCTTTTTTCACTTAATTCCTTTAACCTTTGATTCTCATATCCTCCGCCTATTTGGATCCCTTTGAAAAATCGGCAAAATTGTGGTGAATAGTATATCCTCAATAATAGGTGGCAAACTATGCTTTCACTCCCCCTAAATATGACAGAGTAGAAGGATTATACAATGTTAGTGTTTACGCTCCTCCACTACTTGGCGAAGAAATCACGATAAACAACCTTGCAACGAAAAATGTTAAGGTGACGACAGTTAAAGTTTATCAACTTTCGCATACCCCTCGCAGGATGCATGGAGATGAAAATTACATCTACTATACCGCGGAGAATGGAGGAACATACAGGATCAACAAAGTTACAGGCGCCGAAGAATTTTTCAGTCAACATGGACATGATTTAATCTGGGTGGAAGGTAACTACGTTTATGTCGGCGAGGGCTACGGGCTAAGCGGAAGTTATACCAACGACATATACAAGTATGACAAAAACGGAAACCTCATATGGCATGTTCATCCCACTTATGAAGGGCCGTGGGGTGGGGCCACGTTTCAATTTGGTGTTGGAAAATACTACATATACGCTGTGGCTGGACCATATGCATATGGTGCCATAAGTAAGGAGAATGGCAATATTGTTTGGGTAAGCCAAGGTGGCGTAACAAGATATCCCGATATGGTAATTGCTGATTTAAAGAACGACGTAGTTGTTGAATGTGGTTACTGGTCTCCAAACACCATACAACGTATCTCTAAAGTTGATGGACACATAATCTGGCAGAGAAAAGGACCATCCGAAGAAATGGGCGAATGCACTGAACCAGTAGATATAACAGATGATGCCATTTGGATTAGATGGTGTAAAGGCGAATATCCAAACCATTATTTTTATGCATTAGCTAAATGGAACCGAAATACAGGTGAACTTATTCAAGCCTTCCCTGAGCTGCCATATGGCATGATATGGCATGTTGGACCAGAGGGCAGCCTAACTTTCGATTATCCATATGAGGCTGGCAACGCTCTTGTCTGGAATTATCAAACAAACGAATTATGCAAAGTTAACACTAACACATGGGAAGTCTACTGGTCAACTGATATAGGCTATCCGCTGGAATATTGTGTGCATAGATTATTTATAGACAAAGAATTCATTTACCTTACAGATAAATATGACCCAAGAATAATTTACCAATACAGGTGGACAACGCCGATATATTACACGTTAACAATAGAAACAACTATAGGTGGAACAACGAGTCCAAATCCGGGAACTTACACTTATACTGCTGGCTCAATGGTTCAGGTTACTGCCATCCCAAATATAGGCTTCTCCTTTGATTACTGGCTTCTCGACGGCGAAAAAAGGACTGAAAACCCAATATCAGTAATTATGGATGCGAACCACACGTTGGAGGCTTACTTTGT
>Ga0105158_1000684_pt1 | contig 14044 bp, 17 predicted proteins | sample LHCtaG_FD_81567 | JGI IMG/M metagenome (GOLD analysis project Ga0105158, IMG submission 81567) | Hot spring microbial communities from Little Hot Creek, USA to study Microbial Dark Matter (Phase II) - LHC4sed_matched | ecosystem: Environmental > Aquatic > Thermal springs > Hot (42-90C) >... | reverse complement strand
ATTCCTGCACCAGCCATTAAATTATCAGTTAATGTTGTCTTTCCATGGTGAACATGAGAGCTAGTAGCAACGTTTCTTATTCTTTCTGGATGTTGCATACATTCTTTGATTCTTTCAATCATCTCTTTCTTCATCACCATGACTATCAGCCCTTAAAAATTAACTAAATTTATCTTGCCCCCTCTGCCTCTTTTTCTATTCTTTCTTTTTCTCTTACTGCATCGCTTTTAGAAGGATTGTTTTCATAAGCTCCCAATATTTCTTCAACTAGAGCATCGGCCATATTTGCTTTCTTTCCAAAGGCCTTTCTATATGCCGCTTGAGCTATATGTCTAAGAGCTATATCTACTCTTCTTTGAGGAGAAGTGACTACAGCTTTTCTAACTATTATTCCACCAACTTGATAGGCAGCAATTTCTTCTCTAATTGCAGCATTTTCTACAGCTCTAACAAAAACTTCTAAAGGATTTTTACCAGTTATTTTATGTATTTTATCAAAAGCTTTTTCTACAATCTTGTATGTGGTTTGCCATCTTCCAACAACTCTTCCAGAAGTTAAAACATGTTTTTTACCTTTATGACCAGGGACCATTAAGTGTGTAATTAATCTTTCCACAATATTCATTTTTGATTTGTGAAATTGGTATTTTGCAAGTCTACCGCAAGATTTTGGAACAATTTTTGGAGTTAGATTTATATATCTTTCTAACCCTTTGTCAAGAATCTTCACATCATAAGACCATTTTCCAAAAAGTTTTATTTCTCCACTCATAAACTCTACCTAGCAGGCTTTTGTTTTTTACCTTTAAGTATTTCACTTAATGCAACTCCATTAACAGCAATAACTCTATACTTTATACCTACCATGCTACCTTTAGATCCTCCTTGGCCACCACCAACTTTTTCAATAAGTACTTCATCATGCTCACTAATCTTGTCAATTGCCCCAACTCCAGGAACATGCGCAGTGACTTGAATATTGTTTTTAATAAGTTGGACTCTAACACATTTAGTCAAACCAGAAGCAGGTTTTCTTTGCTCTACAGCTCTTTTTTCTATTACAATACCTCTAGCCATAGGGGCCCCTTCTAATGGATCTTTCTTCCAGAGCTCTAAAACTCTTCTTTTATAAGACTCACTAGACCATCTAAACTTTTTTCTTCTTTGCTTCAGCTTTCTTCCAGCAAATTCACCTGGCATTACCTTATCACCAGATTATCTATATTATAATTTCTCTTCAAAATTTGTCTTAAAGCTTTTATATTTTTTCCATCTTTTCCAATAACTAAGCTTTTTACAGAATTGTCAACACTAATTTCCGCAATCTTTCCATCTTTTTCATTTCTTATCTTTATTTCTCTTATACCTCTTATCGAATTCTTCAAGAATATCAGCAAGTCTCTCGAGTATTCGAAAATTAGTATTTTCTTGTTTAACATTTTCTCTAAGTTCTTTATAAGCTGTCCATTTTCTCTAATCTTTTTTAATTCACCTTCTTCTATCAAAAAGTATATCCTATCATCCATTATTATACAATCTTTAACATTAACTTGACTAACGGTTTCAAAAAGATTAATAGTTTTGATTGCTTCTGTGTCAAAAACTATTTTCATATCAGCTTCCCTTTATTACTATTGTAGTTATTGGATGAGGCCTTCCGCATATCGTTCCTAGATCTTTGCTGCTTCCCTCAAAAATTAAAACATTTACATTGCTATTTAGAATAATTTTTTTAGTTCTTTCAGGTGCATTCTTTGCTAAAATTACAGCCTCTGGAGTATAGTTTCTTATGTATTTCAGGCTCTCTCTAAATCCTACGATTACTTTATTCTCCTTTATTGCTCTCTTTATCATTTCTTCTATGTGCATTTTCATCACTTCTTACGATTAACTCGAACATTCCAGTCCCTACTGGCGCTGGCTGCCCCACCATTACATTTTCAAATAAACCTTTAAATTCATCAATCTCATTTCTTATGGAGGCTCTTATTAAATGTTTTATAGTCTCTTCGAATGCTGCTCTAGAAAGAACAGATGCTTTTGCTCCTGCAATCCCGTATCTTCCGATTGAGTTTATTTCACCATTCCAAGTCATCACATCAGCTAAGAGCAAAAGATACCTTATATCTACATCTAAACCTTGCTCTTGCATGGTCTTATAGGCTTCTTTTATTATAACATTTCTTGCTGCTTCGATTCCAAAAATTTCATATACTTCATATATATCATTTGAGATAGTTTTATGTTCATTTACCTCGTCAAATTTCAAAATCTCTCTTAAGTTAGAACCAATAGTTTGTACAATCCAATTTTCTTCCTCCTTTCTTATAATAGCTGCTGTTATGCCTGCGACACCCTCAACTACTATGTTACTTATTTCATCTTTCAATTTTTGTAAATCAGAAAATCGAATTCCCTCAGATTTAGGTTCTATAACAATACTATCCTCTTTAATCTTAACGCTGATCCTCTTCGAAAGCGCTTCCTTTATTATTTTTTCAACTTTCTCTAATTTTCTTTTATCCTCCAATTCTATTTTTATCGTGTTTTCACCAACATCAATTGAAATGTACTTTGATATATCTATAACACGTCTTTCAACTATCTTATATGCAAGCCTTTCTGCATCTTCTTTCGTGTTATACTCTTTTTTCAAGTATATTGTCATCATCGGTGTTTCTATGTTTCTTTTTGCGTCAAAAATTTCTATCAATCGAGGCAAACCAAAAGTAACTTTTATACCAGCAACTCCAGCTAAATGATAAGTTCTCATCGTTAACTGAGTTGCTGGTTCAGAAATACTTTGAGCTGCTAAAATTCCAATAGCCTCTCCGGGTTCAAATCTACTATTTAAATAAACTTTTTCTATCTCTTCCATCAATTTTCTTTTCTTCTCTTCATCCAAATTAAACTCTTTAGATACCTTCTCAATTTCTTCCATTATCTTTTTAGGAAGCATTCAACAACCTCCTTGCAATTTCTCTAACATTTATACCCTCTCTAGTTACCTTTGATGGGTCTATTCCATCTTCGCATGGAATAAATTGAATAATTCTATTTGCAGCATCTCTTACACTTCCATCGTATGCAACCTTTAGGTCTTGTAGTGCCCCTATTAATCTTCTCTCCATGTAGCCAGAATGCCTAGTCTTTAAGCTCTTATCCATTAGACTTTCTCTTGAATTCATGCTATCAAAGTAAAATTCAAAAACATTTAATCCATCTCTAAATGCATGAGCCACAAAACCTTTAGAAGCTAAACTCCTATCATTCATCTTGAAGTGTGGAAACGTTCTTTTATAGTATCCTCTTTCAATTCTCTCACCCATTATCATTTCTTGGCCAATCAATCCAACTATTTGCAACAAATTAACTAAACTACCTCTTGCACCACATTTTACCATGTCTAGGGCTGGAGATTCTTTAACACCTTTCTCTAGTACTGTCATACTTTCATTCAAACATCTTGCAACCCTCTCTTTTATCATATTCTCTAACGTTTCTTCAGTAGTTCTACCTACCATTGGTACTAGTTCTCCCTTATTAAACTTATCAATCATTTCGTTAACATCTCTTTCTGTTTTTTCTACAATTTTTTGTATCTCTTCTTTTACTTTAGGATTAACATCCAAGTCTGATATGCCAAGTGTAAATCCTTTCATATCGAGATAGTTAATCCCTAATATACTAATTTTGTAAATAAAGTCTCTAACAAAACTTCTTCCGTAATATTTCTCCAGTTTATCTAAGATCTTACCACCGTCAGAACTTATACCATTCTTTTCTAATTCTCCTTGGACAAGTTTACCATTCTCGATTTTTACTATACCAGTCTTGCCTTTATACTCTATTGAAAAGTCCTTCGGCAACAATAAGCTAAAGACTTCTTTGCCTGTAAATTCATTTTTCTCTGGAATTTCAACATCAGTATCAACGCCTCTTATTAACCTTACGGCATCTTTTCTATCAAGTTTGTTCTCCCCTTTAGTCAAAAGATATAAACCTGTAATTTCATCTCTTATGGGACCAATTATTGGGGCAGAGTATCTTGGACTTCTTATGTTTCTTTCAACAATAGCTAACATTTCAGCTTCAGCTCTTGCCTCTTCGGTTTGTGGCACATGTAAATTCATTTCATCTCCATCAAAATCGGCGTTGTATGGAGGACAAACGGCAACGTTTAATCTGAATGTCAAAAATGGCATTACTCTTGCTTTATGGGTCATCATACTCATTCTATGTAGGCTAGGTTGTCTATTAAAGAGGACAGGATCACCATCCATTAAATGTCTTTCAACAATGTATCCAACAGATAATTCTTTTGCTATTTCTTCTTTGTTAGTTTCTAATATCCTCTTTCTTCTTCCATCCGGTCTAATAACATAATTTGCTCCAGGCCAAACATTTGGACCATTTAATACAAGCTTTCTCAACTCTTCTATATTTCTCTCATCGACTCTAACTGGTATTGTCAGATCTTTGGCAATTACTTCAGGAACGCCAACTTCATTTATTGCAATTCTCGGATCAGGAGAAATAACGGTTCTTGCGCAAAAGTTAACTCTTTTACCAAGCAGGTTTCCTCTAAATCTTCCCTCTTTAGTCTTTAATCTTTGTGTTAATGTCTTTAACACTCTACCAGACCTATGTCTAGCTGGAGGTATTCCTGTTAACTCGTTGTCAAAATATGTTGCAACATGGTATTGCAACAATTCCCAAAGGTCGTTTAATAGAAATTCTGGTGCGCCCAATTCTAAATTCTCTCTAAATCTGTCGTTAATCCTAACTATTTCTACAAGTTTATGCGTTAAATCATCCTCACTCCTTTCACCAGTTTCCAAGGTTATTGAAGGCCTTATAGTAACAGGTGGTATGGGTAAAACTGTTATAACTAACCATTCTGGCCTTATTTTTAAACCCAAGAGCTTCAAATCCTCTTCTGGTATTTTTTCTAATCTCTCTCTAACATCGCTTGGTGTTAAAACTTTATTGCCCTCTACGAAGGTATAAGGCTTTATGAATTTTATTTCCTTTTGTTCGGTTTTGCAACGAGGACATTTCTTTAATGCAATTTTTTCAAGCTCTTTCCATGAAATTCTTCCCTTCTTTCTAACTTCTTCATCAACTAATAATTTTCCGCACTTTCTGCATATCGTCTTTAATAGGAGGTGTATGAATTTAGTATAATGAGGGTGTATTACAGGTTTAACTAGTTCTACATGACCAAAGTGACCAAGACATTCTCCAACATTTGCACCACAAACTCTGCACCTTATTCCCGGTTCTACGGTTCCAAGTCTAGGATCCATTACTCCTCCTTCAATTGGGTAACCCTCTTCATCATAAATGTCAATTTTTGTTATGTTTGCAAAAGACATTCTTCTTATAGTTTCAGGATCTAGTATGCTAAATTCAATACCATCGATTTTTCCTTCTTCATTAATGATTATCTTCGGATAAATTAGCAAGCTCTTCAGCTCATCTAACATAAGTTTAAATGCATGGCTCATTTCAACGTTAACTATTTCTGCACTATCACCACAAACTGGACAGAAATATCTATTTTTAATTTTATCATGAACAGCAACTAAGCCACAGTTCTTACATATAGGAATTACAATCTTATCAGAGTCGAATCTCTCCTTAAGTGTTAATATTGCACCATGAGCAAGGAAACAATCTTTTTCCATTTCACCCAATCTTAACCCACCTTCTTTACTTCTTCCCTCAGTTGGTTGTCTTGTTAACAACGTGACAGGGCCTCTCGCTCTAGATTGTAGTTTGTTTGAGACTAGATGGTCTAACTTCATGTAGAAAGAGCATCCTATGAATATCTTTGCCTCAAATTTTCTTCCAGTTTTGCCATCATACATCACTTCCTTTCCACTTTCTTCAAATCCCAAGCCTTTTAATACTTTTCTCAATTCCTTTTCATTAGTCGGATTAAATGCAGGAGCATCTATGTATCTTCCTGAGATAGCAGCAACTTTTCCCCCCAAAACTTCTAGAAGTTGACCGACAGTCATTCTTGATGGCAAACCATGTGGATTGAAAATTATATCAGGAACTATACCACTTTCAGTAAATGGCATATCTTCATGAGGTACTATAAGTCCTACTACTCCTTTTTGTCCATGTCTAGAAGCAAATTTATCTCCTATTTCAGGCTTTTTCAAATCTCTAACAACAACTTTCACCAATTTTGTTCCATCTGTCGTTTGCGTCAAGTAAACTCTATCAACTATACCTTTGTCTCCATGCCTTAATCTTATAGAAGATTCTCTTAAATTTTCTACACCAGCCAAAAATCTATCTGCTTTTCCTAAGAATCTTAATGGTGAAGTTCTTCCAATCAAAACTTGATCAGAATTTACTTCTGTTTCAGGATTTACAATTCCGTCTTCTGGCAAATGTTTATACTCATCTTCTCCAGCATATCCTCTTATCCCAGGTTGAGGGATTCCTATTACATCTTCTTGCCCACCAAGGTATCTCTTTTCTTCAGCTTCATAAGTTCTAAACATGTAACTCCAAAACATTCCTCTCTCTATTGAAGATTTGTTAATGACAATAGCATCTTCTATATTGTAACCTTCATAAGTAGCAACTGCTATTACAACATTAACACCGTTTGGGTAATCTTCTGTATAATCCAATATCTTATGTGAATATGCTTGTACAAGAGGTTTTTGAGGGTAGATCAGTATACTAGATTTACTATCAACCCGGTTTAAGAAATTCTTTGCAAAAACACCAATAGATTGATCACCCATTTTTGCTCCATAATTTACCCTGTCACCTCTGTTAAACTCTGGAAAAGGAACAAATTGAGCGGAGAAACCAAAAATAACAGCTGGATCAATTTCAAGATGAGTATGCTCTTTTGTTACTTCTTCAGGTTTTATAGCAATATATGCATTCTCTTCTTCTTCTGCATCTAAATATTCAATAATTCCATTTTTAATGAGATCAGAAAATGTTAGTTCTCCTCTCTTCACCTTTTCTATTATTTCTTTTGTTAATTTTGATACACCGTTTTCAACTATTATTAAAGGTCTAACAGCTCTTCCAGCAGATGTCAATATTCTTACTTCATTTAAATGTTGATGATAAGCAACGTTAACATAATGAGGAATCTTTCCTTCTCTTCTCATTCTTCTAACATTTTCTACAAATACCTTCGGATTTTCTGTTTCACCTATATACTCTCCATCAATAAACACGCTAGCTTTCATGTTTCTTCACCTTTAACAAATCTAATATTGGAGCAATTTCTTTCCTATCAACTTTTGTAGTTATCGTTGCGCTTATGGCAAGATACTTTCTCAAACCGATGTTCGCTCCTTCTGGTGTTTGTGTTACACATAACTTTCCAAAATGTGTTGGATGAAGCTCTCTTGCCTCAAAATGCTCTTGTGTTGAAGAAAGAGGTGAAACAACATTTCTCATGTGAGTAATAGTTTTAGTCCAACTACTTCTGTCTAGTCTTTGGGTCACTCCAGTTCTTCCTCCTATCCATGTACCAACTGCCATCGCAGATATAATTTGATTAGTCAATATTGCATTCTCAACTACCGCTTGCAAAGGTGGCAATTTCCCCCTTTTTGTTAACTTTTGATAGTTGTAGTTCATCCTAACAATAAGGCCCCATTTACCAAGAAGTATAGATCTTAACAAAAGCTCTAGTAAATCTCCTGCCATTTTAATTCTTTTGTTAGCATAGTGATCTACATCATCTTCCTCTATTTCACCTAAATGAAGCTTCAATATTTTTTCAATTGCCTTAGCTAAGAACATAGCTTTAGTTAATCTATTTTCAGGTTCTTGGCCGAGATGGGGCAATAGATATTTATCTATCAGTCTAATTGCTTGTTTTTTTCTAGCAGATTTTTGAGGAATTCTCAGATGCTTTCCTAATTCATCTATAGCTTCTTCTGAGCTCGTTATTGGATACTCTAAGACGTTTACCAAGAAGAGTTCTTGTATTCTTTCATCAAGTGAAATCGCTTCTAAAATCTCTTTGTCTTTCTCTAAGCCTAACGCTTTTAAAACAATTATTATTGGTATTCTCAAAACATTAGCAAAGGTAATGTAGATCTCGCCGGTTCTCTTTCTTTCTATTAGGTGTTTTTGAATAAATCCTTCTTTTTCTGAGTGTATTCTTGCAATTTCAGGAATAGAAGCATCTTTAGTCTTTTCAACTATAATTCTATCAGTTGCTATTTCTTCTACAAGCATTAAAATCCTTTCCGTTCCGTTTATTATGAAATAACCTCCAGGATCATCCGGATCTTCACCAGCTTTTATAAGTTCCTCTCTACTCATTCTAGATAATGGACAATATTTGGACTTTACCATTATTGGCAGATCTCCTATTTCAACCATAACTGGCTTGCTTTCTATTCCATTTAGAATCTGAATCATTTCAACATACATAGGAGCAGCATAAGTCAAGTTTCTTATTCTTGCTTCCATAGGTAAAATTTTTCTTATTGAACCGTCAGCTTCTTTAACTCTTGGTTCTCCTAATTCAAACTTCCCCAATTTAATTTCCAGATCTCCAACTTCATGTATCTCTGGTTTAATTTTACCGATACTTTTTATAAGTCGTGGTAGTCTCTTTTCCACAAAGTCATTGAAGGACTCTATTTGAAAATTTACTAATCCTTTTTCTCTTAGATACGATTTCATCAACACCGTGAATGTATTCTCCATTTTATTCTCCTCTCTCGACGACAACTCTATAATACACAGATTCGCCAGTAATTTCATTGTATCTAATTATTTTTATAACATCCCCCGGTTTTGCGTTTAAAAGCTTTGCTTGAGGATCGGTAGAGTAAATTCTAGGGAAATTTTTAAGACTACCGTACTTTTTTATCAACTCTTCCTTTTCTTTAGCGCTAATTATTTCATGCTTAGGTACTAGCTCATGTTTAGAAACATCTATCTCCTTCTTCACACATTCACCCTATCGATAATTTTTACAAAGATACATTCATACATTATCTCCTAACTTTATCTTCATCTTCTAACTTTTTAAACTTTGAATTTATACCTTTTCTCAAGCCCTGGGCGGGATTTGAACCCGCAATCCCCACATTTCCATTTATTTACCAGTTTCACCACTATTGTGGTGCTTTACCAGGTTAAGCTACCAGGGCAAATAATTAACTTTATTCAAAGAAAAATATTAACTTACAATTCCCCCTCCAAACTCATATTTTGACGCGATTTTTTCTTCGAACACTCTTGCTGCCTCTTCATTTTCTATGCTTATTATATCTTTAATCAAGTAAAAGAAATCGTATCTACACATATAGAGTTTTTTACCAGAAAGTTTGACTATTTTAGACTTCAAACTATCATTTAAAAATCCATTCTCATCTAACCACTTTATGATTCCTTCTACAAAGTTTTTACTTTCTTTTAAGTTAATTGGTCTATTTATGGGCCAGCCACAAATAGAGCAGACGTCTGATGAGTTATCTTCGATTGGCTTCAGATCTAAATCTTCTTTACAACTATTACAAACAACTAAACCTTCTATTATCGAATACTCTTCTGTTTCATTTCCACATAACTCACAAATTTCAACTTCGGTTAGGTCCCCGCTCATAGAAAAGATACGAGAAGGGTCATCCCTTAGAGCCCCAAATCATTGATTCTGTTCTTAGAAATATATGTACTCATAAATGGGGCCCTATGCATTAAACTAATTTGTATCTCTATTTTTAAAGTTTTCGGTTAGATTTTTGATTCAACAATTTACTCCATTAATTTGTACACTTTGTCTCCTTCTCTAACTTTATCTTCCACTTTCAAGCCAATTAACTGACCAGGCTCTCCAACATCTATATCAACATGCTCTATTTGCATAGAAGTAACAGTTTGAACTAGCCTTGTTGTCTTGCCTTCTATTTCTATCTTATCTCCTTTCTTTAGCCTTTCTTTAAGATTAATTACTGCAACTCCTATTTTTGGATAATAGTGTGTAACCTCTCCAACTAATATTTTTTCAACCATATTAGCAGTTGGAAAAACATTTATAAATGCTTTATAGAAATGCCGGGGGTGGGATTTGAACCCACGAAGGGACTAACCCAGCAGGTTTCTTCATTAATCAGAGCTTATGTGCCTAGCCAGCACTTAAGCTTCGACGATGGCACTGCCGCCATCGGCCAGGCTAGGCGACCCCGGCGTATAGATTGAATTATCACAAAATATTTTATTTATTAGCTTAGAACTTTTTCAGAAAGCGAAATTTTAGATTTTATTTCAATTTAGCTATCTCTGACTTAAATTCCTTCAATTTTTTCTCAAAGACCTCTGTTGCCATTAAAACAACTTCTTCTGGAGATAATCCAGAGCAACTCTCTACTTCAAAAGTTATTTTACCATTATCATCTATGCTATACCCAACAACTGCTCCTTGCCATTTTATATGTTCTCTTCCATATCCTAATCTAGCATAAGCAATTAATTCGAGTTCTTGACCTTCTAACAATTCAACAATCGGAATCTTGTCAAAAACTGGTTTAACGCTTTCATCATCAGACTCTAAATCACCAGAATATACCACACAAGGGCCTTTCTTTTTAAGCTTAAGTTTTGCATAACATTGAGTATCTTTCACACTAGCATCTCCACATTCCTCTGGTAACTTATATGCCTTCTTCTCATAAGTTAAAGGAATTAGGCCCAATCTATGGGCAAGTATTTCGTCATACATTGCAGAATCATTCTTTTTAAAATCTACCCATTCAATTGCCATTGTAGGCACTTCAGAAATCATTATTCTTCTTAATGCATTTGCAAAAGAAGGTTTTACTCCTTCTACAGAAAATTTTATTGTATGTTTTGTTCTTTCCAAAATTTCAATTTTTATTGCCACAAAATCTAACCTCTTTGAATTCTTGCATAACTTGGTGTTAAAAGTAGATAGCTATCATCGATGCCTACAATATCCCCATCTATTGCTGATATCGTGTTTTTTAGTTTATCGACTGCTTTTTTCAGATCACTTAAATTTGAGTTCTTTAAGTCTTTTATGTTTAAAAATACAATTTCACCATTCCTTAAAGATTCTTGAATCTTTGGAACATCTGCATAGCTAGTTAGTTTTTCGACTCTTATTTTTGGTTTAATCTCCTCTTTAAAAGCCTCTTCTTTTATTTCAATTTCTTCTTCCCTTACTTCTTCCTTTTTCTTCAACTTTTCTAAAATTTTTCTTATAGGCATAATATCTACTTCTATTTGAACTTTAAATTTATTTCTTTGACTTGCTTTTTGCTTTAATTTGTTCCAATAGGCTTACAGCATTCCAAATTTGAGTTCTCGTATAGAGTGGCATGTTTGGATCGTTTGATATCTCATCCAAAGTCACAATTGCCGTGTTAATTTTAAGTTCTTCTTCCTCTTTGCTATTTAGCGCATTTTTTGCCTTTTCTACAGCTTCTCTTATATTTCTAGGAACAGTTCTATCGTTAATTATTCTATCCAATATTTCCATAACAGGTTTGTAATCCATTTAACCACCCTTTTCCTTCAATTTCTCTTCTATGTTTCTTATCTTTTCAATCAAATCTTTTTCGATCCTTTCGAGGCTATTCACTCTTATTTGTAAATCTTCCCTAACTTCGCTCAATTCCTTTTCGACATCATTCTTACTTTTTTTAACCATTATATTTCCAACAACTCTATAAACATTATCTTCTCTTGAGTTTTTCAGCTCTTCTAAAGCTGAATCTATTTCTGCTAATTGTAGCTTAATAGTTTCCTTTTGTATTAATACATTTCTTATCTGTTGTTGTAAAGCGATGTATTCTTGCTCTAGATTTTCAACTGTCATAATATTCTTAAAAGAAAAGTTTAAATAAAAGCTTATCTTGCCTGTACTCTTTTAACAACTTCTGGCCTGACTTTCACTAAAATTCTGTAACCACAATAGGGGCACATTATCTTTCCTTCTATAAACTCTGTTACTATTCTTTTACATTTAAGACATTTATACATTAACTCACCCTTGGTGGATAGTAAGCTTGTCCAGCAAACTTAGCGTCACATTTCTTACAAACCCAAATACCACTACCTTCTCTCACTAAATATCTCATTTTACAGTTTGGACATATATGTCTTTGTTTTTCTATTTTTTCAATTTCAGCGACTTTTTCCCTAACTTTCTTTCCATATCTTGGCCCGAATCTTCCAGCAGTACCAACTTTTTTTGTCCTTCCCATAACTCATCTCCTCGAGCTTAGCATTTCTAACAATTTAACTATTTCTTCCTCACTTAAAACTTTTTTAATCTTTCCGTTAATGTAAAGATTTACAAGGTAATTTTCAATTTGACTGACTAATTCTGGTTTTACTAGTTTTACTCTAGCTAATCTTTCTCTTCCTTCTGGAGAAATCATCTTTCTCAATATTTGCTTTTTCTCTTCATCATTCAAATTTTCCACCTATCTCACCAATAATTTTGTCTACAAACTTCCTTCCTTGAGGTGTTAATACTCTACCTTTCTTTTCCTTTTTAACTAGACCAGCAGCTTCCAATTGTTGAAGTATTTTCCTTATAATCGCTCCACCAGCTTTATAAGTTTTTGCAGGTCTCCTTCCCCTTCTTTTTCTTCCACCATAATAAGTTCTCAACCTTGATACACCAACTGGACCATCGATGTATATTCTTCTTAAAATAGAGGCAGCTCTTACGTACCAAAAATCTGGTTGTTGAGGCGGTCTTTCTCTGTGCGAACCACTTTTAACTATTTGCGCCCAAAGAGGAGGCCTTATAGTTTCTATTTTCTTCAGTTCTTCTTTCAATTTTTGAATGAGTTTATCTACTGGTACTTCATATATGCTTGTCATAAAATCCTATTTAAAACTAATAGTTATAAAAGTTTTTGTCACAAGTCATATTACTTAAAAGATTCAATTAGTAACTAGTCTACAGAGTCAGACAAAGTTAATTTCTACTAATTTTGGCTCTTTTTCAAATAACAAAAAGGTTAGTATAGGTCCATTAATTTATATAAACCTTAATATCATCGTTTATAGAAATGAGCTAACCTACCTTTCCTTGAGATCTGTACAACTCAATTAGCCTGTCCATCGTATCAGCTTCTTCAGGGCCTTTATCATCCCTTAATCTCACAAAAGCAGGAAATCTTAAGGCATAGCCAGATTCGTAATTCGGCGATTTTTGGATTTCTTGATATTTAACTTCAACTACAATTTTAGGCCTAACCTTTACTTCTTTTCCTTTTTCTTGTATAATCAAAGGTTTTAGCAATTCCGTCATCATTTCATATTCTTCTTCTGTTAAGCCTGTGGACATCATACCACATCTCAAGAAATTTCCAGTATCAGGATCCCTTACCGCTAATTCAAACGAAGTAAGCCAATTTGCTCTTGCTCCCTCTCCCCACGTAGCACCAACTATTACCAAATCCAAATTTTCCATCGTTGGCTTAATTTTATACCAGCCACCAACATGTCTTCCAAATCTGTAAGGAGAATTTAAAACTTTAAGCATCAGACCTTCCTGCCTAGCATTTAATGCCTCATTATAAAATTCCTCTATTTTCTTTACATCTCTTGTTATTAGTTGTTTAGCTAACTCAAATTTACCAGGAATAACTTCTATCACACTTTCCAAAATTTTTCTTCTTTCAATTAAAGGTTTACTTATCAGCATTTCTCCGTTTAGATAAATAATATCAAATAAATGAGTTTGAATTGGAATTTTTTCTACCATTTTTTCAATATCGTATTTTCTGTGAATCCTTTGGGACAAAACTTGAAATGCCGTTGGTATATTAGTTTTTGGATCTACTGCTATTGTCTCCCCTTCAATCACACATTCATTCGCTTTAATTCCTTTTTTACAAAGCTCCACAAGATCAGGAAACTGTTTTGTAACGTCTTCTTGCCTTCTTGTAAACAACCAAATCTTATCATCTTCTTTCATTATGATTGTTCTCATTCCATCATACTTCCATTCAGCTGCAACTTCTCCATATTTTTCTACAACTTCTTCTATACT
>Ga0105158_1000682_pt1 | contig 14083 bp, 15 predicted proteins | sample LHCtaG_FD_81567 | JGI IMG/M metagenome (GOLD analysis project Ga0105158, IMG submission 81567) | Hot spring microbial communities from Little Hot Creek, USA to study Microbial Dark Matter (Phase II) - LHC4sed_matched | ecosystem: Environmental > Aquatic > Thermal springs > Hot (42-90C) >... | reverse complement strand
GTAGATTTCCCATCGTTCATCATCTACAAGACCGATCTTCCTTCCGATTGGGGTTAGCCTAAAGTCTGCGTTCCCCTCTCTTAAAAGCAAGCGATATTCAGCCCTTGAAGTAAACATCCTGTAGGGCTCATCCGTGCCCTTCGTAACAAGGTCGTCTATCAACACACCGATGTAGGCTTGAGATCTCTCGATGATTAAAGGTTCTTCCTCCTTGGCAAGAAGTGCTGCGTTTATTCCAGCTACGATACCTTGAGAAGCTGCCTCCTCATAACCTGTAGTTCCGTTGATCTGCCCGGCTAAAAAGAGACCGGAAATCAATTTTGTTTCCAAAGTATGCTTTAGCTGATCCGGAAAGACAAAATCGTACTCAATACCGTATCCCGGTCTTAGGATGACTGCTTTTTCTAAACCAGGGATGCTTCGCACAAGCTCAACCTGAACATCCAAAGGCAAGCTATTGCTTATGCCGTTTGGATAGACTTCAACGGTATCTAATCCCTCGGGTTCAAGAAAGACCTGATGTCTCTCCTTATCGGGAAAGCGAAAAATCTTATCCTCAATGGAAGGGCAGTATCTTACACCTTTTGACTTTATTCTGCCTGTAAAAAGAGGAGACCTATCTAAGGAGTTCTTGATAATTTTATGGGTTTTTTCTGTGGTATAGGTGATAAAGCAAGAAATTTGCGGAAGAGATGGTCTCTTACCTCTATTTTTGAAAGAAAAAAGAGGAGGAGGATAATCACCCCATTGAATTTCAAGCCTTGAATAATCGATAGTTCTTCCGTCAAGCCTTGGGCAGGTTCCAGTTTTAAGTCTGCCCATCTCAAAGCCAAGTTCTTTTAAGTTTTGAGGTAGCCTGTTTGATGGCGGGTCTCCAAGTCTACCAGCTGGAAAGCTCTCAAGCCCAATGTGAATTAAACCGTTAAGAAAAGTTCCTGTAGCGATAACTACGGCCTTTGCTCCATACTCCTCACCTGTTCGAGTTCTTACTCCGTATACCCTCCTATCCTTAACCATAAGAGCTGAAACCGAGGCTTGCCTAATGTAGAGATTTTCTACCCTTTCAAGCTTTGCCTTCATCCTCTCTTGATACCTAAACCTATCTGCCTGGGCCCTTGTTGCTCGAACCGCAGGTCCCTTCTTAGTGTTTAGCTTTTTAAACTGGATGCCCGTCTCATCAATGGCAAGAGCCATCTCTCCACCCAAAGCGTCTATTTCCTTCACCAAATGCCCCTTCCCTATCCCCCCTATTGATGGATTGCAGCTCATAGCACCTATTCTTTCTAAATTAATGGTTAAAAGAAGGGTTTTACATCCAAGGCGAGCAGAAGCTAAGGAAGCTTCAATCCCTGCGTGGCCAGCCCCAATGACTATAACATCAAAGTTTTCAAGAAACTTCATCAAAAATTATTATATCTCAAAATGGAAATTTTCTCTATAGGATGTCATTCAAGCATAGTATACATTATAATATTTAAGTCATGGAAAGATACTACAGCTTAAACAAACATTTAAAAAAGCTCCTTGGAGAGAGAATAAAGAAAATCCCTCTTGATGCAGGGCTTACCTGCCCAAACAGGGATGGAACTATTGGCTTCGGAGGTTGTATTTACTGTGATGCAAGGGGGTCTGGCACCGGACTTTATAAACTTCTATCCCCAGAAGAACAGATAAAACACTTCTTAGAAAGATTTCAAGGCAAAGGCTATAAAAAGTTTATCCTTTACTTTCAATCCTTTTCCAACACTTATGCTCCTCTTGATGTTCTTGAAAAGCTCTACAACCTTGTTTTCCTTGATGAAAGAATCGTTGGTTTAGCTATTGGAACAAGACCAGATTGTATAGACGAAGAACGCGCAGCCCTCATCAAAAAGTATCAAGAGAAAGGTTATTATGTTTGGGTTGAGCTTGGTTTGCAAAGCGTTCATAATGAAACCTTACGCTACATAAATAGAGGACATACTTACGAAGATTTTCTCAAGGCTTACCACCTGTTAAAATCCAAAAGTCTGCCAGTTGTCGTCCATATTATATTTGGACTTCCTCAAGAGACGAAAGAGATGATGCTTGAAACTGTAAAGGCTTTAGCCTCTTTAAAAATTGATGGAATAAAGTTTCATGCCCTCTACATCGTTAAAAATACGCCTATGGAGAGGCTCTACCTTCAGGGTGAATACCAACCGCTAAAACTTGAAGAATACACAGAGCTTGTAGCAAGGAGTGTCGCTTTACTTCCACCAGATACGGTTATTCACCGTTTAACATCTGACCCACCAAGAGATGAACTTGTCGCCCCAGATTGGCTCTTAAGAAAAGGAGATGTGCTTAAGGCAATTAATCTTTACTTAGAAAAAGAAAACATCTACCAAGGTCAATTCTACTGTATTTAATTCCTTTTTACTTGAAGGTTTACTACTACAGCTTTAACGCCTGGGACTGATTTGGCGTGGTTAACTGCTCGTTCCTTCTGGGCTTCGTTTTCAACGACACCAGTTAGTGCTACTACACCATTAACGGTATCAACATCAATGCTTAGAGCTTTAAGCTCAGGGTCTGCGATTAGTTTTGCTTTAATCCTTGCTGTAATTTCTTTATCCGATAAATACTGCTTTACACCCCTTTCCCCTACTCTCAAGTTGTTTACCACCTTCTTTACCCCTGGCACAGAGGAGGCAATCTCAATAGCTCTCCTGATTTCCTCCTCAGAATCTACCAATCCTGTTAATGTGACCACTCTGTTTACAGTATCAACATCGATCTTTCGCGCTTTAGTGATAGGGTCTTCTAAAAGCTTTGTCTTGACTTTTGCGGTGATGATAGCATCATCAAGCTGAACTCCAACGCTCCTTGGGTCGGTTGCTACTTTATATCCCTCGTAAGCACCCCCACCAACAAGCATCCAACCGCACCCTGAAATTAACACCGCAAGGATTAAAATTAAAATTAACCCCTTGAAAGTTTTAATTTTTTCTTTACCTTTTCCGATAAGAGTATTAAACAAGTTTGCTGAGGTGAGGCGCATGAAGATTGACCCTAAAAACTTGATTGACCCAAATCTTATCATAACGGAAATTCTTGTCAAGAAGGACCCTAAGGTCTTTGAAGATTATCTAAAGGAAGCCATAAAAGAAATTGAAAGCTTAGAAAGTTTAAAACAAACAGAGGGGGAAAAGATTAAATACTTGACAGAACGTCTTGAATTCTCACTTGACCTCTTAGATAAAGTGGCTAAAACCCCTCTAAACTTTGCCACCTCTCAGACCTTGGCAGACTTTTTCCTCACTCAGGCTTTCGAGATGGAAAAGATTGCTGAAACCTTACCAGATGGGGCTTTGAAAAACCTGTTTCTTGAGTCTGCTATCTATCTTGGCGTTGAAGGAGAAAAGATAAAACAGGGCTTTTATCAAGCTTAAGGTTTATTAAGTGCTAATTCCAACAGCTTCTGCACAAGGTCTTTAAAACTATAGCCTGCAACCTTAGCCGCCAAAGGTAGTAGGCTTGTCTCGGTCATCCCTGGAATGGTGTTTGTCTCAAGCACATAAAACTCATTTTCTTTCAAGATCATATCAGTTCTGCTGTAATGCCTAAGGTGTAAAGCTTTATGAGCTGTAAGCGCATAGCTCTTCCCCTTTTTTGTTAGCTTTTCATCAAGGGGAGCTGGACATAACTCATCAGCCTTGCCAGGGGTATACTTTGTTTCATAGTCAAAGTAGGTGCTTTCTTTTACTACAATCTCAACGAGAGGAAGGGGTTTATCTTCAAGTATGCCACCCGTGATCTCTCTACCTTTAATATATTCCTCTATCAAAACCTCTTCATCGTAGCTAAAGGCAAGGTCGATTGCCTGAAGCAATCCCTTCTCATCTTCAACTATGCTCATCCCTATGCTTGAACCATGAGTTGCAGGCTTTACCACAATAGGAAAACCAATCCCCTTTGCATAATCGAGCATCTCCTGCGAGGAAGAGAAACTTTTCTTAAAGGTTTCTCCTTTTGGCACTGGTAAACCTGCCAAGCTGTATAATTTTTTGCTTAAACCCTTATGCATGGCAAGGGCGCTTCCCAAGACCCCTGCCCCTTGATAAGGAATCCCCAAAAGCTCAAGGAAACCCTGTATAGTTCCGTCTTCACCGCCCTTACCGTGAAGGACTAAAAAAGCAACATCAAAGTCTGATGCTCTTTGAGCAAGTCTTAAAAGGTCAACTGCTGGGTCAAAAAATTCTACCCTATGCCCAAGCTCTATCAAAGCACTTTCCACTGTTCTTGCTCCCTTTAAAGATACTTCACGCTCTGAGGAAGTCCCACCAGCAATCAGCGCTACTCTCAAGACAACTTTTGAGGACATCCTTTACCTCCTTAACCCTATTTAAATTGTTTAGCAAAGAGGGACTAAAAGGGAGTCCCTTAAAAAGCCTTCTTTCAAGAAGAAGGGTCATATCCTCAAGAAGCCTCATCCTAAGGATAGCCTTTAAAGTCCTTCCATACCGTGCTCTAAGGTCGGCAAAGCGCTCCTTTAGAGTTACAATTTCATCATGTTTAACCCTTTTATCCGCGTAAAAAACAATCTCTTCTTCTTTGATTGGATCACCTGATTTTGGAAGTTCAAGAAATATATGAGAGTAGATTATCTCTCCCACCCTTGGATATCCAAGACTAACCATAAGTTTGTAGCCCGAGGCAGCATGATTTTCTCCAGTCTTTATGCTTTCCATCTTCTTCACATCATGGAGCAATGCAGATACTGTTAACACCAAAAGGTCAAGCGAGGGGTTGTTGACCACCTTCAAAAAAGAACCAAGACATAGCGAAATAAGGGCAACCTTTTCTGAGTGTCTGACGATGTGCTCGGGGACCCTTTCTTTTTCTAAAAGCTCGTAAGCAAAATCGATGCTTAGCATTTCTAACTCAAAACTTTTAAAAGCATATAACCGATGGGACAGGCTAACAACAACCCATCTATCCTATCGAGTATCCCCCCGTGCCCCGGTATCAATCTCCCGGAATCCTTTTTTCCAACTGAACGTTTTACTGCAGATTCCAAAAGATCCCCCAAGGTCCCAGAGAGGGAAAGGAAAAAGATAAGTAAAAAGTAGGTTTTAAAGTCAAAAAGGGAAAGCTTGAGATTAACAATATAACCGATCAAAAAGGAAAGCCCCAAACCACCCCAGAAGCCCTCCCAGGTCTTTTTTGGAGATACACTTGAAAAAAAAGGTGTCTTGCCAAAAGCCTTTCCCACAAAATACGCACCCGTATCATTAGCAAAAACAACAATTAAAAGATAAAAAAGGTGCTCCCGGGAAAAATCTAAAATAATCCCTAAGATACAAGACAAAGAAAAATAAATATAAGTTAATCCAAAAAAAAAGGGGAGAAATTGACGACTAAATGCGTCAGCTTGAAAATTATATAGATGAAAAAAGAAAGAAAAGATTATAAAAATAAAAAACAAAAAAAGGTTTATAGAATAATTCTGTAAGTGGTATTCTTGCCAAAGAAGCAAAAAATAAAACAGGCTGCTTAACAAAAGATATGGTCTTGGTAGTGAAAATAGGCTGTTCCATTCCTGCAAGGAGAGGATAGCAACGAGAAGCACTACCGCTTTGATAAGAGAAAAGGGAGCTTTAAAAATTAATAGAACTAAAAGCGGGAAAAGAACAGCTGCGGAGGCTATTCTTTTTAGAAGGTTAGAATTCATAAACTTTTCCAAACCTTCTTTCTCGCCTTTGGAATTCTAAGAGGGCTTTTAAATATTCTTTCTCAGTAAAATCCGGCCAAAGGACAGGAGTGAAGTAGAGCTCTGTGTAGGCAAGCTGAAAGAGATAAAAGTTTGATATTCTCATTTCGCCCCCAGTGCGGATCAAGAGGTCTGGGTCTGGCACATCTGGAAGGTATAGGCACTCACGAAAAGTCCTTTCCGATATATCATCAGTGGAAAGCTCATTTCTTTTTATTCTCTCACCCAACAACCTCGCTGCTCGTAAAGTTTCAGCTTTACCCCCGTAGCTTAAAGCTAAGATGAGATGAAGTTTTTCATTGGCAGAAGTTTCTTTTTCCGCAAGACTTATAACCTCTCGTAGATCCTCGGATAAATCCTCCTTATCACCCATTACCCGAAGTCTTATCCCTTTTTCTTTCAAAGTTGAAAGCTCATTAAGCAGATACTCTTTAAGAAGCTGGAATAAAGCTTCTATTTCTTCTTTCGGTCTTTGCCAGTTTTCCTTAGAAAAGGTAAAGAGAGAGAGGTATTTAATGCCGAGTTCTTGACTTTTTATGACGATTTTGCGAGCCGTTTCTACTCCTTTTTTATGGCCGAAAACTCTTGGAAGCCCGCGAGCCTTTGCCCATCGACCATTACCATCCATGATAATGGCAACATGATTTGGAAGCCTTTCCGGTGAGATGATGGATGATCTCTCATGATCTGACATGCTTAAACGGTAAGAATCTCCTTTTCCTTTTCCGCTAAGGCCTGATCTATCTTTTTTATGAATTCATCAGTTATCTTTTGCACCTCCTTTTCCAAACGGTTGTATTCGTCTTCTGATATCTCCTTGTTTTTCTTTGCTGCCTTAAGCTTGTCCAAAGCGTCTCTTCTTATGTTTCTTACAGCAATTCTTGCCTCTTCAGCGAGCTTACCTACAACCTTCAAAAGTTCCTTTCTTCTCTCTTCAGTAAGGGGTGGAAGGACGATCTTTAGGCTTTTTCCATCGCTTGTTGGAGTTAACCCAAGGTCCGATTTTTGGATCGCCTTTTCTATTTCCTTGAGAAGATTTGGATCCCAAGGTTGAATATGCAGGATCTTACCCTCAATTACATTAACCGTAGCAATCTGGGGAATGCTCATCTTAGTTCCATAGCAATCAACTTTGATGCCTTCTAACAAGGCGATAGAGGCTCGAGAAGTTCGGATATGGGAAAGCTCTTCTTTTAAAGTTTTTAGCGCCTTATCCATTCTCCTTTTTATATCCTCAAGCTGTGGGTTCACTATGGCATCACCCCCCTTTCGCTATTCTCTTATTGTTATTGACTTATTGATTTACCAATGTATGTCCCAATGGGTTCTCCAATTAAAGCAGCTCTTAAAGCTCCTTTTTCTGGAAATTTAAACACCACAACGGGTAGGTTGTTTTCCTTAGCCAAGGAAAAGGCAGTAAGATCCATAACCTTTAAGCCCTTGAGTAAAGCCTCTTCGTAGGTGATCCTTTCGTATTTTTTGGCAGATGGGTCTTTGGCTGGGTCTTTGTCGTATACCCCGTCTACTTTTGTTGCTTTCAGAAAAACATCAGCTGAAATCTCAAGCGCTCGTAGAACCCCTGCTGTGTCGGTTGAAAAAAAGGGATTACCGGTGCCACAAGCAAGGAAAAGAACTTTACCTTCCTTTAAATATTTTAAAGCCCTATCCTTGGAGAAGGCTTCAACAACGCCTTTTATCTCGTAGGCTGAAAGCACTTTTGCAGGAATACCAGATTTACTAAAAAGATCCTCTAATAATAAACAGTTTATAAGGGTTGCGAGCATTCCTGCCTGGTCTGCCTTAACCCTGTCAATACCCTGCTTCTCTACGCTTACCCCCCTCAAGATGTTGCCACCACCGACCACTATCGCCAACTCAGCTCCAAGTGACAATACCTCTTTCACTTCTTCGCAAAAAGATTTAACAACTAAAGGGTCAACAACAGATAGACCTTCACCAAGCAATACCTCTCCAGAAATTTTAAGAAGGGCTCGTCGATATTTGAGCATACCTTTTATTCACCAACTTGGAATCTTACAAACCTACGGATCACAATCTTTTCTCCTGTTTTTGAAATGAGCTCGTTTAGAAGGTCTTGTATTGTAAGCTCGGGATTTTTGATAAATGGCTGTTCAAGAAGGACGTTTTCCTTATAAAATTTCTCAAGTTTGCCTTCAATTATTTTGGGGATTACATGCTCAGGCTTACCTGCTTCCCTTAGCTGTTCTTCATAGATCCTCTTTTCCCTTTCAAGGACCTCAGGTGGGACTTCTTCACGGGTGATACTGATGGGGTTTGTTGCGGCAATCTGCATAGCTACATTGTGAGCAAATTCTTTAAACTCCTCGGTCCTTGCTACAAAGTCTGTCTCACAGTTTATCTCAACTAAAACTCCGATCTTTTTGTTTGTATGGATGTAAGCCTCAACTATTCCTTCTTTTGCCATTTTTCCTGCTCTCTTTGCAGCAATGACGAGCCCTTTCTTCCTTAAAATATCTATAGCTTTTTCAATGTCCCCTCCTGCTTCTTCAAGGGCCTTTTTACAATCGGAAAATCCTGCTGCCGTTCTCTCTCTCAACTGTTTGATTAGTTCAATTGATATCTGGCTCATGTTTCAAACCTCCTCAAAAGTCTTAAAATGATTATTCAGCTAAAAACTTTTCTGCAGCTTCTTCGTAAGAGATCTCCTTCTCTTCCTCCTCCAAAATCTCCTTAAGGATCTCTTCTGACCTTTCTTCTTCCTTGAGAAATTCTTGTTCTAAGGTTGCTTCCTTATCTGTTTTAGCTGCAACCCTTTCTTTATAAATCTCGTAACCCTCAAGGCATGCATCAGCAATCTTACCCGTAATCAGCTTAATTGCCCTTATGGCATCATCATTGCCGGGAATGATAAAATCGATAAGGTCTGGGTCGCAGTTTGTGTCAACGATAGCCACGATGGGAATTTTCAGCTTTCGAGCTTCTCTGACAGCAATTTCTTCATGGGCTGGGTCTACTATGTAGACAGCATCAGGGAGAGTTTCCATATTTTTAATTCCAGCTAAATTCCTTTCGAGCTTTGCTTTAAGACGCTCAAGCTTCAATCTTTCTTTTTTGGGAAATCTCTCAATCGTGCCATCGGCAAACCATCCCTCAATCCTTTTTAGCTTCTCTACGCTCTGTCGGATGGTTCGAAAATTTGTAAGAGTTCCACCAAGCCAGCGATACTCGACATAGGGCATACCACACCGTTGTGCTTCCTCTTTTATGGCATCTCTTGCCTGTTTCTTTGTGCCTACGAAGAGAATTTTCCCACCGTTTGAGGTAAGGTTTACTACAAACTCATAGGCTACCTCAAAATACTTCAAGGTCTGCTGTAGGTCGATGATGTGGATGCCGTTTCTTTCACCGAAAATGAAGGGTTTCATCTTAGGGTTCCATCTACTAGTCTTGTGACCAAAGTGGACCCCTGCCTCTAAAAGCTGTTTCATCGTGATGTGGCTCATGGCTGTCAACCTCCCTTGGGGTTTAATCTTCCGCTCCGGGTGGATTAAAACCAAAGCATCCCTTTTAGGGACACCCCGTCGCCGAAGCGTGCTTAGTTGGCTAAATTAAATCACTAATTTTCTTTTTTTCAACAACTCCTTTTCAATAGTCAATAGGAATTCAAGATCTTTTCCTCAATGTAGGCAAAGAGCTTGTTAGAAAGGTATAGACCGCATCCTAATATCCACCCTTCGTATTTAAGCATCACATATCCTGGGTCAACGGGTAGCTCAATTGGTTCAATTTTTCTTCTTTCCTTCAAAAGCAAAAACTGATCTTTCGTTAATTCAACTATGTTTTTTGCGACCCATCTTCCGAACCTCTGAAGGAAAGCGGAAGTGGGTTTTAAATACTGAGAAACCTCCCGCAAAAAAAGTAAACCAACTGTCTCGGGGACTAAATTTTTAAGATTTTCCCAAGAGGAATTCTTAGGGAAAAGCCAAAAATTCGCAGCTCCCCTTAGCATCTCATAGTCGTCAAACAAAGAAGGAGATAGACCAAACCTCTCTTTCAAATAGGAAAGAACAGCCTCTCTTTCCTCTGAACTAAGGATCCTTGGGAATTTTTTTACTTCTTTTGCCATAGTAGCGCTCCGCTTGCTCTTGCTATTGTTATAAAGTTTAATATAATTTAACCCTTTAGAGAAGCGAAACAGGGGAGTTCCAAAGAATATGGATAGAAAAGCTGAAAAATACAAATCTGCCGGGGTTGATTTAGAGGCAGCAAACCGTCTTGTTGAAATCGTAAAAGAGAAGGTTTCTAAGCTTCCTCAGAAGGGTGTAATAGAGGGAATTGGATCCTTTGCTGGCTTGTACAAGCTTGATACTTCCTGTTGCCCAAACCCCCTCCTTGTTGCAAGCACAGATGGAGTAGGCACTAAAATAAAAATCGCCATCCTTGCGGATTATCATGTATCTGTAGGAATAGACCTTGTAGCCATGTGCGTAAACGATATCATCACAGTCGGTGCAAGGCCGCTCTTTTTCCTTGATTACATTGCTATGGGTAAGTTCAACGAAAAAACTTTCTCTGAAATCGTTGAGGGTATTACTGAAGGATGCAAAATTGCTCAGTGTGCTCTCCTTGGAGGAGAAACTGCCGAAATGCCGGGCATGTATGGAGAAAACGACTATGACCTTGCAGGTTTTGTGGTAGGTATTGTAGACAGAGATAAAGTAATCGACGGATCTGAGATATCAACAGGCGATGTAGTAATTGGGTTAGCCTCAAACGGCCTTCACAGCAACGGTTTCTCCTTAGTGAGGAAGGTCCTTTTTGAAGACCATAAACTCAGCTTGAGTCATGTGCCAGAAGCCCTTGGCATCCCTCTTGTTGAAGAGCTCCTAAAGCCTACAAAAATCTATGTTTCAACCATACTAACACTTCTAAACCAGGGGCTAAAGATAAAGGGTATTGCTCATATTACTGGTGGGGGCTTCATTGATAACATACCAAGGGTTCTTCCTCAAAACTGTAAGGTTGTAATCCGCAAAAAGGCTTGGGAATGGCATCCTGTGTTTAAGTACATTCAAGAATTGGGAAACATCTCCGAACAGGAGATGTATCATGTCTTCAACTGTGGAATAGGGATGGTTCTTATCGTAAAGAAGGATGATGAAGTGAAAATTCAAGAATTTCTTACTGCTCTTGGAGAAAAATGCTACAGCATTGGATGGATTGATACGCTTAGTCCAGGGGATGACCGTGTGGTTTTTATCGATGAGTAAGGGGACAGGAGATGTATTTTCAAGATGTGATAGCGATTTTGAACCAATTTTGGGCTGAGCAGGGATGTGTTATCCTTCAGCCATACGACATTGAAGCAGGTGCTGGGACCTTTCATCCAGCAACCTTTTTAAGAGCACTTGGGAAAAAACCTTGGGCTTGCGCGTATGTGGCTCCATCAAGAAGGCCTACCGACGGTAGATACGGAGAAAACCCAAACAGGCTTCAACATTACTACCAATATCAGGTTTTGATAAAACCTTCTCCTGATAACATTCAAGACCTTTATCTTGAAAGCTTAAAAAGATTGGGGATAGACCCAAGGGATCACGATATTCGTTTCGTTGAAGACGACTGGGAATCACCTACTCTTGGTGCCTGGGGTCTTGGGTGGGAAGTTTGGCTTGATGGGATGGAAATCACTCAGTTTACCTACTTTCAACAGGTAGGTGGCTTTGAGTGCTTTCCAGTATCTGTTGAGATAACATACGGTCTTGAAAGACTTACTATGTTTCTTCAGGGTGTTGAGAGCGTGTTTGATATAAAGTGGAATGAAAAGATTTTATACAAAGATATTCATCTGCCCACCGAGGTTGAGTATTCAATCTTCAACTTTGAGGCTGTGGATGTTTCTATGTTAAGAGAGCTTTTTGACAAATACGAGGCAGAAGGGAGAAGGATCCTTGAGCTTGGGTTAGTTTTTCCGGGATACGATTTTGTGCTTAAGTGCTCTCATATTTTTAATCTTCTTGATGCAAGAGGTGTTCTCTCACCCATCGAGAGGGCAAACTACATAGCAAGGGTTCGTGCATTGGCTAAACGGTCAGCCGAGGCCTATTTAGAAAAATACGAAGGTCAAAGTTAGCTATGAAAAACCTACTCTTTGAAGTTTTAACGGAAGAATTGCCAGCAAGGTTCATACCTGTAGGAGTAAAGGCTTTAGCAGAGCTTGCCCGAAAATACTTTGCAGATTATAGACTTTCATACAGGGATATAAAGACGGCAGGCACTCCAAGAAGGCTTGTTCTTTTTGTGGAAGGGCTTAGCGAAAAGCAACCTGACCTTGAGGAGGAGGTGGTTGGACCTTCAACTAAGGTTGCCTTAGATGATCAGGGGAACTACACGAAGGCAGCCCTTGGGTTTGCCTCAAAGCATGGTGTTGACCCATCAAAGCTTTACATAAAAGAAACCCCTAAAGGAACCTACATTGCCCTAAAGATTCTAAAACAGGGTGAAGAAACAATAAAGCTTCTGCCTTTGATACTTCCAAAAATCCTTTTAGAGATCCCTTTTCCAAAGAAGATGATCTGGGGAGAAGTTCGGTTTCCCTTTGCAAGACCAATTCGTTCTATCCTTTGTCTCTTTGGGGAAAGCGTTGTTCCCCTTGAAATTGCTTGCTTAAAAAGCGTTGATCACACTTCTGGACACAGATACCTGGGATCAAAGATAATCAAGATTACCAAAGCAGACTTTGCACAGTATCAGAGAGAGCTTCGTGAAAACTGGGTAATCGTTGACCCAGACGAAAGAAAAAGATTAACAGAGGAAGAAATAAAAAGAGTAGCTAAAGAGAAGGGGATACCAGAAATTGAGCAAGCTTTGCTTGAAGAGAATGCAAACCTTGTGGAATTTCCCTTCCCCACGCTTGGAAGCTTTGATAAAAGATTTCTAAGAATGCCTGAAGAGCTTACCAAAACAGCTCTTCAAGAGCATCAACGCTACTTTATACTGCGAGACAACGCTGGGAGGCTTCTCAACTTCTTTGTGGCTGTAAACAACAACCGAGTAAGGGATGAAAAAATTCTCATTGCTGGACACGAAAGGGTAGCAAAAGCTCGCTTAGAGGATGCCTTTTTTTACTATGAACGGGACTTAAAACATTCTTTGGAAGATTGGGTTTCATCTTTAAAGGGTATTGTTTACCATATAAAGTGCGGAAACCTTTATGAAAAAACAGAAAGATTAAAAGAACTTTCTGTTTTCCTTGCAGAAAGATTGGGTTTCACCTCTGAGATTGAATTAGTAAAAAAGGCAAGCTACTACGCCAAGGCAGACCTTGCATCTGAGGTTGTTAAAGAATTCCCAAGCCTTCAGGGTGTGATGGGAAAGCACTATTATTTTCATCATTTTAGGGATGAAGTTATAGCTAAGGCCATTGAAGAACAATACCTTCCTAAACCAAACGATGAAAGGCTTCCAGAAACCACAGTAGGAACTATTCTATCAATCTGTGATAAAGTTGACCATGTAGTTGCGTTAATAGGGGTAAACGAAAAGCCAACGGGAGAGAGTGATCCTTACGGCTTAAGAAGGGCTGCCTTCGGAGTAATAAAAATACTCCTCGGGAAGGAACTTGACCTTGAACTTGAACACTTGATTGAAAGGGCATGCGAGCTACTTTCAAAGCAGGGCTACCTTAAAAACAATGCTGTAAAGGAAGAGACTGTTGAATTCTTTAGAAGAAGGCTTGAAGGCGAATTTCTATCTCTTGGTTTCTCAAAGGAATTTATCTATGCAGTAATAAAGACGAGCCTTAATCCTTACGATCAACTTTTGCGCCTAAAGGCTATGTCTACGATTTCTCAAAAGGGGATGCTTGAAGACATACTGACAGCCTTCAAAAGGGTTTACGCTATTCTTAAAAATCAGGATTTAAAAAGCCTCCCCTCACCTACTATACCACTCTTTGAACTCCAGGCTGAAAAGAACCTTTGGGAAGCTTGTTCAAACCTTAAGGAATCCTATTTTCCGAAGCTTGAAAGTAAAGATTACGAAGGGGCGCTTTTACTCCTCCTTGAGCTAAAACCCTATATTGAAGAATTTTTTGATAAGGTATTCGTTATGGTTGAGGACAAAAGGCTTCGCTCAAACAGGCTTTCCCTTCTCAAAGAAGTTTTTAATCTTTATCAAGCCTTTGCCTATTTTGAAAGTCTTGTTTAATTTTTAAAAGTATGACAAGCTTTTCCTTAAAGAGTGTGATAGTTGGCACGGCTGGGCATGTAGACCACGGAAAGTCAACGCTTATTAAAGTCTTAACTGGGATTGATCCTGACAGATTAAAGGAAGAAAAGGAAAGAGGGATCACGATTGACCTTGGTT
>Ga0105158_1000681_pt1 | contig 14092 bp, 8 predicted proteins | sample LHCtaG_FD_81567 | JGI IMG/M metagenome (GOLD analysis project Ga0105158, IMG submission 81567) | Hot spring microbial communities from Little Hot Creek, USA to study Microbial Dark Matter (Phase II) - LHC4sed_matched | ecosystem: Environmental > Aquatic > Thermal springs > Hot (42-90C) > Sediment... | reverse complement strand
ATCAAACCCGCTCAATAAAAGCGAAAGATTCAGAAGGTCAATAGCATGCTGGAACCTAACAATAAAACTATTCATACTATACTACAACCACTTAAGGAGGTGAAGCTAAGTTGCCACGTCCTCCGCTAGATGATCAGTCTTCTCAACTAAGCTTCTAACAAAGATATTGCGGCTCATTACATACGAACTTTACGGAAAAATATATGGCTATTATGTAGCGGCTCTCTTCAATAACATATTTTACCAGCAGCGCTAGGTATATATTCACCGTTTAATCTTACGATAGTAAAAACTCAAATATATGGGAGACTGATGAGGAGCAACCTATGAATCTTGAAGCTTTCTTTAATCCAAAGTCCATAGCTGTTATAGGTGCGAGTAGGGAGCCATGGAAGGTTGGGCATAGGGTATTCAGAAATCTTGTTGAGTCAGGTTTTAGTGGGGGGCTATATCCCATAAACCCAAATGCGGATGAGATACTTGGCTTTAAATGCTACAAGAGTGTTAGTGATGTTCCAGGCGATGTTGATTTAGCAGTAATAGTTGTTCCAGCAAGAGTTGTTCCATCTGTTGTTGAGGACTGTGGTTTAAAGGGTGTTAAAGGTTTAGTCGTTATCTCAGCTGGTTTTAGTGAGACTGGAAGAGAGGGCGCGCAGCTGGAACATGAAGTTATCAGTATATGCAGAAGATATGGTATGCGATTACAGGGACCAAACTGCCTCGGCATAATAAATGTTCAAGGCCATGTAAACGCGTCCTTCGCTCCAATCATGCCTACTCCCGGGAACATAGCTTTCATATCACAGAGTGGTGCTCTTGGGAGCACAATACTGAATTGGGCTGTTAGGAATGAGGTTGGTTTCACAAAGTTTATCAGCTTAGGGAATGAAGCCGACCTAAATGCTGCCGATTTTCTGGAGGCTTTAGGCGAGGATGAGGAGACCAGAGTAATTGGGCTTTACATTGAGGGCGTTAAGGAGGGCGAGCGCTTCATAGAAGTTGCTAGAAGAGTAACCCGGAAGAAGCCCATAATAGCCATAAAAGCTGGAACGACGGATGCTGGTATAAGAGCAGTTTCATCTCATACGGGCTCATTAGCGGGTTCAGATACAGCTTTTTCAGCAGCCTTCAGAAAGGCTGGAATAATAAGGGTTAACACTCTGGAAGAACTCTTTAACATAGTGTTAGCATTTGGCTCGCAGCCGCTACCTATGGGCAAAAGGGTTCTAATAGTGACCAACGGAGGCGGACCAGGCATACTTGCTGCCGACGCATGTGAAAGAATGGATCTCGAGTTACCACTCCTAGAATATGAAATTAGGGAGGAACTCCAAAAAGCCATGCCTCCGCATGCAAGCCTAAATAATCCACTTGACGTTTTAGGTGACGCTGATGAAAACCGGTATAAGTTAGCTTTGGAGGCTGGTTTAAGAAGCAATAATGTTGATGGAATAATCATTATTCTAACACCACAGGCTGTGACACCCTGCGATAAGGTCGCTGAAGCCGTAGCCAAATTCAGCGGCTCAAGTAAGCCTATAATTGCATCATTTATGGGGCTTGAGGATAGCTCGCCGGCAATTAAAACACTTAAGAGGAGCCGAATTCCAAACTACCCCTTTCCAGAAGCAGCCGTCCATGCCCTAAGATTAATGTATGATTATAGGCTCATACTTAACTCGCCGATTGAGGAAGAGATCCCACGCATAGAAATCGATGAGGATAAGATTCGCAGCATCCTAAATGGCGCGCGCATAGAAGGGCGTTTAAGCTTAACAATCGATGAAGCCATAAGGGTTGCTGAGGCAGCTGGCATACCGATGCCTAAGGCTCTTATAGCTCGAAGCAGGGAGGAAGCAGGCGTCCTAGCAGACTCCATCGGCTATCCAATAGCTATGAAAATTGTCTCACCGGATATAATCCATAAAACTGATATAGGCGGAGTGGTTTTAGGCGTTAAAAGTCGAGCTGAGGCTGAAGAGAACTATGATGTTCTTGTTAGAAGAGCTCGCTTAGCCATGCCGGGAGCTAGGATAACTGGCGTCTTGGTGCAGAAAATGGTTCCAGCTGGTAAGGAAGTCATTGTGGGTGCCGTTAGGGATGTACAGTTCGGCCCACTATTAATGTTCGGCTTAGGCGGGATATACGTTAATTTCTTAAGGGATGTTTCATATCGTCTGTGCCCATTAACGAGAGCTGAGGCTGCTAGAATGATTGAGGAGACCAGAGCTTATGTGCTTCTTAGAGGCGTTAGGGGTGAGCCACCTTCAGATATAGATTCAGTGATAGATGTGATGCTTAAAGTTTCACAAGCCATGATCAAGTTTAAGGAGATTTCCGAAATGGAGATTAACCCCTTATTTGTTTATGAAAGTGGTGAGGGCTGTATTGGGGTAGATATAAGAGTAACCATTAGCAAATATTAAATGTTTAGAGCTGAGGGATGATTGTTGGTTGAAAGGGCAATATATATTGTATCAACAGATGAGGCTTCTGGAAAGAGCGCAATAGTAGTTGCACTCGCATCGATAGCTATGGATATGGGCAAAAAAGTCGGATACTTCAAGCCTGTAGGCATGAGGTCATCACTTATTCCGGGCAGAGAGCATTTAGACGAAGATGTGGAAATAATGAGGTCGTTTCTAAGGCTTGAGCATGAAAGTAATATAATATGTCCACTAATACTCGATAGGGAGGAGTTTCTCGATAAGTTTGCAAATGCCGACGCGGAATCCTACATTAAAAGTATAAGAGCGTCGTATGAAAAGGTTTCACATGATAGGGATTTAATGTTGATTGAGGGGCCGCATAATTTCTCAACAGGATCCTTCATAAATTGCTCTATACCAAGACTTGCTAAAGATTTAGAAGCTGAAATGCTTTTGGTTGAGAGGGTTATGGATGACTCCGTGGTTGACGATGTGTTGCAGTGCCAGGACTGCTGCATGAGGTGGGGGGTTAAGCTTTTTGGGGTCATATTAAATCGCATACCTTCTGATAGGCTGGAGCGCGTTAAACGTGTAATCAAGCCATTCATTGAGAAACACGGTATTAAGGTTTTGGGTCTTATCCCGGAGGATAAAACCTTAAGCGCACCTACAGTCAGAGAAATATGTGACTTTATTGGCGGCAGAGTTTTGGCTGGAAAAGAGGGGCTGGATAAATTGATTGAAGCCATTCTTATTGGCGCAATGACCCCGGATAGCGCTTCTAAGTATTTCCGCAGAGTTACTAATGAACTTGTGATTACTGGTGGTGATAGAACTGACATTATTTTAACAGCCCTTGAAACTGATGTTTCAGCCATAGTTCTAACTGGAAACTTGTATCCAAGCGCCAAAGTATTCCCTAAAGCCGATCAGCTTAAAGTTCCACTCATATTGGTGCCATATGACACGTACACAACACTCCAATATGTCCAGAAGATCATTGGCAAAATAAAGCCCGGAGACCCGAGAAGAATAGGCACAGCCATAAACCTCGTTAGAAAACATGTGGATTGGAGACAAATAATAGGTTAGCATGGCTAATTACGCTATTATCCGCTCATTGTTTCTCTTCTTTTTTCTTAAGCCCTTTACCCGTTTAGTGTTAATGCTGGTAAACAATCCGCATCTTAAAATATTAGTGTGCACCAGTATAATAGCATTTTTAAGGTATAGCTTCAGTAATAATTTATGTACTGGTGTAGAACCCCCATGCTTGTAGTTGCTGAGAAACCTTCCGTTGCAAGGACTATTCAATCCTCCATAAAGCCCTCGCCACCAGTTATCGCCTTAAGAGGGCACATTCTCGAGCTTGATTTTCCTGAACGCTATTCTAAGTGGAGGAGCGTTGATCCGCGTGAACTCTTTAGGGCTCCAACAGAGTGGGTTATTAGGGATTCTGAAGCCTACAAAAACTTAACGAGCGCTCTTAAGGGTGCTGGAATGTTGATTTTAGCAACCGACAATGACCCTGAGGGTGAATTAATAGCATACGAAACTCTTTCGGTTGCCAGAAATGTGCTAGGATATACGCCAAGATATGGTCGGATGAGGTTCAATGCAGCCACGCCAAGCGAACTTAGGCGCGCATGGGAGACGATCGAACCTGACCTAAAGTGGAATTGGGTTTGGAAGGCTCTACTCCGCCATAAATTTGACTTAGTGACTGGTGCAGCTTATACAAGGCTCTTAACGCTCTCAAGGGGCTTGAGCAGCGGTGACAACCTAGTTTCGTGGGGGTCTTGTGTTAGGGGCGATACAATAATACCTGGAGATTATAAGCCTATATCAAAAATGGATGTTGGAGATCATTGCATAGGTTTAATCCTCAGCGATAATAGGGTAATTAAAAAGTTTATTCGGGAATATAATGGGCAATTAATTAGGGTTAAGGCCCTAGGTCTGCTACCAATAGAGTTAACGCCGGAGCATCCGGTGCTTATAGCATCTAGCCCTAAAAGATCTGGTGGCGGAGATGATCTTCTACTTTTCTGGAAGCCCGCCGCGCTCCTAATGCCCAAAGATGGATATAAAGATGGAGATTACCTCGTTTTGCCACGCATCAAAGGGACTATTAATATTAATAAAGCTTCATTAAACAAATTTGTGGGTGAAGAGGTTTCTTCTCAAGAATTTCCCCTGGATGAAGACGTATTATGGCTATTAGGCGCATACGTTGCCAATGGAATTTCTTTAGGCGACAGCATACAGATCCGCATTAATTTAAAGGAACCGCAAGTAGTAGATCGGATTATAGGCGCATTTAAGAAGCTGAGTTGCTCATATTTTATCGTAGAGAGGCGGGAAGAACCCCGAAAAATCAGCATTAACATACACTCTCAGATGCTTTTGAAAGCTTTTGCTGAATGGTTTGGAGAGAGGGACGAGCAGAAGCGCATCCCAGACTTTATACTCCTACATGAAAACTTGGATCTGGTTAAGGCTTTTCTTGAAGGGTATGAAGTGGGCAGCAATCTTAAAGCGCAATGCGATATTGATGTAAAAAACAACGCTTATGCAACTACTAAATCAAAAATTTTAGCCCTACAGCTCCAGCTACTTTATGCTAGGTTAGGCTATTTCCTGCAAGTATATGCGAAAAGAGAAAGAGATTGTGATGAAGCTGATTTTAATGCAACTTACATCATGATGCTATTAGAGCCTAACCCAAAAAATGCAGAATTCCGTGTTTCAAATGAATATATATTGACGCCAATCATCGATGTTGAAAATATTCCATATTGGGGGTTAGTTTATAATCTTGAGACTAGCGATAACACTTACCTGGTTTCTAACGCCGTAGTCCATAATTGCCAGATACCTACGCTCTGGTTTGTTTATCAGAGGGAAATGGAGATTAGAGATTTCAAGCCCGAAAAATATTATGTTATATCTGCGCTTCTCGATGTCCACGGCGTCAAAATTACCGTTGCATCCGATCCAATTAGGGACGCAAACATGGCGCGACAATTTTACAGTGCGGCTAAAAGCGCCAGATACGCTCTCGTCAAAGACTTTCAGTTGAAGGATGAAATTGAGCATAAGCCTCTACCTACAGAAACCGATATCATGCTGCAGGAGCTCTCTAAGATAATGGGTTTAAGCGCCACGAAGATAATGGCTTTAGCCGAAATGCTCTACGGCGAGGGCTACATAAGCTATCCTAGAACCGAGACAAATATGTGGCTGACGGTTGATCATAAACCTATACTCCGTATGCTATCCTCCACACCTTTAGGCAGGAATATTGATGTGTCTCTCTTTAACCCTAGAGATGGAAGGAAGAACGATGGAGCGCACCCGCCCATTTATCCAACCGCGTATTATCCGGGTCTAGACGATAAGGGGAAAATCTGGGAGTATATTAGTAGGCGATATCTGGCTAACGTTGTTGGAAGAGATGCGGTTCTAAAAAGATGGAAATTGAATGTAGACTTAGGTAATTTACAGGTGAATGCGACTGGCAGATATTTTATAGATGAAGGTTTCTATCAAATATTCCCATATTTTAGGCCGAAGGATCTCACGTATATACCTCAGTTACATGTTGGTGAAAAGCTGTCAGTAGTCAGAGTTAGCCTTGAGGAGCGTAAGACGAAGCCTCCACCAAGATTAACTGAGTCAGAGCTACTTAAACTCCTTGAGAAAAATTCTATTGGAACAGACGCAACTAGAGCGGATTACCCGCAAATAATTGTTGATAGGGGTTACGTTGAAAAGAGAAGAAAATCGTTCTACATAAGTAGTTTAGGTGAGAATCTAATAAATCTCCTTAAAGATGTTGATGAAAGACTTGTTACGCCGGATACAAGGCGTTACGTTGAGCATTTAATGGCTGAGGTTGAAACAGGAAGAATCAACATGGAGAAAGCTCTGGAGGAAGCATTGAGATTATATGAGGAGCTATTTGATAAAGTCTCAATTAAGCTGAAAGCATGGAAAGATAATAAACCCTTATAACTTTTAATCGCTTAAATATTCGGAGCGAGCTCTCATAAAGCTCTCAATCTTGCTTAGAAAGCTCTCTATTTTAGCGTGAGCTTTCATCTCCCGCCTCCAATCCTCCGGAAGCTTATTTTTAAAGCTTCTAGCAGCCCTCCTATCCATTATAACAATTATTCCCCTATCCTCAGGGCTACGTAAAAGTCTTCCCGCGGACTGTGCCAGCGCATTTAAGCATGGTATATCATTTGCGTATTCCTTAGCCTTCTCGCCGAATCTTCCTTTAAGATACTCTTGTAATGCGGATTGAACCTCCGTCTTCTTTGGGAATGGTAAACCGGCAATTATTACTGCTGAGAGCATGCTCCGCCCATTAATAGTCATATCTACGCCCTCGCTTATTTTGCCCCTAGCAACACCGAGAAGAACACACTGGCTATTTCCCTTGAGGAAGCTAAAGACGTCAGATATCCTGGTACTATTTTCTTCTATAAGAAATGGTATTTCTAACTTAAGGTTCCTGACTATTGAATGCATAACCTCATACGACGGGAAATATACGGCTACCCTCCCCCTAACCGCTTTGACAATTTTACTGATCCGATCAGCCATTTTAATCCACTGCTCTTCATTACGCTCCTCAAACCTTGTTGTAACAGCCATGTCGACGAGAATTAGTCTGTTCTCTGGCGGGAATGGATTAGGAATCTCCATGCTCATACAGCGGCTTCTATCCAAGCCTAGCACATTAATGTAATAATCCATGTTCCATAATGTTCCAGACATCAATATTGTTGAACGCATCTCACTTATTATCCCAGTAGCTAAAGATGGATCTAAACACTTTATTCCAATTCTAACGGTTTTCTTACCCTTAGCGTTCTCCTCAACCCTTATGTAGCGAATGTAACCAGAACCGTCTATATTAACCCAATCCGAAAGAAAGGATGCGCAACGCGCAAGATATGAGACAGGTCTGCTGCCAACTTCAATCCTCATCTGTCTCACGGTCTCCCCTAGAATGGCAAGGTTATCAATCGCATTTAGTAGTCCATCAACCTCAATTCCAGCCCTCGTAGAGATTTCTTTAAGAAGTAGTTCTTTCGGAATCGTGTGTTCGTAATCGGATCCATACATCTTATAGGTTGTTTTACCGAGGTTTATTGCTGCGCTGTGTAATGCTTCCAGAATCTCTAAACCATCTAGCCTAAACCTCTTAACCTCCCTAACCGCTCTCCTAATCGATCTGAGAGATAGCTCGCTCGAAAGTATTCCCGAAGCGTAGTATGGTAGGCTATGGGCTTCATCAAAAATACAGTTAACATCCTTCATGCGTACGCCAGCCCTGCCAAGCGTCGAGTTTCTAACTGCCTCAACAAGAGCATAATTATAGTTCCCGACTATGACATCAGATCTCTTTGCAAGCATCCTAGTAACCTCATAGGGGCATAGGCCAGAGCTACGGCATAAACCGTAAACTTCCTCCGGCATAACGGGACCGAACCTTTTAATCCGATCAATGATATTTTGAGCTAACTTGCTCGGTCTCCAACCGCCATCAGCATATGTTCTATCATAATATTTGCATGATCCGCCGAAGATCCCGCTCTTAAGCCCCTTACAATACTGCAGAAAGTCGCGGTAGCTTAAGTTTGCAAGGTTCGGGTCCTCCATAGCGAACGGGCACATCTCTCTTTTACTCTTAAATATTGATGCTATGAACGTAGCTTTGCTGTACTCTTTGATACTTTTGAGCTCGCGGGAGTAAATCTCAAGTTGATTCTTAGTCCGAACCAAAACTAGAAGCCTACCGATAGATGGATTGATGCTCCTAGCCGCGAAGTATGCTGACAAAACCGAAATGGATTTTCCAGTCCCGCATGGTGATGAAAGCAAGCCTATTTTTCCTTCAGAGATAACACTAAAGGAGAATTTTATGGCTTCGATTTGAAAGGGGCGGAAACTCGGGTATGGAAAGAAACTCTTAATTAATCCCTCAATGTTTTCCCCTAACCCACTTTCATCCACTATTTTTACGCCTCACTAATAAAGAGAACCCTCGCTCAATCAATTAAGGTTTTTGAATAAAGGAAACCTTTAATATTATTATGGTAAGACTTTTATCTGATAGGGGTGAAAAATTGTCCGCCGAGCTAGTTAGAGTCGTTGAACGCAAAGGTATACCGGAGGGCATCAAGATTATTTGTGGTCTTCCAGACGTCGGCTTGGTTGGAGTTATCGCGGCGGCGCATATAATTTCCAAGTTAAATCTTAAAGAGGTTGCTTATGTGGAAACAGAGTTGCTCCCACCCGTAATTATGCTTGAGAATGGGCTTCCAAAGCCGCCAATAAGAATCTTCGGAAATAATGATCTTCTGGTTTTAATTTCTGAGATCGCGATTCCATCGGACTCTATTCATCAGATAATAAAGAGCATTATTGATTGGGCGTGGAGTAAAAGGGCTGAAAAAATACTTACTTTAAGCGGTTTGCCCGTTCCAAACCGCCATGAACTTGAGAAGATAAGGATATTTGGAGCGGCATCAAATGATATGATGCTTAAGGTTCTCATGGACAATGAGATTGAGATTATAGAGAGGGGTTTCCTTGCGGGTCCGCAAGCTCTAATCTTAAAGTATTGTGCCGAAAAGAATATGCCAGCGATAGCATTATTAGCGGAAGCATTCTATAATTATCCTGATCCGGAAGCTTCCTCCCTAATAATACAGGCGCTTAACAAAGTAATGAACATAAATGTTGATGTGTCTGAGCTAATAGAGAAGGGTGAGGAGGTCCGCTTAGCTATGAGGGATATGATGCGGAGAACTCAAACTGAGCTCGCAAAGATGAGAAAATCCCACGAATATGACGTTCCAGGCTTCTACATTAGGTAGAGTAGGTAATGGAGGGGGAAGCAGAGTGAGTGCAAGGAGAAGATCAATCTTCGATATTGTCCGTGAGTATGTGGAGGAGATTGAAGCCTTAACAGATGAAATAGTTGAGAGGTTTATGGAAAAACCGAGCTGGGATGTTGATTCGCAATCGCTTGAGCCATTATGCGACGTTTATGTGAGACGTGATATGGTGATTGTGACGGCTGATTTACCAAAAGCCGACCCCGAGAGCATTAGAATAAGCAGTATAAGAGATGATCTCATAGAGATAACAGCCAATATGAAGGTTAAGGTGAATTTTGAGGACTTGGGCGTTAAACATAGAAGGGGAGAGTTTACATGCCTCTGCTGTAGGGTTCCACTTCCAGTTCCAGTCGATGTAAGTAAAGCAAAAGCTAAATTCAGGAAGGGAATATTAGAGATAACGCTTCCAAGAAAGAAAGGGTATGAGATCAAAATAGGATAATCCATTCACTTAATAAAACCTGGTCTCCATCAAAAAGGGATATTCAACGAATGGGAGCTTAGCGCATGAGTGAAAACGCTACTCGCGAAGAGAAGGTGAGAGCAGAGGATCTTTTAACGAGAATGATGGAGGAAGCGTTAGATGCCTCTCATAGAAGGTTAATTATTATTTCTGAGGAAGATGTAAAAGACGTTCTCTCCTTTCTAATCCTAAAGCACAGAAGCATAAAAATGCTTAAAGAGGGATGGGATGATGCCGTTGTCTTCATTGATTATTATACCGATGGGGGAGAACTATTTAACAACCTATTTAATTCGCTTACATCTTTAAACTTCCCAAAAGAGAATATAGAACATTATACTTATGAGGAAAGCCATAAGCTTCTGGGAACAACAAATGATATATTAGTAATGGATGTAAGTAGAGGGGCCCGGCCAAATGATATTGGCAGATTAATCGAGACTGTGAGAGGCGGCGGGCTTGCAATATTATTCAACCTCGACCTCAATGTAAGTAAACCTTGGGAAACAAGCATTCATAAAAGCTTCGTTTACCCGCCATATACATGGAAAGATGTTGGCAAGAGATTCGAGGAATTTTTTGTTAAGAAGATAATTGAGAGTCCATGCGCCTGGATCCTAAACGGATGGAGAATTTTAAAGGGTGAACTTTTAAATCCGCCTAAAGCTACTAGGAAGATACCTGATATTCCTGAGAAGAGCCGGGTGCCAAAAAGGCTTTTTAGGTTGGCTCTCACGAGCGACCAAGTGAGAGCGCTCCAATTAATTGATGAAGTCATAAGGGAGAGAGGAAAAAGCGCCCTACTCATAACTTCGAATCGCGGTAGAGGAAAATCCGCTCTCCTTGGGTTAAGCGCAGCTATACTTTTACATTTCGGATTCCGAAGAGTGATCGTCACGGCGCCAAGTGGTGAGGATTTTCAAATAGTCTTTGGAATGATTGAGAAAGGGCTCAATGTACTAGGCCACAAATTCGTTAAGGATTATGGGGACGAACCGAGGATAAAATGTAAGCGTGGGGTGGTAGAATTCTATCTTCCACAAAAGGTCTTGAATGAAGAATGCGATGTCCTTATGGTTGATGAAGCCGCTGGCATACCGGTTCCAATACTCTTCACATTTGCTGAAAAATTCTCAAAGGTTATTTTTGCCTCAACAATTCACGGTTATGAGGGTGCTGGTAGAGGGTTCTCCCTGAGATTTCTAAGAGCCTTACAGCAGAATAAAGAGATAAATCTCCATAGGGTTGAGTTAAAGGAGCCAATAAGGTATGCTCTTAATGATCCGGTTGAGAAGTGGCTATATGAAGCACTTCTATTAGACGCTGAACCAGCAGAGATAAACGTTGCAGCGTTAGGCGAAATTAAGCCTGAGGAATTTAGTTACGAGAAGATTGACCTTGATAATTTATTTAAGTTTGATGAGGTGAAATTAAGGGAGTTTATAGGAATATACGTGCTCGCCCACTACCGGAATAGGCCTGATGACCTATTAATTCTTGGGGATGCACCACACCACGCTGCCCGCACAATAACATCTAAATACGGCCAGATAGTTGCAGCTTTACACGTGGCTGAGGAAGGCCAAATGACTGATGACCTCATAAACCTAGTGTTAACTGGTAATCCACCCTCAGGCAACCTAATACCTTCATGCATCGTAAGGTATTATCCTCCATATGCCGATTTCTCTCGTCTTAGGGGTCTCAGAGTTGTAAGGATAGCGGTTCACCCAGAGCTGATGGGCAGGGGTTTGGGAAGCTTATCCCTAAGAAAACTCTGTGATGAAGCAAGCGAAGATGGTTTCGATTGGGTTGGAGCGAGCTTTGGAGCGGACAAGAAATTACTTAACTTCTGGCTGAAAAATGGTTTCATACCGGTTCATATGAGCCCGATGAGAAATATCGTTTCAGGAGAATACAGCGTAATAGTAATTAAGCCATTAAGCGATGGTGTAGAGAAAATTTTGAGGGAAATTTACATGGAGTTTAAGATTAGGCTATTAAACTCTCTACCAGACACCTACTTCAGTTTAGAGCCGGAAGTCGCCGTCCAGCTACTAAGCGTTAATAAATGGGATCACATTGAGAGACCACGCTTAACACGATCACAGCTTGAGAGACTAACAAGCTACATCAAGGGGGCTTTAGCCTACGAAGGAGCCTGCGACGCTGTGAAAGAAGTCTTAATGGCGCATTTCCTAAGCTCCGGTAAACTAAGACTACCCATCGACATAAAAGCTGAGACAGGACTAATATCTAGATGCCTCCAATGCAGATCCTGGGCTAAAACAGCAAGCACTATTAAAACCCGCTCTTCAGAGTTTAAATCTGAAATGAGAACCTATATTAAAAAAATAATGGAGCATTATTTGGCATCAACGAGGGAGCCGACCGAACATTAAATATATGAAAACAAAAACTTATACTTTAAAAACCGAAAATATTAAAGGGTCAGTATTTAGTTAAATTTCTTGTAGCGGGCCGGTAGTCTAGTGTGGTCAGGACATTTCACATGAAACCTAAAGCAGCCCTTACGAGCAACAAAGTAGGCGTTAAGAAAGGCTGAGGTCGCCGGTTCAAGTCCGGCCCGGCCCACCACTTTTTGGATTCAAAAGGAAAGGTTTTATAAAGAACTCATAACGGACTTACTATTTTGGAGGCGATTTATGTTGGCTAAAATAGTCTTTATTGGCGCCGGAAGTGTTGTTTTTGCCAGCCGACTGCTGACAGACATTGTTTATCACCCTGAACTTAGGGATTCAACCGTGTCTTTAATGGATATTGATGCTGAGCGCCTTGAGTTAATAAGTAAGTTTGCATGCGCATTAGCTTCAAAATATGCTCCCAACATGAGAATTGAAGCTACGCTTAATCGTAGAGAGGCCTTAAAGGATGCTGACTATGTGATGGTTATGATTCAAGTTGGCGGGCTAGAGGCCTTTGAAATTGACATAAATATTCCGTTAAAGTATGGTGTAAATCAAGAAGTTGGAGACACTATTGGTCCAGGTGGCGTTTTCCGAGGTCTTAGAACAATACCTGTTTTATTAGATATATGCTATGACATGGAGGATCTTTGCCCAGACGCGCTACTAATTAATTACGCTAATCCAATGGCAATTAATTGCTGGGCAATGAGTAAGGCAACAAAAATAAAGAATGTTGGCCTCTGCCATAGTGTTCAAGGCACAGCCATGCAGCTGGCAAATTACGTTAACCTTCCTTATGAGGACATTTACTATTGGGTTGCCGGAATAAATCATCAAGCTTTCTTCCTTGAATTCAAATATAAGGGTAGAGACGCTTATCCTCTCCTTTGGGAAGCTATGAAGAAGAAGGAAATTTATGAGAAAGATAAAGTTCGTTTTGAAATGATGAAATATTTAGGCTACTTCATAACGGAATCAAGCCACCACCTAAGCGAATATGTACCATACTTTAGGACTAACGAGGAGAGAAGAAAAAAGTACTGTGAACCTAGATGGTTTTACCTTGAAATATGCAAGGAAGCATGGAAGCCTCATTTTGAACGCGTAAAGAAACAGATAAGCGGTGAGCTACCTATAGAGCTAAGTAGGTCACATGAGTATGGTGTAGACATAATATACTCTATGGAAACAGGCAAACCATGCAGAATAAATGGAAATGTCGAAAACAGGTGGCTGATAACAAACCTGCCCTATGGATGCTGCGTTGAGGTCCCTTGTTTTGTCGATAAGGGAGGCATGCACCCATGTCATGTGGGCGATTTACCACCTCAATGCGCAGCACTCAATAGAACGAGTATAAACGTTCAAGAATTGGCTGTTAAAGCCGCCTTAGAAAGGGATAAAAATGCAGCTTTGCAGGCTATAATGTTTGATCCGCTAACATCAGCTATCCTAACGCCTAGAGAGATCGAAATGATGGTTAATGAAATGTTTGAGGCTGAAGCGAAATGGATTCCTTTTTAAGAAACTTTAAAACTCTTATTTTGGACGGACATAAAAATTGCAATTAGATGCTAAGAGAAAAACCGCATAAAGATGTTTTCCACTTATTTATTGGGGGAAAAGATGAAAATTATTCAGACAAGTCGGGTTTCATCATTAATCAGCAATCCTATAAGTCATCATTTTTAGGTTTTCTTAAACCTACATAAAAAGGTTTTCAATCATTCTTCTGATACTGTCAAGTTATGGGTGTTGCTGGTGGTCTTTTTAGTGTTTGGTGTGGTCTTATGAAGTTGTACCATAGGGCGAAGAGCCTTATGAAGAGTTTGATTTTGAAGATTGGCTTTTTCT
>Ga0105158_1000680_pt1 | contig 14147 bp, 11 predicted proteins | sample LHCtaG_FD_81567 | JGI IMG/M metagenome (GOLD analysis project Ga0105158, IMG submission 81567) | Hot spring microbial communities from Little Hot Creek, USA to study Microbial Dark Matter (Phase II) - LHC4sed_matched | ecosystem: Environmental > Aquatic > Thermal springs > Hot (42-90C) >... | reverse complement strand
TACTTATTCACTTAGCTCATAGATTATGGACTGTTTAAAAGATGTCTTCATCATTAATAAATTAGTATCCTACTCTATGCATTATGTGATGGGATAAGCTGTAGCAATGGTGCAGCGTCTCTTATAAGATGTAAGCTTAGGTCAATTACATAGCGTGCAGCAGAGCAGTTAGATTTAACATTATCTGGAGGAGAAGTATTATAATTATAGTGTAAGTATTGCTTCAGACTCTCTTAGCTTTCTTGTTACAGGATCTACTTCGAGACCTAGACCTTCTAGCTCATGCAGTCCTAAAACTTCATTCTCTCCCTCCTCAGCAAATACAACTATAGATGTTGCTCTTCTACCTAGGCACTCAATAACCACCTCGCAACGTCACGCTCAACAACTCTGTTATCTATACATCTAAATCCTCTTCTCCCCATGCTCTTAACTCCAAGTTTTGTAAGTTTTCCACGTCTTATCCATGTATGTGTTGAACCAGTATCAACAAATAGTTCAAGCAAGTTAAACTTGCTTGAAGAATGCTCTGTTATGGGTTAAGTTATTGAAGCAGAAGACTAAAGCATCTTTAATAACATAACCTCCAATCCATAAGTAAATCAAAACATCTATAGTATACTAACTACTAGTCATTCTATACGCAGCAATCTAAGAAGAAAATAATTTGCCAATTCCAATTCTTCATAGACATATTTATTTTAGAGAAACCTTGTATATGGTGAATTCCTTAGATACCTCAGTTATTTTATTCAGAAACCCTATCATAGTATGGATTTGTATTATGTTACTACTTATACTTATGTTCGCATTAGTAACATCTATACTTATCACATCTTTAGTCTTATTTAACGGTATAATGACTGTGCATATAATTTTATCAGATTTATATTCAACATCGTGAAAACCTTTACTGAAAATTAACGTAACATTAAGATCCTTATACCAGAATACAGCTTTATTCTCATTAATCAGCCACCATCTTAGATTACTTAATGGAACTACGTATTTCATTATAAATAGACGTAGTGTAGAGTTTCTAGACTCTACTTCATAAACTATACTGTTACCAAGAATCCTTCTACAAACTATAAAGTTATTTGTTTCATAAATAGCAGTAGTATTAGTTAAAGTTGTGTTACCTGCTGTTATTGGCTGGAAATATTGGCCTCCAAGAACTGACATCGTACTTTCATCAAGTTCCAAAACTGCTATTTCTTCACGTTGAAGTAAACTTAAAAAATTATTCATCCTTCTACTAGCAACTATACAGCTAACATTAAGATTTCTTAATAAATCCATAGTTGAATATATACATGGTTGAATGTTTGAGTTTTTAGCTGAGAAAAAAGTAAACATTATATCCAACTTTAACACTCCCTTTGATGAAGAGCTTACAACAAGTGTTTTATTAAGAATAGTTGTATCTATAACTCCATTTGATTTAATGATTATCCGAACACGGTCTCTACCAATAGCTAAAAAACCATCATCATCTACTGCAAATAAAGCATTGTAGGCATATATTGGTATTCTAATACCTACTTGAGCATTACCTTCAGCATTAAGTATGTACGTAATATTTAGGATTGGGCTATCCCTACTTAATGCTTCAATTTTCTTAATGGTTAATGATGGTAATCCATAAAAAACTGTAAGATTTAAGCTATTCACATAGGTATTAATTACATGACCAGCTATGTTTAAGGTTGTATTAGAAACTGTTACCAATACATTGCTATCATTGATTACTATCGAATTCAAATAGTATTCTCCATCATAAACCCTAACTCTAGGTGCATATGCTGGAGATGCCGGGTTTGTTTCATCAACCATAATGTAGCTATTAATAAGCCTATAGTTTGTTGATGTTATGGTATCAACCTCAAGGTCATAGCCATAGTTGTTTAAAACTCTTAATCCAGTTAATCCCTCAATCCATGCAGATAATGAACTTGAAGTAATAACATAACTATTTGGCGACGCTAAACACGTAACTATTGATGAAATATCATATATAGTTAAAGACATCCATGGAAAGGTTTGATATGACTCTATGAAAATACGTGTATTATGTATTGATGTTGCTATAAGAATTAGAATTAAAACTATTGGTATGAGTTTATTAAGATTTATTGCTAACTCACGTATTTCCACTCCGTCCTCCATGACTTTATAGCTTTTTACGAAACCTCTATAAAAAGATGCTAGAAATGAAGCTAAAGATGAGGATAAGATGTTGAAGAGAGCTAGGAAGTAATTAGCTATAGGGAAGAGAGCTATAATGAGTATTGCTGGAATTATGGTTAAAAGCAAAATTTCCCTGCTCTTTACAGTTAAATAAAATCCAACTGTAGCGCAAATAATAGCTATAAATAGAATTGGATTAGTTAAATCCATAGGTAAATAACTAAATTGTATTCCAACACTTACCATATGATGTATCATTAAACCATAGCTTACTATTAGGCTTGGAAGAATTTTAAACAATTTCTCTCTTTTACAAATTATAAATACCGTTAAGATAGCTGATAATAAGTAGCAAGCTTTAAGCTCAGATAGTAATGTCAACATACAAATAACTACCAAACCAATTATATACAATTGTCTTTCTCCACTATATAACTTATATAGAAATGTTAAAAATATAGGTAGAAGTATAGCTACAACAACTCCCTCAAAATATTTTGAGTTAAGAAAGGCTACTGCGAACATTAATGCAAGTAGAGATGATAGAAATGATATAAATCTATCTCTAAACAGCTCATACATATATATAAAAATAGATATGGGAATAAGAGAGTAAGCTAGGGCTACTATAAGTTTTATAGATGCAACCCAGTCATAAAATCTGGATAGGAAGAATATGGAAAGTATGATGGGATTCAAAGAATATCTATAACCATTAATTAACAGTATAAGCTGCTTAACGTAATCATCAAAACCGATAGGTAAATTCATCTGAAGAACGGTTCTCCAAGCTATAAATAATGAAATTAAATAAGAGATTAGACATACACTACCAATTTTAAACTTTCCCGTATTAACCACCAATCAATTAGAGATGAAACTTATAGTATTAACTCAGTATAATATATAAATCTTCATAAACTATATAATCATCACTTAAGTTAAAGAGTAATTTGGAACTTATGTCTTCGTTAGTAGTTTGCTAAAGTTCTTGTCATTACTCCTTAATAAGATTTATAGCTATTATTATGCGAATTATTTTATAATTGTCTGCATGTTGATAGCTTCTAATTTTCTATATGTTTTAAATACTGTTAAACAGCATCCTTGACCCTAACTGAACCACAACTAAGACGATGAATATCGTTATTTCACCTAACAGTCTTGGAGTAGCAACTTCACTTAAAATAAAACCGAGACATTCATAAAAGTTTCAGAAGCTTCAGCCATAAAATAAGAATATAAATATAATTCCCCCACTCTTAAGAACCTAGAGAAACAGCCCGTTAAACTTAGCTAAATAGCACCAGTCCTCAGTAGCTTTAAAAGTTATGTTATTCTATTACTCTCTACAGTAGAAATCTAAATCCTCCAACTTTAACCAACTTGGTAAATGGAATAAACCTACTCATCTACTAGCATCCTAAAGCTGGCATATCTAACAACTCGTAAACCTGTCTTAGCTTAGTCTTTAAGCATGATTAGGAATTGATGAATAGCTAAATAATAGTTAGACACGCCTAAAAAGCGTAAGACTTATAAATGACTTGAATTAAATATAAGCATGCTTTCTTCATCCTTTCTTAAGGATCTTAAAGTTAAAGCTTTAAGGAAACATATGTGGTTTAAGTTTTCATTAGAGGAAAGATCAATAATAGACTTAACAATAAAAACTGTAAGAATAGTTAAAAGTAGAGTATTAAGCAGTATTTTAATAGATATAGTATTAAAAATCTTGGACTTAGTAGGGAATAAGTTTCTAGAAATGATTTATAAAATAGGATTTAACGTAGCTAGAAGATATGTATCGTATGCTTTAAGGTGGGGTAATATTAAGGCTAGAGAATGGATTGAAGACGATAAATATATTTCACTTAGGCTTATTATGGATAAATTCATACCATCAGTAGATATTGATAATCTAAAATTAATGAGTTAAACTTCATAATGAGGATTCTGCTTGTAACTCCATTTTACCCTCCTGATATAGGAGGAATAAGTGATCATGTATTTAATTTAGCTAAGCTACTTAGAGTAAGGCATGAAGTTAAGGTAGTAGCGAATAGTCTACATTCAACTTCTTGTAGCTATGGTGGTATTATAAGGATCCCCTCATTAACTCCCCCTCCTATTCCATATGAAACATTAGCAAGCTTCAGAATTCCTATGAGGGTGAAACCTTTAAACAATATAGTTAAAGAGTTTAAGCCTGAACTTATTCATATTCATGGGCATCACTACCCCATAACATGGCTTTCCGCTTTGATAGCTAAATCTAGAAATATTCCTACTCTATTAACAGTTCATGGAATGTATGCATTAACGGATAAAGCAACTCTTCTAGAGGAGGTTTTTAATTATACTCTGTTTAAACATGTTCTCTATGTAGTAAATGCTGTCATAGCTCTTACTCCAACAATGGCCTCCTATATAAGGAGATATAGAAGTAATCTTCAATGCTATATAGTACCTAATGGTGTAAATTTAGAAATTTACAGGATGAACATCAATAATAAACCTAAGTATAGGGAAAAATATGGTTTAGATGAAAACAGAATTATAGTGTTGTATAGGGGGAGATTTGCTTATGTAAAGGGTTTTTTAGAGCTAATATATGCTATTAAGATATTAAATAGAAGTGAGAAGGTAAGGGAGAAAGTTTTATTTCTACTTATTGGTGACGGCCCATTAAGAAACATTGCTGTTAGGGAGCTTAACCAGTACAATAACTGTATGATAATGGATTGGACTCCAAGAGAGGATATTCATGAACTTTACATAGCATCAGATATATTTATCTTACCTTCAAAATGGCATGAAGCATTTCCTCTAGTAATTCTTGAAGCTATGGCTGCTAACCTCTATATAGTAGCTTCAAAAAGAGGTAGCCTACCTAATGTGTTGGAGGGGTATGTGAGAAAAAGATATTTGGAAACACCTAGTGTAGGTGAGATCGTAAAGATACTTAATGATACTATAGCTAACTGGAATGTATATAAGGACGGTGGTATAGATAACTATGTTGAGAGATTTAACTGGTCCTATATAGTAGCTAGGATAGAAAAGATATATAAGGAAATTCTAAAAGATTATACTTAAACGGCAAGTAGGCTTATGAGAATATGTTTCTTTAAGCCGAATAGCCTTACGGAGTGGGGTGGTACTGAGATTTGGATGGTTGAGGTATCGAGAAGGCTTTCTGAACACCATGAAGTTGGTATAGTTGGATTAAAGCATGTAGAGGTTAGGAGAATATCTCCAAGTAGACTTAAACCACTACTAAACCATGTTAACTATTATGAGTTTCCATCAGTAAAACCTCCTGTAGGATTTGCTTTACCTAATCCACTTTATATTAGTCAGCTACTTAATATTTTTAATAGTTATGATTTAGTTTATGTTATTGTTCCAAGTGGACCTATTGAAATTCTACTTTACCTATTAAAGCTTAAGATAAGGAGTAGTCTTATTGCTGGCTTTCATAGCATTTTAAGGCCAGAAGTATTACTACATAAGCTTTACAGTCCACTATTCAACAAAACTCTTAGCATATTTAATTTCTATCACGTATTAAATAGGTCAATATATCTTTACCTAAAGAAGTTAGGGTTTAGTAATGTTTTTCACATACCGAATGGTGTAGATACGGCTACCTTTCAGCTTTCCCCCATGTTAAGCACAGATTCATTCAATATTCTTTTCTCCGGGAGACTTAGGGAAAGCAAGGGTACGGATATATTGGTGGAAATTATAAGTTACATCAATGAGAAGCTAAAAATTCCAGACATTAAGTTTATAATAGCTGGTTCAGGGCCTCTTGAAGAGGTTATTAAGAGATTAGCTAGAAAATATAGGAACGTACATTACTTAGGCTTCATCACTCCTAAAGCATTACCAAATATATATAGGAATGCGCATTTATTTCTAATTCCATCAAAAATGGAGGGAATGCCTCTAAGTTTACTTGAAGCTCAATCATGTGGTTTACCCGCTGTAGGCTCAAACGTACCCGGAGTATCGGATGTAATTGTTAATGGAAGAACTGGTAGACTTATTTATCCAGGAGATGTTGAAGGTTACGCTAATGCTATTAAAGACTATTATGAGTTATGGCGTAGCTCACCTAATAGGTATCGTGAGCTTAGCAGGTATGTAAGGGAGTATATAGTTAACAATTACGATTGGAATACTATAGTAAGTAAACTTGAAAAAATGTTTAAGGAAACAATTTATGGTAGGGTTAACTAAGTGATTGTAATGTATGATAGTATCATATATGATATTCATGGCTTCCTTATTTCTGTTGAGGGTCCTGCTAATAAAATCTTTCTAGAAGAGTATGGATGGGCTAAGGTTAATAAGGAGTTGAAATGTATTGATGTAGATCTTGAAGTTAAAGTATACTTAGGTAACAGCAATCTTCCTACAAAGCCTCCGGGAAGCTTTAAGGGGATGCTGCTACCCTTTAGAGAGGGTGAAAAAACTCTCTGGTATGAGAAGGGCTGTCCACTACTTAACCTACTAAGATTCTGCGAAGCTTTTATGTATTGGCCTGATAAAGCTCTTCTACATGCAGGCTCTGTTGCTAAGAATGGGAAAGCATATGTATTTACTGGTGGAGGTAATGTGGGTAAAACTAGTATAGTATTAAATTTGTTGAGAGATGGTTACGAATATTTAAGTGATGATTGGCTATTAGTTGGTGATGGTAAAGCATACTCAATACCTAAACCTATCCATATTTTCGACTACAATCTGAAAAGTAGGGATATAGCCCGCTCCGCTCTAGGTTTAAAAAGACTATACTATACCCCCCTATTTAAGATGTTGGAGTTAGGTAGGAAGCTTGCCCCACATAGATATTTACGTTTTGCTTTTGAAACCGTTAAGCCTATGTTCCGTATAGATTTAAGAAGAATAAATAGTAGGGCTAAAATAGCAGATTCAGCTGATATTGTAAAGGTTTTCTACTTGGAGAGGAGTGATCTTAACTATGTAGAGGTAAGGGATGATATGAATGCTGAAGAACTTGCGAGGAGGATGGCTTATGTAAACATGTATGAATGGTTCTTCTTCTTCAGGGAGTATTATAGATACGTTTATCTTTATGATGTTAGAAATAGTAGAGTTGAGGGTAGGCTTGAACATGACTTCAATATTTTCCATAATGTTTTTAGAAAAACTAAGTTGAAAAGAGTTATTCTTCCAACTAGCTTTAATCCTGTAAATGTTAAGGTAAACTCTATATTAGATTTGGAGTAGCTAGATGAAGTATATGAGTAAACTCGTAATACTTATTGTCTACATAACTAAACCTGATATTCGTTACGGAATTGGTGGTGTTAGGAAATTCTTAACATTATTTTCTAGTTTCGCCATTTCAAGAAGTATAAAGATTCAATACTGCACTATGTTTAGTAAACCTTTAAACTTTGGCTTTCTAAACCCAGCCTGCAACTTCATATTTGCTATTCGGTTACTTATTGTGTTATTAAGGTTTCATAAAGATAGTGGGGTAAGATATGTTCTCTATGTTCATGATGCTTTCTATAGTGGTTTTGTAGCTATACTAGCTAGTAAGATTAAAAAAATGCCTGTTATCCTACATTATCATAACTCTCCAAGTTTATGCTTTCTCTCAGCTTCAAGTAATACTTTTCTAGCTAGAATTGGATACGTTATTATTCATCTTGTTGAGAAATATGTATTGAAGCATTCACACGCTATAATCGTAACGAACTATACACTTAAAAAACTTATATGTAGGCTAGGGGTAGTTGAGAAACGTATAACAGTTTTACCTATGCCGGTACCGTTAAGAAATCTTCAAGTAGGTTTTGATAGGTTTAGTGTTTGCTGTAAGCTTAATATACCTAGTAACTCATTTATTATAGGATATGTTGGAAGATTATCCTCTGAGAAGAATCTAGATATTCTTATTAAAGCATTCTCTATGCTTATGGAGGAGACTGGGGATAGCAATATGCGATGTATTCTAGTTGGAGATGGTTTGGAGAGAAGAAGGCTGGAGGATCTTGTAGCTAAGCTTAAACTTAATGATTTTGTAGTGTTTATGGGGTTTAGACTTGATATTCCATTAATTCTTAATGTTCTTGATGTTTTCGTTTTACCCTCTAAAACTGAAGGCTCACCCTTAGCTTTAATTGAGGCTATGGCCGCTGGGAAATGTATAGTTGCAAGCAATATTCCAGCAATTCGGGAAATTGTTGAGAATGGTAAGGATGCGCTTCTATTTAATCCTAGTAGTCCTGAGCAGCTTAAAAAAGTACTCTTAACGCTTCGTAACAATCCATTATTAAGAAGGATGCTTATAGAGAATGCGAGGAGGAAGGCGGAGCAGTATGATGTTAACGTTATTTTACCTAAAATAATTAGTATTTGTATGGGGGTTGATACATATTCGTAGTGTAAGATACTTTAAAACATATATAGAGCATGAAGGGCAAACTCTACTTTTACTAATTTTTGAACTAGTATATTTCTTCCTCTCGTTTAAGGCTCCACCATTAATAATGGCTTTCATGTTTCTTCCAGGATTGCTTATAGTTCCAGGTATGCTTATTTTAATGGTTTTAAGGGGTGGTGATGGGGGTTTATTAAGGCTTACTGTTGAAGGCTTCTTCACATCTATAATATTAATTGTTGTGTTAACATCTATAATGCTCATCTTTAACATCCCAATAACTCCATGCTCCTACTCGATATTAATGCTTATTATTGTATTGATGCTTACAGTGGTTGGATTAGTTAGAAAGCTTAGAGTTAAGGTTAATAAGGATGAGTTCCTCCTTATTCTTCTAGCTTTCCCTATTTATTTCATTCTACTACTTGTTTTTAGCGGATTTCCACGATTCTTCTCTCCTGACGAAACACATTATATTTTTTCAGCTAGAACATGTATTTTAAATGGGTCACCGTTAATGAGCATCATACCAATCAAAAACGAAATCGTTTCAGTATTTATAGAGAGATATTTCTGGATATATTTTATAGCTTCTTTCATCGGTGCAACAGGATTACCAGCATATCAGGCAGGTTTACTTGGAGTATGTTTTCTAGTTATGATTGCTTTAACATCATCACTTATAGTTAGTAATTTATCTACACGTAAATGGTTAAAAATAGCCGTATTCACACTAATAGTTACAAATCCCCTTCTACTTTCATTTTCAGCCTTAGCCTTAAACGATTTAGCTGTATGTTTCTTCTCAGTCTTTGCCGTATTACACTTCATCAGGTCCTTCTCCAATGTATCGTTTAAGATAGTAGATCTTCTACACTCATTTTTAAGCTTTCTCATACTAGCTTTAGTGAAACTAAACATAACTGTTTTTATAGCTATATGGGTAATTTTGGTTTTCATCATTTTTAAGTATAGACTTTACAAATCAAGCCGTAACTATAAAGTACTATTAGCTACTATACTAGTACCACCCGTAATGTATGAATTGTTCATAGATATACCTTATGTCGTATCTTTATGGATATTAAGGAATGAGGGTTTTGCAAGTTTACTTAGTAGATTCATATTTATAAGCTTAGCTGAACGTTTCGCATATTGGTTTTCAGCACCGTGGTGGGGCCCATATGTTCCAACATTACTTACACGTAGCTTTAACCATTACCTCAACTGTTTCTACTATATTCTAACGCCTGAATCACTAAGTCTGATAGTTCCAGCTGTAGTGTTAGCTTCACCAATACTGCTAATTTCAAGAAGTATATCTAGAGAAACAGGTAAGGTAGTACTTATTACGCTTACATGTTTATCGCTGCTTATATTCTATCCTGAAGCAATACGTCAACTATTACTAGATGATGTTTGTAGATATTCCCTCTGGATAGTTCCATTGGGAATTATATTAACATTAATTGTTTTAGATGATATTAAGCAGAGTTCTCCTTTTCCAAACTTCCTAATATCTATTAGCGCTTTCCTCCTATTATGGATTAATGTCTTGCTGTTAAGGGAGAATGGTGGGGTACCTGCTGGATATAGGCTTTCATCAAGACTATATACTACAGATTTAGTTATGGTTCAGTTTATACTACTAATGGTAATGCTGTTTTTACCTTTTCAAGAAAAGCCTTTATTTAACATTAGATTAACAATTGCTAGGGTTGTTTACCTATTAAGATTAAGAAGTATTAAAAATATTATGCCCTACATTGCAGTGGCTCTAATAGTTTTGAATGGAATCTACTTTACTCCTAGATTTATAGGTGAATCTATACGGTATGATGATCATGGCTTTATACCGCTAAGCACTGTAATAAGCAATATCCTAGATAATGGTAGCCTGGTTTTCGCTAATAACTACATATTCATGAGGCCATATATAGGTGACGCTATGGTTCGTCAAGGCTTAATACTGCCTCCACCAGATGTTGAGGAGGAACTGTTTAAACTATTGAATGCTGCTCCCAACAGTACTGTGCTTCTTATAAGTAGTGATAGTTATATTGCATGGTATGAATATGCAAATAAATATATAAAGCAATATGCAGGATTAAGGGAGGTATCATCTAGGGATGGGGGTTATGCTGTTCAAGTATGTAGTTTATCCCTACCTTGGGGGGTAACCTCCTTTTTTAAAGTTGTTAATAGTAAGAATAGTACTGGAAATGCTTATGTTAGGGATGTAGCTATTATTATCAATGAGAATCGAACGGTTACGCTTAGAGTGAATATTAATACTTTAACAGCTGGCAACTATACATTTCTCCTTGCTACAGATCGATCTACACGTATCTATGAAGTGGCTTTAAGTCAAGATGAGAATGATGTAGTGCTTTACTGGCCATATATAGCTCCATTAAGGCTAATAGTATTAGGTGATGGCTATATACTTTATAATCGAATTATTACACTACAAAACGTAAAGATGGTGAATTTAGCTATTCTAACCATACTATTAGCTATCCTCACATTATATCTATTCCTACAGTTTATGTCTCTGAAAGCGGGGAGGTAGTTACCTAAGTGGTATGTATGCGTATAGCTATACTTTATGCTGGGTATATTTCAAGAATTAGCGGTACTTCTGAAAGAGTTTTTCAAATATCAAGAGAGTTAGCAAGCCAAGGAGTTCAAGTAGTGCTTTCAGGAGCTGTACATTCACGTAGTAAACAGTTAAAAAATGTAAACCTACATGTAGTAGCTATGCCGAATAGAGTGTTTAAGCTTTTTGAAATTCTTGTATGGATTACTAAGCTTATTGCTGGAGGATTAGCATGTAGGTATGATGTTGTTCAACTAGAATCATTCCCCCTCTTCAGAAGCTTAATATTAATCATTATCCTCCACCCCTTCAGTAGAAGATTTATAACTGTTTTTCACGATAAGCTATTTAAAAGTAATCCTAAAACAACAGTTTCCGGTAGGATTAACATATTCCTACTGAAGGCTTTATTAACTCTCTCCGATATATCAATAACACCAGGGTTAAGCGTAAAAATGTTTTTTAAGGAGTTGTGTGGTGAATCTTTAAGTAGGAAAATAGTAGTAATACCTAACGGTTCCCCCATCATTGATGTTAAAAGGAACTCTAATATACGTGTAAAGTATGGACTGGATAAAGAAGCATTTATAGCTCTCTTCTTTGGCTCTATGACTTTTAAGCCAAACTATGAAGCTGCTATAAGTTTATATAGGATATCAAAACTTATCTCCAGTAAGTTTAGGGAAGCTACTGGAGGTAGAATTATCTTCACTATTGCAGGTATGGGTTCTAAACTTCTTCCAAGAAGTGAGCATTTTATACCCTTAGGCTTCATAGAAGGTCTTGATGAGCTACTATCTATACCTGACATTATAATACTCCCACATAAACAATCCCATAGTGGACCACATGTAAAAACCATGTATTCCTTCCTTAGTGGAAAACCAGTAGTTGCTACTGAAGATGCGGTTAAGGATATGCCTTATGTTACTCCAGGAAAACATTTCCTAATCTTCAACATTGATAATCCAGATACTCTACTGAATGTGCTTATAAAGCTTTACAACGATAGGAGCCTAAGAGAAAATCTAGCTGCTAATGCATACCTATACTCCAGGAAGCTTTCATGGAGGTTTATTTCACAAATACATTTAAAACTCTATAAAAAACTACTTACAACTAAATCCTAGCTACATTCATCAACCATGATTAGAAGTATATTTTCCCATAGGATTATGTAGCTAATAGCCATAAGCTCACTAAATACTGGTTGGTTTCATGAATTTATCTTAATAGAAATGTTTAAATATATTATGGTTTTCATGGAATATATGGTTAGATTAAAAGTTCTTTTAGCTATATTCCTAATATTGGCTGTCATTATTATTGTTAACATATATCTTCACATATCTGGCTTAGGTAAATCATCCTCCCACATAGCATTAGTTAATGCTAGTGCTACTCTACTTTCTGATGGTAGGTATTTTATGCTTACTGTTTACAATGCTGGAAGTGAGGATGTGGAGTTAAACTCCATATTTATAAATAACTCAAAGGTATTTACGTGGATGCCAAGTAGAACAGTATTGAAGCCTGGTGAAAATGCATTGATTAAGATTTTCTTTTACTGGGTTAAAGGAAGGAGTTATAATGTAACTCTTATGGCTAGATGTAGTGAAGGATTTGTAAACTCATCCTGCACAGTTCAGACACCTATATTTAGCAACGTTTTAGAAGTTAATGTTACAGATGTTCATGCTGAAAGAATCTATGAAGACCTTGTAAAAATCGATGTTAAGTATGTTCTTAAATCCATAGGGTATTCGAGAGTTTACATTAAACTTTTCACATTTAAAAACTATACTAATACCTCACTGCCAATCTATACTTTTTACGATTATAGGTATATGTCGAAAGACACAATGAACCTTATAGATGCGTTTGTAAATGAGGCTGAAAAACACGGATTAAATATTGTTAAATCAAACTGGGAACTTCTAGAGAGGCTTGTGGAGAATAGAAGTAGATGTATATTAATAATTTTTCCCCTTTCCTCAATCAACATACCTACCTTAACTGGAGCTCTTCCAGCATGCATTATTGATCCAAACCGTTCACAAGGTATTACCGACGACTCTAAATATGGTAAATCGTTAATCTATGACTGGATGAGAGATAATGGATTAATATTTGTAACTGTTGGGTCAAGAGCATCTCAATCTAATAGATGGATTCTATATGAGGATGGGTATGCTAGGAGAAATCTTGAGAAACTTGATTTAAAGGATGCCTGCATATTCTTTACGGATGCGAGTAAAGTAGTTATGGAGAAGTTAGATAGCTACCTACCATTAAGAATAACGGAAACCTTAGGATTACATATTTGGAAAGGTGATTTAGGCTTCAATATGGATGAAATGGGTAAAATAGGTATATCATTCTATTCCTATGCTAACTGGAAACTTAAAATTGAGGGTGGAATACTAAATCTATCAATGCCCTGCTTTATAAGGGTTGGTGAGGGGGGATGGTTATGTCTAGATAATACTCTTTACCAACAGCCTCAGGAAGCTATTATAAATGATTTAATAGCAATAATTCAACACTCCCCATGGAGTAAGGAATGGTATCCTATGGGCTGGATGTATGATAGTAGCTATACCTATGAATCTGGACATAAACTCTCCAAATCCAATGTTTTAACTGTAACTATACCTAACCCTACAGGTGTAGAAGGTAAGTTTATACTGGTTGCTGTAGGCTACGATGAGGATAGTGATAGTTACACATACATTACAGCTTATGGAGGCTGGAGTTTAAAGTAACTACAATTGTAATAAGACATATCCGGAAACCTTAGTTATGAAGTGAGAGCGTAGCAACTTAGGAAGCTAAATATAATATGTTAAGTTACCAAGTCATAGAATGAATGGATTAAGCTTAATAGTTTATTACATAACTATGTTTGCCTTAAATCGGATGTTCTAACCCTTA
>Ga0105158_1000679_pt1 | contig 14151 bp, 17 predicted proteins | sample LHCtaG_FD_81567 | JGI IMG/M metagenome (GOLD analysis project Ga0105158, IMG submission 81567) | Hot spring microbial communities from Little Hot Creek, USA to study Microbial Dark Matter (Phase II) - LHC4sed_matched | ecosystem: Environmental > Aquatic > Thermal springs > Hot (42-90C) >... | reverse complement strand
TTTATTGTGGTAATTTTTTGCCACATATTCCACAGTATTTTGCCGTGCTCGGTAATGGTATATTACAATACTGACAGAAATTGATTTTTTTGACTTTTTCATTAATTTTGATTATGTGTTCCTCTATTTCTTTAATTTTTTTGTAAAGTTTTTCTATTTCGCTCTTATCAAAAGGTTTTAGACTTATATATTTAGCACAAACTTTGCAAACTCCTTTGTCGCTATCCCAACAATTGCGACATACCCATCGACCACATTCTGGACATTGTCCCAGATCCACCCCCAGATTACATACGTTGTCGTGTCTACCACAAGCTTCACAATAATACCTGTCCCCCCATTTCATAGGTTTACCGTTTTTAAGTGGATATTGCCCTAATTCACGAATTTTCCTTGACATAACATTTCACGATTTCATTAGATTGAGAAGAAAATTAAAAATATTTCCTAATTTCGCTTAAAAAAATAAGGTGGACTTAAGTTGATGAATGAAACCAGTTTAGATTTTAATTATATTAATGAGATTAAAAATGATTGAAGGTTTGAAACAAATTCTCGCATCTATAGAGGAAGAGTTCCGAAAGAACGATCAGCAAACATTACACTTCGATTCCAGGGCGATAAGAATTTTCTACACGGCGCGGTGGATTATTCTTTGATCACAAAAAATACGCATCAAAAATGAACCAGTTAGTTAGAGAGAGCTTTAAAGATATTAGGCTTGTTACGCAATTGCCTCCCCTATATTCCTTATGAAATTTCAAGGAAAGAATAGAAGAATGTGACTTAATTTCTTTAAGTCTCCCGGACTTTTCGAAATTGAATTTCTTGGGTCTCCTCCGTCAGATCCTTTACACCCTGTAGAAACACTAATTCGAATATGTGAAAGGTTGGAAACACCGGAAACCTTGCTGAAAATTCAAAAGCAACTTAAATGAACGTAACCTGTATAAAATTGCGGAGGGCTTTATTTTTCCTTTTTGAGTTTAACTCCCCCATATCCCGCAAAGTTGTGCATTGGCCGGCATTATTGTCCCACAATTTTTGCATGTTTTGGCAGCCGATTTTGTTGGTTCTAAATGTATATTTTTCTTGGCTATTAAATAACTTCGTTTACACTTTGGACATTTTACCTCTTCGATGGAATATGCAAGCGCAGCTACCATTAAACAATAAAATGAATTGATAAGTAAATAACAAGAAAACCTTGCGTAGTTATAGGATCGTGCCATTCGGGGTGTTGCCGATATACTGCTATTGCTATTAGTAATGGAACAAATATTGAAATAACAAGTGCAAAGATATGCCATTTTCTATCTTTTAGGACTTCAGCTCCACAATATGGGCAATGAAGTAAGTGCACTTATTGACACTTTCAGACTTATAGATTCGACCGCAAAGGGGACATTTACCCGCTAATCGCGCTTCGCTCCAACGTCTGATGTGATAATAACTTTAAAATTTTAAAAATATTAGTTTTTAACTTTTATATTTAATTGCCCACAAGTAACAAAACTCCTTAGGCTATCAAGTTTTAATTTTTGATTGATATTATCGCTTTAGCAATGATATGAAAGCTGTTATTAGAAAGGCAATCCCAGCCCAGAAAAGGCTTCCTGTTAAGAGCCAAACCACAAAAGCAATTACGGCTGCTGGAAGTATGAAAAGTAAAATTTTGACAACTAAAATAATGGTGATTATCCCTATTATGAGCAACAGAAAAAGCAAAACTAACTCGTATATGGAAGGGAGCTGGAAATATGAGGCTAACATACCACTATACCAAATTGTCTACTAAATTACTTAAATTTTAAGCAGGTTTTCGTTCCATATTTTGTTCACTCATCAGCATCTCTTAAAACTAATTTCTAGAAAAACTTTCGATAAATCTTAAATATTTACTACATATATACCAATATAATATGGAACTGCCAATTATCTCGCCATTCTCTGTGTCTTTAATTGAAAGAATAGAGTTGGACTTTAATATAACCGAGGGCACTTATATCGAGCAGAAAGCTGCTACTGGAAAGTTATGTATTACTCCTAAACTCAAACCGAAAGAGTATGAAGCTTTCAAAAATGTTGTTTTGAAATTTGCTAAAAATGCCCCTACGGAGATAAGACAGGTTAAAGAAGAGTTAGAAAAGTTTAATGCAACACCATATACACAATATGTTAACTATCTTGACCCACCATCTCCAATTTTACGGAGGCTTTTCAAGAAACGAGATTTTCAGCGAAAAGAGGAGCTTGAACATGAAATATTGCTTGGATACCTATTGATAGGAGGGACTGAAACAATAAGTTTTAGCGAGAAGCCTCCTATAAACGCCAATGGGGTCATACCAGTAAAAACAGTGGTTTCCAGGGGAAAATTAATTGAGGTTGAAAAGGAAGCTAAAAAAGAGATAGGCCCTAATGAGTACTCATACACAATTGACTTTGAAAAGATTAAGAAGCTTATTGAGAACGTTCCTGAAATTAGAAAAGAGCTTTTCCTTAGAAAAACATCTTTTGAAATCAGAGAACCATTATGGATTGAACCGGCAGCATATGATGCTATAGATGTTTTCCCCAAGCTGGATGGGAAAGGACCCAGAGGCCAGATTTACGCAAAAGTTGCAGAGTATAGGGAAGAATTGAAGAAAAAGGGGTTAAGTGAGGATGAAATATCAAGGAAAGTTGTTTGGTATACACGTCAGCTTGAGGAGAAAATCTGGGAAGAAGCCAAAGAATATGAAAAGTTTTACGGTTTAACGGCTGTGGCGTTGTCTTTGAAAAACGTCTCAAGTTTCCCGATTGAGGGAGACATACTCATAGAGGAATTGGCCCTAAACTTTCCAATAGGTTTCTCAAAATACTACTTCTATACAAATGTTGTAGATCCAAATGATCCAAATGCTCAAATAGCGACAAGATACGATCCGGTTAGGATGCAAGCTGTTTGGAATAATATATGGCTTAAAAAATACCGAGATAGAAGCAGAGGGATTCCACATGAGGGTATAACGCTTTACTTATTAGTCCCCCATGAGGAACTTTCTAAGGTCCATAAGATTACTGGAGAAGTAAAAATGCAAGTCATGGTCGGAGATGTTAGTGGTCCTCCTTTGGCTTCCCTTCTCTATTTACAAGAAATCTGTGATGCAAGGGGCATCCCGATTAAGAGTGAACTTGAAGAAATCGGACATGTTGATATACGTACTTCAGCTACATCACAAGTTACAATTGATCCATCTTCAATGTATTATAGGAAGATTGCTCATACGAGGGTGGCTTCGGAATTTGAAGGGGTTCATCCTGAAAGGGCTCATGAAGCTACTATCAAAATACTTGAAAACCTTGGATGCGAGATAAACCATGTTGACGGCCCTGAACTTCACAGCGGAATCGAGAAAGATTATAAGGAGTTTACATCTTGGATTAAGTGTACAAAATACGTGGAAATAACACCAATTTATATCGATATAATGGTTCAAGGGAAAGTTTTCACTACAGTTGAGGCTAAAGCGCTTAAGCAAGAAACCCTTAAGAGAAAAATAGAGAACATACCCAGGGAGCACGGTGACACTAAAATTACTGTGAAAGCAGCCTCTCCTAACTCCGAAGTCTTAAGAAGGTTTATTGATGAGCTTCAAGTGGAATTGAACGAGGCTATCTCTTCGTTAAAAATGGTGTAGGGACGATTATGTCAAAGGAAGGTGAAAAAACTACAATTTACGAAAAGGTAGGAGAGGTTTATTGTTCTCCGCCTAGTTTAGAGTATAAAAAGGCAAATTGCCTAGGAAAGGCTTCTTATGTGTGCCATCATTGTAATTCACCTTTATGCCAAAATTGCGTTGTATTGATTCCAGATGACCAATTTCCAGTTTTTATGGAAACCGGAATCACTTCCCCGCTGGCTTTTAATGCCTCTATTCTTTCAAAGTTTATATTCGCTGTCCTTTTGTTCCCAATAATTTATTTTATAAGCTTGTTTTTTGCTCTTCCAAGAATCCCAAGTAATTATATTATGCTAGATTATTATTCGGTTACCTTAAAGCTTCCTTTAAGTAACCCGCTTAGTATATCAATCAACTTTATAATTTTAATCTCAATAGCTCTAATAATTTCTGCATTAGGCGACATTAGCTATGTTTACGTTAAATTGGAGGAGAGACCAGACGGCAAAAGGGAGCTTAAGAAATATTTTCGCGCGAATTTGAGCGCTGCCCACTGCCAGCACTGTTATGAAAAAAATCATAAAGGGACAGGGACAATGATAAAAGTACTAAACACGGTCGTTCTTTTGGTTATGAGTTTAATCGCTCTCGCAATTATCCTTGTGGGGTATTTTAGTGGTTTCATAGAATTGACTTTGCCTATTATTCTGCTGATTATTTCCAGATTTTTGAGAAAAATTTTGGGAACTTTTCAACCCGTTAAAGTAGCCACGGTGACCGGGTGAAAATGCCAATTTCAGGTAGAATTAAAAATTTTTTGCTTGTCCCGAATACCAAGTTACAGTTAAAGTCTGTCGAGGAGGCTAGCTTTTCAATTAATGCAAAGGGTGAGTTTGAAAGCTTGCGGCTTAAGGGAAAAATACTTTATAATTCGGCTAAAAAATTAGGCAACTTGGAGTTGCTGCTTTCAAATGCTCACAAAATATTGGCTTTTAAGAAAATAGCTGCGAAGGAAACCAATTTTATAACAAATAGAAACATCATTTTTACTGCAGATAAAGGTCAAAATGAGCTTATAGAGTATGATGTTGATCCTTCATTTATAAATCTCCCAATAAAAATTTATGCGACGTATAACATAGATAGAAATTATTCAATTCTTTCATTACAAGTTGAAAATTGTTTAGATCATTCTAAAATCATGGGTAACACGATTAGTAATGTAAAGCTGGAACTACCTTTATCGGTTAGTGTTGAACCAATGGACGTTGAACCACCTGAGGAAAAAGGTAACATAAAATTTGATAGGGAAACCAACGCTCTTAATTGGTCTGTTAATGATCTTGAATGGAGGTGCAGGCGGGAAGTTGTTATAAAAATCCACGATGCCGAAAAGTTGTTTGCTAAGGAGATTAAAGGAAAGCAAGTTAAATTGTCATTTTTTATTCCAAACAGAGTTTTGTCTCAAATATTTGTTGACAGGGTTCAACTCTCAGGACTTATGAGAAGAGATGTTCAATTTGATTTTGAATGTGAAACTATAGGCACTAATTGCACGGTGGATATCGTTTCGGTAGATATGGAAACGGGCGAATTCAATGGACTTGTTGAGATTTATAAAGAAGTTAAAGAGGAACCAGTGGTATACTGCGGTGAAGAGGTTGAGGTCGTTGTTGGAATTAGAAATTGTAGCGATAAGAGACTTAGAGAGATATTCTTATACGATGAGGTTCCCGGGGGTTTCGAGCTTTTAAGAGGTGAAAATTACTGGATGGGTTCTTTGAGTCCAAATGAAAAAAGGGAACTTACCTACATTATTAGGCCTAAAATCGCTGGGGAATATTTGCTTCCAAGAGCTAAAGTAACTTTTAAGGACAACGAGGGAAAACTGAACGAAATTTTTTCAAAACCGTGTAAAATAATTGTAAAGGCGCTTGAAAAAGGGAAGAAATACCAAATTTGCGGAAAATGCGGTGCCCGTCTTCCGTTGGAGGCTAAATTTTGCGGAATATGTGGAAAGAGGTTAGTTAAATCTCTTTAATTTTTATGTCCTCTCTAGCCTGGTGCTTATTACGCCCAAAAAAGCTCCAAAGACATAATAGAACGGACTGCTTTCAATAATTATATGAAGTGTCCCTATAGGAATAAAGGAAAGCCCGATAATAACAACCACAGATATGAATAATGAAAGCCCTGCAGCGGTTTCTATCGTTTTCTTGCCAATTTTGTAACCGAGAACGTGTATAAAACCTCCAACAATTATTAAGATTGAAGCTAAAAGTAGAAAATAGCTAATGGCTTTCAAAAACTGGTTATTTAATACGTATATAAAGGCTTCTCCAATTTCAAGCCCAGTTAGGCTGATACCACCTGAAAGCTCTACGTATATCCATGGTAGAAAGAGGGAAAACATAGTCACAACGCCCCCGCAAATCCCCACAAAGCCTTGAATAAGTCTTCCCTTCGGTTCCTTTTTACGAGCTAAATATAGAACAAGGGTCAAAGCTAAAATAATAATAAAGCCAATTATATAACTGATCTCCTCTAAGGACACTTTCATACCCATATAAGTAGTGCTATAAAATTTTTAAAATTTATGCAAATAACTATTAATTGAAAAGGTGAACGTCCATCTTTATTATATCATTTTATTAATTATGATGACAACTGTTTTAAGAACAAATGGAACATTTTGCTCATGTAGTTTCTGATATTTTGTGATTTGACTTTATGCCTGGGAAGAACCACCTTGCTGTTCCATCCGGTTCTAGCCCCTTTCTCGCTAGGCCTTTTTCCTCTAGAAACTCTAAAAGGCTCATTGCGTATTTCGCAGACCATCCTGTATAATGTATTAACTCTTCAATTGTTAGTCCGTTATTCTGTACTTCTTTGTTTTTAGCTATTTCCAGCACTTTTTTGTAGTCTATTTTCGTCCAGATTGTTTTTGGTTGTTTATATGAGTATTCAATGTTTAGGATCCATTCGTCTTCTGCAAGTGTGTTTAGGGCTTTTTCTAAATCTTTTGGGGAAATCTCTATGTCAGGATACATCTTCCTAAATTCTATAAAAAATGTTTTAAAATCAATTTCTGGACCGATTTTATCCTCAAGAACTTTAGCCGCGTATAAGGATCTGCTGATAAGAGACTTGTAGTATTCGCCCTTTCTGAAAAACCCTTTTTTTTCTTCGCTTGAATACGCCAATATAGCTAGGCTTCGGATTGCTTCATATACATCAGTGTCCTCAGTTTCGAGAAAACGCAAAAACTGCTTGTCTGGAACTTTTAGTGCAGTTGCTCTCATATGCAGAATTCTGTCTAGCTTTCTTATATGCTCATCAATTTTCCTCAATATAGTCGTGGTTGCTTCAGGGTCTTTAGCGTAGATTTTGTCCAGAAGATCCCTTGTCTGCTCATTTACAGCAAAACAGACGCTTAGCAAGATGAAGTCTAAATATATTAATCCTTTAGCCGAGGAATTCTTGTCGGTCATTACGTCTTGGGCGGATTCGATATAGCTTGCAATTCTATCGAGTTTTTTCTTCAGAATAGCCAACGAGTTGAAAAGTTCTTCGTTATTTAGATTTAAAGCGAAATTCATTCCTGACAAAATATTTTGTTTAGAGGTGCTAATTTCCTCTGCAGCTTCGTATCTGATATTTCGGTCAAAAGTAAAAATTTCTTCGCGTGTTTTTGGGACCCCTCCTTTAAGCAAGTTATAAAATTTTTTAACAACTCTCTCTGTAAGCCTAAAACCTACGAACTTGCCAATTTCGTAGGCAAACCACTCAAAAGAGAACAGCGGAAACATTTAACCCCCTAACTCTTAGATATCATCGATTAATTTTAAATTTAACTCTGAACTTTAAACGAGATTTTATAAAGTGCCTGAATGGTAATTAAATACGAATTAACTGTAATTGAACAGCAGTTTGCGGCCGAAATGGCGATGTAAATAATTTTGTATTTTACTTGAAAATTTTCTAGGCGATAACCTAAAACCTGATGCTGACAGTTTGGTAAATATTTTTGAAATTCCGCCATGTTATTTTAGTTTAGATCCGCAGATTCCGCAAAATTTTGCATCAGACGGCATAGTTGCCCCGCACTTTCTACACTTTTTAATGGCTGCATCGATGGGTTCCAAAGGAATGTTCTTCCTGCCTAAAATAAAATTTTTCCCACATGTTTCACAGATAAAGAAATAGAAACACAAAATGATCAAAAACAACCCTACACCGGCAATTACTATACCGCTAAGAAGTGAAATCCAATTAGGGAGATTGGGAGAAATTTTTTGGTCAAAACTTGATGCAACCAAACATGGACCTAAAAATAAACCTATTATTCCTAAAATCGATAAGATAACTAGCGAACCCGAATTGTGGACTTCGAAAAAATTTTGCAGTTCGGTGCTTCCGCAGTTTGGACAGTGACGTAATGGGCATATTTTAGCTATACTTGGAGTCTCATAGATTTTTCCGCAAATTGGACACTTCATCTTCATTTTAAGCAATGCCTCAACAACGCATACGCAGTTATACCCTAAATCAATTTTGTTTTTATTATAAAATAATTTTATTATTCATATTGTCTCGTCTATGTCATTTTGCAGATTTGTCCTGCAAAATCCGCAGAATTTGGCATCGATTAGCATTTGAGCCCTGCAACCTGGACACTGTTTCGTTAGGTTGCAGTTCACTTCTGTCTCTCTCACATTTATGCCTTGAAGTGTTTTTCCCTCTGAAGGGGGGTCACTTAGAATTGTCAATTTTGTTTCTGCTGAAACTTTAACAATACCAAGAGGAAGGGTTTTTGTTACAACGAAAGGTATGGCGTGGCCAAGCATCATGACGAGGGTTGCGTCCCCTTCAACTAACGTTCATTCCATTAACGATTTTTAACGAAGTTTGTAAAGTCCTCATCTACGTTCAAACGCATGTCCACAAGCGCCACGATTACGTTTAATGTTTCCTTAACCATAGCTGGCCTAACTATCACATACTTGTGGATAGCTACTCTGACCCATACGGGCTACACCTCTTCTAACATCTTTTTTAGCGGCCTCTCCAACACGTAATTGAACCATACTCAATCAGAACACTTTCCTCAATAATGATCACAATACATTCCAAATAATGTGTTGGTAGTCACATATAATAGTTTGAAATCCGTTAATTTTCTCTATCAATCTCAGCAAAACAATAACAATTTGTTATGGAAAATGCTAAAAAGAAACTATTTAAAAATTATTAAGTAGCATTTCGGTGAAATAAGATGTATATCTCTAAAAGATTTGTCGTGAGTTGGGAGCGCGAGACATCTGAAGGTTATGATTTAATTTGGCAAATTCCTAATGATAAGTTTCCAAAACTTAAGGGCATTAAGGAAGTTGTAGTTAAAGAACACGAAAGAGCTGTACTGTTTGCTTCGGGTGTCATCAAAAAAATTTTGGCTCCTGGGAGTCATCAGATACCAAAAGATATAACAAACATTGTATGGGTGGACGTATCACCCAAAGAATGTCCTTTTGGTATTCGCAAGGACAGCAATTTATTGCTGACAAATGACGGAAAGAGAATTGGAATTAGTGGATACATAAATCTTAAAGTTAGGGAGGATGAAAGTAACATTAAATTATTTCTTAAAAAGGTCGTTGCAGGACAAAGAACTTTTAATTGTGAACAGCTTGTAGAAGGGCTTCTTAAAGGTTTACTTTCTTCGGTTTTCCATAACATAGTTATTAAATACAGCTCTCACGAAATCGCTAAGATCAACACGGCGAAGTTGGAGGACTTAGTTTTGGCTGGTATCTCTGATGAACTCTCAAAGTATGGACTTGAAGTTTCTTCAATTCATATCGTTGGCATGGTAGGATTGTAGTTTAAATAAAATTTGCTGTTTTAAGCTCAAATTCCGTGTTAAATCCAATTTTGATTTTTGCCTCACCTTTAAGTTCGTAGGGAGTATTTGGAGTAATTCTTACGCTATTAACATACGTTCCATTTTTGCTTCCGAGATCCATTATAATTATCTTACCGTTTTTTACGCTGAGTCTTAAATGTCTCCTAGATACTGTTGGATCCAAAAGTTCTAGACTTTTTACATTTCCACCGGTAAATCTTAACTCAACTTTGTGGGTTTGCTCGTTTCTGCCGATAATAACTTCCTTAAAACTAACTTTATTTAGATTGCCGAGCTCATCACGGTAGATTATAAAAGCTTCGTCCTTTGATCCAATTATATAGCTCTCCTTACCGTAAAACCTTTGTAGACCTTCAAGCAACCTTTTGATCTCTTTTATTGAAACCTTAAGGGAATCAATTTTGCCAGTAACCGAATTTATCTGCACTAATAAAGTTGTCTGCCCTTGAAGAAAATCTTGTGCGACGGAGGCAATACTTTTAAGTATTTTCTGAGTTTCCATGTCTAACTTTTGATCCAGTTCCTCTCTTGTAGGCAGCCTATTCTGTAGATGATAGAATGTACATGTTTCTTCCAAAACCTTTTTCGCGTAGTCTTCCAGTCGATTTAAAAGCCAGCTAAATTCTTCATCTAAAGTTAATCCATACCGGCCAACAAAATCTTCAATAGCACTTGAGACAATATTCTTTATTGTTTCTTTATTTGCGGCGTCCAAACTGGCTTCAACAGCATAAATAGTTTTACAGAAATCACAGCGAACTTTCTCTCCGGGACTAACCGGCTTATTTTGTGGAGCCCCGCATTGAGGGCAGGGCAAACTCAGAACGCGAGTTTTAACTTCCCCAAGCAGGCTTTCAATGTTAAGTTGCGCATCTTCCAATTGAGAACCTCGCTGATTAAGAACATAGGTTAAAAAGCTAAAATAAAGCTTTTTAAAAAATATTGTGAGTGAAAGAAGGTAAGGTTTTTGCGCAAAAATCTTCCATCGTGGTTGAAGAGCGGTGCACAACTTGTTTACGAAAGTAAGTTTTATCATGGTAAAAAATGACAGCAAGTATTCATATCATATCTTTATTAGACGTTAACAGTTCCAGGGTTAAGTATCAGGCGAAAGACTACTTTGTTGATATTGAAAAATGTCCCTCTGCTGAAGGAGCTTTTCGAGTAATAGAAGGTAAGGGAATTTGTTACTCCGCTTGATGTTGATATTTGTGAACACGGCTGGTTCGTTGATTGTGAGTTGCGATCTATTAAAACGGTAAAGGGGGATCCACCAGCGTCTGGAGAAGCACCTCGCTCGCTCAGTTATATAGGTGACAAAGTTATTGACACGCTGTTTGGTCGAAGGAAATGTTGGATTTTAAAAGAAGAAAGGCTGAAAAGCGACTTCAAATATAAAACGTTAATTGTCTACGATGTTATCGCAAAAGTGAAGCTTGAGGAAAAATCCAATATCTATTGGAGTAATTATTTTAATAAAGGCCCTTTAAAACAAAAGTATTTAGAGAAACTTTTTGGCACAAACTTTCCACTCGATCAAGCAGGCTTTTTAGCAAAGATATGCCCAAAATGCGGATCTGCTATGCCAAGTAACGCATGTTTTTGTGGAATATGCGGAGAAAGACTAGATTCATAGCAAGTTTTCTAAAAATTAGATTAAAAAACTTTTTTATTGATAATAAATTGGTTTATCTATGATGAAAATCAAGATTTCCCTTTACTTTTAAGCGGTGTTTAAAAAACTTTAAAAATCTGTATAGAAACAGTTCAGTCATGCATGATTGACAACTTATGAGTTGATTTTAAATGAGCTCTGAAGAAAAACAGGCGGGAATAAAAGATTTCGAAGACAAAATAAAGAAAGCCGGACGTAGCCGTATATTCTCCGTAATTAGCACCGATGAAGTCAATATAATTGCGGCTTCATTTTTTAAATTTATTAGTTTATTTCCACATTTCAAAAAAGGTATGAGTATAAGCAAATTAAAAATGCTTTAAAGAAATTAGCCTCTGACGACTTCTCCTACCATCATTACTATGAAGATAAAGATTCATATTTCCGCCGCAAGGTATTAATGCCTGGATTAGAGCTGGTCGAGAGTGCAAAATCCGAAATTGAAAACAAAAAATCAAGCACACAGCAGATAATTTCGTTTAAGGATAAAGAAATGCTGTTTAAAGTGCGTGAGATAGAAAAGAGCATAGCAGATTTCAGAGAAAAGTTAATGAAATTAGAACGATTAGAGGAAAGAGTGCTTCTTTTAGAAAAGAAAATACGTGTATGCCCGAACTGCGGATCGTTAATAATTTATTCTAAGGCAAAGTTTTGTGGAGTATGTGGAGCAAAACTAGTTTAAAGTTTCGCAAGCATTTTTTCGAGGTCTTTTTTTACAAGGATCATGTCTTCATAACGGTTTTCCTTATTTTTAGCCAAAAGTTTCAGGAGGACATTATCAATCTCTTTTGGCAAACCTTTATTAATTTCGCTTGGAGGCTTCGGTTCCTCAAACATTATCTTTTCAATACATTCATGAACGCTTTCCGCGTAAAATGGAGGTTTACCCGTAAACATCCAGTATAACATCACTCCAAACCCGTAAATGTCGCAACGCCAATCTATAGGACCGAAGCGTTCTGGATCAAGTTGTTCAGGTGCAGCACAAATTATCGTGCCTTCAAAAAACTCGGCGATTGTAGATTCTTCCAATAGTACTTTTGCCAATCCCCAGTCTGTAATTTTTGGATTTCCTTGATTGTCAAATAACACGTTTTTAGGTTTAATATCTTGATGTATTACACCATAACGATGCGCAAAGCATATGGCATCCGCTATTTCCACCGCTATTTTAAGTGCTTCCCGTACTTCTAGTGGACCCTTTTTAACTTTATCATCTAATGAGTCACCCTCCATAAATTCAAGCGCAAGCCAAGGGATAGGTTTCGTTCCATAATCGTAAACCTTTACAATGTTTTTATGTTTCAGTTTGCTCCAAACTTCCGCTTCTTTAAGAAATTTCCTAAAAGAATCTGTAGAGATTGTTGTTGAAACCCCGATTTTCGGAAACTTTAAAGCAACAACACGGCCGGCTGAATCCTCTGCCTTAAAAACGTCGCTGAACCCACCTGACCCTATTTTGCTAATTAATTTATAACCGCTTGGACATAGATGGCTTGTTACTGAGGGTTCTGGTTTTGAAGGCTTGGCTGTAACTACCTGGGGCAGTTTAGGCGAAGTTTCCGCTCGCATCGGAGTTATTAGCTTTTCTTTAACGCTTCTTTTTGTACCGCAGTATATGCAGTATTCATATTCATCATTAAGTATAGGTTTACCGCAGTTAGAGCATGTCCAAACAGCGACGTCAGAGCGTTTTGTACCACAACTTGGACAGAAGGAATAGACTGCGGGAACGTTTTTCCCACATGACGTACATGTCCACCCAGTTTTGGTGGATTGAGACAATAGATCTCTCCCCTTCATAGAATTTTAGGACACAAAATTAAATTATCAGCTATTAATAATTTAAGCTTTCGATATAAATTATTTTAGAATCTCTTCACGTTTGAATAACCTTTAATTTTGCGAATGGTGACGCTTTTTGAGACCATGAAGTGACCTTACATCTAGGACATGTAATAAAAGCGCATTCCGTTAAAATTTATGTTTTTACTCGAAAGAAATCCTTTTACGTTACTATAAGAGATTAAAAATTATGTGTGATGGAGATTAATTATTATGGTGGACAATAGTTCATGTCCAATATGCGGAAGCATCAATGTCCAGCCTCGGCATTCGAGTAAAGGAGGAATTTATTTTGTATGCATGAACTGCGGCTGTAATTTTTGGCTCCCCCTCATTCGCACAAATGCTGAAAGGGATACTATTGGTGTTTTGAAAGATCAGATGTGTGCTAAATGTGGGGCTAAAATGCCGGTTGATGCTAAATTCTGCGGATTCTGTGGCGCATCCCTAAAAGCTTTAGAGAATAAAAAGTTACTTCCTATATACGAATTATTTGAACCTGGCGCCTTTATTAAATATGACAATTTTAATAATGATGGATTATTTAGTTCCCACTATTGGACTATTTTAAAAGTTACGGATAAAATAATAGAATTTCATTTTCGGGAACTTTACCTTACCAAATTTGCAAAAGAACTGCATGGGACGGAAGAAAAAGAACTGTACTTCTACATTTGCAAGGATAGACGTTATTGCAGACACAAACACAGAAAAGAGATAGACTTCAAAAAGAGGCAATCGCTTGAAGACTTAAAACCCACAAACGAGGTTACTGATCTTTGGATTGATCCCACTAATCTTGCCGTTGGCAATTTGATTCCTACCCAATGGGGTTTAGGAAAGGTGGTCTCTTATGGAGAAGAACAAGGAAGACAGGTTTATATTATTGAATTAAACGTACCTAGAATAAAATCTCACAATACGCTCTACTATGATTCAAAAACTGGATTATTGCTTAGAGAAATATTTATAACGAAACTTCCGCCTGGGGATATTATTATAAATGAAAGTCGTTTAAGCTCATTGTGGACGAAAATTTAACA
>Ga0105158_1000678_pt1 | contig 14165 bp, 18 predicted proteins | sample LHCtaG_FD_81567 | JGI IMG/M metagenome (GOLD analysis project Ga0105158, IMG submission 81567) | Hot spring microbial communities from Little Hot Creek, USA to study Microbial Dark Matter (Phase II) - LHC4sed_matched | ecosystem: Environmental > Aquatic > Thermal springs > Hot (42-90C) >... | reverse complement strand
TGGTGTGTCAAAGTATATTTCCTTCCCCCAAGTGTTTGCTTCTGATTCAAATGGTATATGTTTTATAAATGCTTCATAGGTTTTGGGGTTTACTTGATCTGAGATTTCTCCTTCAACTGAGCCTACATTTTCAAATTCTATTAAAATTTTTTTAGAGGCCATATCTTTTCACTTATAAAGTGGTGATGGTGTATGGATATTTTAAGTTTTCTCAATACAAAAATTTATATCATATGGAAGATAATTGTTTTGAGTTGCCGAAATATGGTTTTGTTATATCCGAGGAAATTGGGTACAGGGTTAAAAATATTTTTAAAGACATTAACGAACAAGAGGATCTTGAAAATGGTTTAAAGTTTCTAAAAGAATTAGGATACGATGGTGTAATCTTACCATTAATGTTCAATATTGGAATTCTGGTCAAGCAGTTAAACGAGATATTTAAAAAATGTGGAGTGGAGATAGCGGGACTTTCAACAGACCATTATAATACTCACTTAAACTATTCTTTTACAAGTTCTAACCCTGTTATTAGAGGTAGAACCTTAGATGTTACTATGTCAGGTTTATCTGTTGCCCGTGAACTTTCTACACCTCTAATCATAGGAAAAATTATTGGTAAAAATGTGAGGGAAGAACGGTCGGAGGTATGGTTGCAAGCTTCATTGAAGATATTAGATAAGAGGGCGAAGGATTTTGATGTAAAAATATTGATAGAACCTTTTAACAGTTATGAAACAAGCTTTTTGAATGATATTTCAGAAACCTATAATTTGATAAAAAAGCTTTCCTTAGAAAACACGGGCATACTTATAAATTCTTATCACATGAACATAGAGGAGTTGAGGATAGAGGATGCCATCGAATATGCTAGAGAAAAGATTTGGCATGTAAAATTTTCTGACACTAGAAAAATGCCTTTAGGATATGGGCATATGGATTTTAATAGGATTGTTAAAATATTGAAAAAAATTGGATATAATGGATGGTATACTGTTGAATGCCTTCCATTTCCTTGTGCTGAATATGCGGCAAGAAACTCTCTCAACTTTTTGAGACAGACTATTTTTTCATAGTACCAATCATTTCGCCGACTTTCTTAATATTTTGTTCTGGACCAGCTGGACCATACACGAATATAAATCGTAGTTCACTATTGCCTGTATTTATTATCTGGTGGCCAACCTTAGGTGGGCAGAATAATATTGAACCTTCACATATTCTTTTTTCTTGCTCACCGACTTTAAAAATGCCTTCACCACTCAACACAAACATTGCCTCTTCTTCGTTCTCGTGTATATGAAATGGTATTTTGCTTTGCGGGTCAATAATACACATACCCATCGAAATGTTTTTTGCTCCGTCAAATTTGTCGAGCAAAATTGCGACAGTCCTGTTACAGCCTTCAGGCTTTGTAACCCTATAAGCTGCTGTTTCACTTAAATCTTTAACAAAACGGATTTCTCCAGACATACTTCTAGAGTCGAAAAATTGCGTTATATGTTTTTTGGTTTAGAATGAGGAGACTGTCGTGATAAATTTTCATGCTTGAAAATTTAAATTTTATTATATTTATTTTTATATTTCAAGTTTTTAAGGTTCTTTTAAATGCTGTTTGTTGATTAAATTTACGGCTTTTTATAAGATATAATTTCTTTTGGAATTATTCCCATGCTACTATGCTTTTTTGGTTATCGTATAAAGATCAGGGCTTATAGACAATCAAATTTTATTGTATGCAAAACGTTTATCAAACTAAAAAACTAAAGCCTGAAAATTAAATGCTGAAATACTTGCAAAGTGAAGTGTTTTGAGAGAAAGTCAACCTTGCTCTAAACGAAAGAGTGAAGTATTAAGGAGATCGGTAAGAAAAGAATTAGGGATGTTAAAAAGCCAAGACCCCTGCACACCCTCAACACTTTATGTGTTTTTCACAATCACAACCATAAATAGACATTAAACAATTAACTTTACAGGTTTAAATGAATAGGGGAAACGTTCACATGTGCTATCTAATTGATGCGAATGAATTTCGTTACTAGCAGTTTTTTCCCAGAACGGCTTTAATATAGGCGTCTATGTTAACGAATGAGTCCACAATTTTTGATATAAAGTCAAAGAAAAAGAACGGTGCAATGGATAGTGCTATAAGAACTGCTGCCAGTATTGCAAGTCCTATAATCATTGTCATGGGAGCTTCCTTATTCACGTGCTTAACTTTTTCGGCTTCCTCGTGCATCCAAGTGTATCTAACTAGAATTGCAACGTAATAGCCTATTGATATTACAGCATTTACTAGAAGGGTTATCCCAGTAAATAGTCCAAACATTGTACCTGATAGTAGACATGCAAGTATCACTAAGAATTTACTGTAGAAGACATTTAACGGTGGCAGCCCGGACAAAGAAAGGCTATTAAGTGAGAAAAGTGAGCCGCTTACTGGCATTTTTCTCGCAATACCTTTGAGCTCGAGCAAGTTTCTTGTATGTGCTCTAACATAGAAATCGCCTGCCGTCATCATAGCACCAGCCTTGACTACAGCGTGATTAATAATGTGAAATATGGCTGCCGCTAGGCCGAATGGTGTTCCTACAGCTATCCCAGCCATTATTACACCTATGTTGTATATGCTGGAGTACGCGAGTAATCTTTTGACATCCGTCTGCCTCAAGGCTATGAGGTTTGGAAGAGTTACAGTCGCTATGGCTATAATGAATAAAAGTGTCTGTATGTCAGAAGGCCATCCTGTTGATCCACTTGCAAAGAAAAAGTAGCCTGTTCTGAGGAAGGCGTAGACTCCACTTTTGATAACTGAACCGGAAAGGAAACCATGTATGGGGAATGGTGCGGCTGGATGGGCGTCAATTAGCCATGAATGTAAGGGCACGATAGCTGCTTCAACTCCGAAACCCACTAAGAGAAGACCGAAAATTAGTATTGTGGTCGGGTTTTGAGGCATGCTTCTAAGTATTGAAGTCGCCATTGCTATGTTAAAAGTCCCGGTTACTCCATAGATGAGGGCTACCGCCATCAGAATACATGCTGCTCCTACGCTCCCCATTATTAAGTATTTAATTGACGCTTCAACAGACTCCTTATACCTATAGAATACCACTAGCGTTACTGCAGACAACAGACACAATTCTGTGAATATAAAGAGCGTGAAGAGGTCGCCTGCATAAGCTATCCCATTTAGGGCTGTAGTCAACACTTGAAGAGCCACATAATATTGGGTTATGCGTGTCGCATTAACTTCCCTAAGGTAGCCTATACTGTACAGCGAAGCCACCGAGGATATGAGTGAGAATATGATAGACATAAGCCCAGATAGGCCGTCGGCTACAAAGCATGCAGCATTCGGAGTCCCCATAAGGAGAAGTGTCATAGGTTTTCCTCCTTGAATTAAGATGATCCTATAAAGGTTGTAGATAGCTAAACCAAGAGTTGAAAATAGGAAGGCAGACGAGATTGCACCTATAAGCTTTTCGTCCTCCTTTATTTTACCTACTATTGTAACTGTTGCGGCTCCAACCAAGGGCAAGAAGACAACATAGGATAATAACATCATTCACCACCTCATATTAACATTAATATTAAGAAGAATACTATTGCACCAGTCACCATATAGGCTACGTTTATGTTTGAAATTCCTGTCTGTATATATCTAATTCTTTCTGCGAAAACCTTTGTTTTCTCACCTAACCAGTAATAAACAGTGTTCCAGTACCATCTGTTTTTTATCAAATTATAAAGCTTAGATATTGTTACCGCCTCCGGTTTAATTGCTCTAACAATATAGATCTTATATGCTGGATACAGGCCAATAATTATCATTGCGATAGACATGTAAAAGGGTGTGGAAGTAAACGTTTCTTCTAATATGCTTATAAGGTTCAAGCTTGCATGGGTGCCAGTAAATCCTGTTGTTAAAAAGTCGATTACGCTAGGATAGAATATCCAAACGGTCAACGATAGGATAGCTAAGATAATGAGAGGTATGACCATAACCGGCTCAGCCTCATGAACTTTCTTGCCTTCCTCTTCGAGCTTTGTTAGATGTTCACTTTTCCCTCCAAAGAATACCATTCCTATCATCCTAAAGGTGTAAAAAGTAGTTAAGGCAACAGTTACAATCAGCACAGAATAGACAGCCCAGTTTAAGTTCGCAGTGACTCTAAGAATTTCATCTTTACTAAAGAACCCTGAGAATGGTGGGATTCCTGAAAGTGAAAATGCTCCAATAAACATTGTCCAGAAGACCATTGGCATGACATTTTTTAATCCACCCATTTCATTCATATACTTTGTGTGCGTTATATGTAAAACTGCTCCTGCACAGAGAAAGAGCAGAGCCTTAAATATTGCATGAGAAACTATATGCAGTATTCCAGATGCAAAGGCAACTTCTGATAAGGTCACTCCAGCCGCACCTAATGCAGCAAATATATAACCTAATTGGCTAACGGTTGAATAAGCGAGAACCTTCTTTAGTTCTCGAGCGACCATTCCTTGAGTAGCAGCTAAAAAGGCTGTAAAAGTTCCAAGCGCAAGAGCTAGCCAGAAGAAAACCTTTATTTCAGGATAACTTGGTATGGCGGTCCAGACTGTTATGAAGAATCTTGCTATAAAATAGCAACCGGCCTTAACCATGGTTGCAGCATGTATCAGAGCACTAACAGTAGTAGGGCCGGCCATGGCTTCAGGAAGCCACTCGTTGTAGGGAAATTGAGCACTTTTACCTAGAGGACCTGAAAGCAAAAATAAGGCAAATATGGGAAGAATACCGCTCACCACCAAAATTTCTATCCAAGAGGGATTCTTACTAAGCTCAAGAAAGTTGAAGGTAGGATGCCCGAAGGCTGATTGTGTAGCCCAACCAACTAACGCTATTGCAGCAATAAAGAAGAAGTCTGCAAAGCTTGTAGTGACCAAGGCCTTCAACCCACAATGGGCATTATATTCACCTTCTGTAGTAAATCCTGGTTCTGGACTTTTAGCCTTAGACTTGAACCAGAAGGATATTAGAGCCCAGCTGCAAAGCCCAACCATCTCCCAGCCTATCAGCATCTGAATTAAATTATTAGATATTACCAGCATTTGCATCGAACCTACAAAGAAGCACATCCAGAACCAGTATCTACCTATATCTGGTTCCTCTCTCATGTAGCCCAAGCTGAAGATGAATATTAGAGTTGAAATGAACGACACAAGTAAGAGCATTATTAGGCTCAGTTGGTCTATTAGTGTACCTAGCTCGATATATACACCTTGACCGACAATCCATTTAAAGCTCTGTTGGAAAGGTAAAATAATAGTGCCTGAAATGATTTTGATTAAGAGCAAGATAGAACTTAAAAGGGATATGGTTACTGAACCTATAGCTACAATATGTGAGATAATCCTACTAATCTTTGATACAAAAAAGGCAGCAAATGAAAACATTATTGGTATACTCCATATAAGCCAAGCCTCTATTAAGATGGACATATCTTTTTCACCCCCTAAGTTCGCTCAACTTTGTAATATCAAGTGTACCGAATTTTCTGTAAGCTAATGCGGCTAATGCAACTGCTAATGCAGCTACTCCCGCACCGACCGCAATAGAGATTATAACTATGGATTGGGCTAGAGGATCTACACCGTTTTCAACCAATATATGGCCTATGGATATTATTGCTAAGTTACATCCTGACAACATTGTTTCAACCCCCAATATTATCTTTAGGATGTTTCTCTTTGTCAATAAAATATAGAGACCTATTATAAAAATTGAAAATGCAATACCTAGATAGAAAGCTACGGGTAAGGAGCTCATTCCTTTAACCACCCTTTAAATATTAATGAAACAGCAGTTACTGAAGAAAATATTACAATTGACTGTACAATTGTATCTATTACTCTTTCATTCCATATCATGTCAAGAGACCTTATGTTAAGGTCGGGAGACTTTACACGATCATTAATATCAAGCCTTAAACCTGTGATGCCCGATGCAAAACCATACGACGATATCAGCAATAGCAAGAGGAACAATAACATAATAGTTAGAAGACTGCCTGCGAGTTGCTCAGTCCTCAACTTCCTCACCTCCCTTCATAAGCGCTATAGAAACTAAAATTATTATAGATATGAAACCAGCATAAATAGCTAGCTGGAATGCAGCTGCATAATAAGCGGATAATGTTATAAAAAATATGGCTATTAATGTGCTCATTATTGAAAAGGCCTGGGCTACCCTTGCAATTTTCTTTGATTCAGCCACTATTATTGCAGAAAACACAATTAATATTGATAACAAAATTTGAACTATTTCTCCCATTTCCACTTCATATCACCTCACTTATACGTAAAATTATTAGGATAATGAGGTTAAGCGCTGCCAGTGGGGTTACTTTGAACCATAAGAATCTAATGGCCTGATCTATTCTATATCTAGCCACAATACCTCTCATGTAACTTAATGCAATTGCAACGAGAACAAGCTTTATCAGGAACCAGATAATATATAGTACCGGTTCACTTCCTGGAAATGTTGGACCAATGGGACCCCCTAGGAAAAGGGTGACAGCTAAAGACGACAATAGTAAGTACTTTAAATCTGTAACCAGTCTAAAAATGGCAAGTCTTCTACCGCTTATCTCTGAAAGCCAGCCTCCGGCGATCTCCGTTTCAGCATCGGGTATGCTAAACGGGGACTTTTCCAGTTTAGCGAGACTTGAGAATATCATGGCAACGAATGATAAGGGAGTATATAGAACTATAGGTAGATTATGGGCTTGAAAAGCGACTATGTCAGATATGGTTATCGAATTTGCTACGAGAGCCACTGAAGACACAGATATTAGAAGAGGGATTTCAAATGACACAAGAAGTTGTCCCCATCTGGCAGCCCCTATGTATGAGAAAATACTGGGCTGAGCTAGGCCTGTAATAATATATAGCATATGAATTAACACCGATAATGCTAAAATTATTATAAGATCTCCTGGTAAGCTGATGAGCCCCTGTATATAAGTTATAGGAATAAAGAGAAGAGAGAAAAGTACCATGGTTAGAGATAGGATTGGTGCAAGATGAAGGATTACTTCATCGCTACCTTCAACTGTCATTTCATCTTTGTTCATTAACTTTAGAAAATCTGCGAACGGTTGTAGGAGTCCGTGGGGGCCTGTAACAAAGGGGCCGACTCTGTGCTGAACATGTGCGTAAACTTTCCTATCTATCCATTCCAGTACAAATGATAATATTATAAAAAGGAATATAGCTGGAAAGACATATGGTAATATCATTTCACTTTTCACCCCATGGTATAAGTAGGAAGCTTAGCAGTACTAGGCCTAAACATGCTGCAGATAGAAGAAGAGCGCTCGGAGCGGATAGTGCTATTAATAGTAAGGTAGCGTCTATTGCTACAAAAATCACTAAGTAAAAGAGCCAAGGTAACAGGTACTGAATCCTCTGAGGGAAAATTTTTTCTCCTGATGCAAAGGGGGTTTTATTTATTTTCTTTATAGATTTCCCACTAGCATACACTATTGAAGATATAACATATACAATTAAAAGTGCGAATAGAACTTCGACGAGTGGGGTCATTCACTTTTCACTTCCGCTACTACATCCTCTTTCTTAAATCCATATAAATGGTAATCCGTAGTCAACTCGATTGCCTCTTTTGGACAGTATTCAGCACACAATGCACAATAGCAGCATTCTGGAAGTTTAAAGTGAGGCCTTTTCCCTGCCGGCTTAACTCTCTCGTCCGGAACCATTTCGATTGCATTAGCAGGACAAACCCTAGAGCATAGTCCACAACCAATACACTTGTTTATTTGAAGGGATATTCTTCCCCTGTACCCTTTAAACGCCTTAACATCTACAAATGGATAGTGTATTGTATACGGTTTTTCCGTTAACCTCTTTACTGCTTCTTTGTAAGCACGTCCCCAGATCTTCAAAACTTCTCTCCTCCAGCTTTCTTATAATACTTTTTAGAGTGGGATCTCAGCTGATCCATTGTCACAATCGTTGTTTTTTCTGTCTTCCGGTCTATTAAGGTAACCCTTTCACAACATGCTATGCACGGATCTATTGATGCAACTGCAATCGGTATGTCAGCTATATACTGTCCTTCCAGCATCTTAACTACAGGTAAAATGTTAGCGAATGTTGGGGTTCTAACCTTAACTCTGCTTGGTGTTGTACCACCATCTGATTTAAAGTAGTAGAATAGTTCTCCTCTAGGGGCTTCAATTCTGCTTATGGCTTCGTTCTCTGGAGCCTTTGTAATTGGTGGGAACTTTATCTTATAATCTCCTTGTGGTATGTTGTCTGCTATCCACCTTAGAATGTCTATACTAACCTTTATCTCTTCTATTCTAACGATGGTTCTTGCAAGAGCGTCACCTTCTTCCCTTAATATTATCCTGAAGGGAGATTCATCATAAACCGCATAAGGCTCTTCATATCTTACATCTCTTTTGACACCGGATGCTCTTGCAACTGGCCCTACTGCTGAAAGACTTGCCGCGTCACTTTTTGGTAAAGGAGCTACACCTTGCAGTCTTGCTAATATGGTTGTATCACCCATTATTAAGTCTTCATAGAATTTAGCCCTTTCCTCCAAGTAGTTACAGTACTTTTTCAGTTTATCAAGGAAGGAGACAGTAACGTCCCTTCTAACTCCACCAACCGTGTTCATGCTGTAAACTACCCTTCTTCCACTCATTTCTTCAAACAGGTCCATTGTTAGCTCTCTGTCCCTCCAGCAGTACATGAAAACCGTATCGAAGCCAGATTCATGTAACATAACACCGAGCCATAATAGGTGACTATGAATTCTTTCTAACTCCCACACCAAGGTTCTAATGAATAAACCTCTCCTTGGAGGCTCTATTCCAAAAATTCTTTCAACACCTTGATAACAACATCCATTATGTGCTCCTGAACAAATTCCACATATGTGTTCGGCTACAAAACCTGATTGGAGCCAAGTTTTGGACTCTAGAAGCTTTTCAAGCCCCCTATGATTGTATCCGATGTTAGGCTTTACATTAACTATACGTTCCCCCTCTATTTCAAATGTGAAGTTTATTGGCTCCTTGAGAGCAGGATGTATAGGTCCAAAGTATAAGTTGTATGTCATTCCTTTATCACCTTAAAAACGCTATCTTTAAATTCCTTCTTTAAAGGATGAACATTTTCAGGAACATCACCGGGTAAAAGTAGACGCTCTGTAAGTGGGTTGCCTTCAAATTTCACACCCATAAGGTCGAATACCTCACTTTCATGAATTAATGCTGCTGGAAGTATGTCATGCACAGTATAAACTTTTGGATCATCTCTGGAAATTGTGATACTAATTGTAAGGTATGGGAACTCTCTGGGAGAGTTGTTCATTAGATGATACAATAATTCTATACTGTTATTCTTAATGTTATCCAATGCAGTGATCGCTGATATGTAATCATAGCCTTTCTCCTTTAAGCACCTTAGCACGGCTTTCAAATTTTCGAGGTATATTTTTATCCAAAATCGACCATTCTTATCTCTTTCAAATCTAGCGCTGGAGTCTATTGATAAAATTAACTCTTTAATTATCTCATCGTTCAAAGACTGATCACACCCTCTTCAATCTTTCCTATTAATGCTGCTATTCCATCAATTATGGCTTCTGGCCTTGGAGGGCATCCAATCACATATGCGTGAACGGGTAATACCTTATCCACTCCATGTGCTATATTGTAAGCACCCTTAAATATTCCTCCTGTTGCTGCACATGTTCCTACAGCGACAACAAATTTGGGGTCGGGTGTTTGCTCATATATAGTTAACAGCCTGTGTAAAGTTTTTGAGTTCACGGGTCCCGTTACCACTAATAAATCAGCATGTCTTGGTGTACCAACAAGCCTAACGCCAAACCTTTCAACATCATAGCGTGGTGTGAAAGCATCTAATATTTCAATATCACAGCCATTGCATCCGCCCGTGTTAACATGAAAAGCCCACAGTGATCGTTTTAGACACCATCTCTTTATCATGTTAAGCATTTTCCACCACCCTGGGAGGTGTCAAAATGAAACTCATCCTTTCCAATGATGCAGATGTTAACGGAGTAAACGAGATAAGCATGTTAAATGCCAATATATTCAAGTCAACCACTAACTTAGCTCCTTATCAATATTATTTAAAATTTTTCATTTTTTGCTTTATTTTTATTTTCCTTTGTGGTCATCTTAAAATGCGACTTAATCTGTTTAAATAAATCATATCCTTTACACATTATTAAACGGTAAGCCTATCTCTAGACTCCAAAATCTCTTTTGTTCTAAAATTATCACATAGTTATATGCAACTTTTCTTCTACAATTCATTTAATAAGTAAGAGGTGAACTTCATCCATACTGATAGCCCCAGACTCCACAATTTTTTCAAATCCAAGCCTATTATAGAATTTCACTTTTACTGGAAAATTTTTAGGCGCCTTAGAGTATGAGATTATTATTGAGGCAGCCTTTTTTAGAAGACTGTCGTCTAAGGTTCCATAGTATAATCCGACAGGCCCTTTATAATCTAAAATTTCAAATATGATGTCTTCGGGGCTAACGTGCTTGACCAATTGCTCATTCTCACTTTTATTTCTTCCAATTATAATCTTGGTTTTGTCGTCCAAGCGAAGATGTCTTCCAAATTTTAAAAGGATAGCGTCCTTTAAACTAAAGTTTGGATTATACCTTTTTAGATCCTCAAACCTTTTTCCAAAGGCTTTTTCTGTAAGAAGACAGCCTCCGGCAGGAGGGGGGTAGCCTGTTATACCAAACTTTCTAGCCAGCTCCAATTGCACTCTTCTTGATCGCCCCCTTATATCGAACAAACCTTCCCTTCTAACTAAACCCTTCTTTTCTGGAATAGTTTCAGAGAGAAGTTTGGCTGAAAGGGGTCTCAAAACAAGGCCTTCTACACCGGCCTCCCTGTCGATTGTTTCTAAACGTTCTACGGTTTTAGAAAAGGGACGCTGACCTAGAACCTCGCCTGTAGCTATAAAGTCAGCCTCTTCCTCTTCCATAACCCTTTTAGCATGTTTCATCATTAATATTCTACAGTCTACACATGGGTTTGCAGCCCTTCCATACCCATACTTTGGAGACTTTAGTATCGATAAGTATTCCTCCTCTAATGAAACAACCTTTAATCTGCATTTTAGCCTGTTAACGGTTTCCAAGATGTTTTTGAACGCTTTAGATTCACGATCGTAGTTATAGAAGGGTGTGATAAACGTTAAAGCGGTCACATCGATACCCTGTGAAGTTAAAATGTGTAGGGCTAGTGTGCTGTACAGTCCACCAGAGTATAATAGTATTGCCTTAGGTTTATTTACCATAACATTGTTTGATTGGAGTATATGCTCTTAAGCTTTTCTAAAACTATAGCTCATATACTTTTCCTGGTATTTTTGGAAAAAGCTGGACTTCACCAACATGCTTTGAGCCCACGACCCAGCAGACAAGCCTTTCGACACCTATGCCCGCACCAGCTGAAGGCCTAATTTTGCCCTCTCTAGCTAGCTTTAGAAGGAGCGCGTAGTTTTCTTTTCTAACTTTATCACGCTCCATCTTCCTAACCAGCTTGTCATACTCCCATTCCCTTCTAGAGCCGGATAAAACTTCTCCGTATCCTGGAAGAAAGAGATCGTAGTTGTCCCATCTTCCAGTTGAAAAGTCTTCATAGTCGTAAAATTCTCTTGGAATGTTGATAACCCATGTGGGTTCCTTTATATTTTCTTTGAGAATATTCTCCCAATCTTTACCATATTTTTCTTCGAGATCAATTCTGTCAAAAACCTTTAAAGGAATGTCGGGTACATTTAATCTTTTATAAGATTCTAAATATTCTAACTCATCTTTTGCGTTATCCCTTAAATATAGTATTAAATTTCTTATCACTTTATCCACAAAGTTCATGATATCAGATGAGGTGGCTTCACGTACTTCGAAATCTAGTTGAGTAAATTCATAGAGATGCCAGCCCGTTAAGCACCTGTCCCGTCTTTCAACTCTAACATTAGGTGAGAGGGTGAAAAGCTTGGGGAGCAAGAGGGAGGAGGCGACAATCTTATGCACAATCATACTTAATGTTGTCCTAACCATTTCACCATAAATTTCTGTTTCAATACGCTTTTCTATTGATGCACCGGGATCTGGCCAAAGTGGGTCTGTAGATTTTGAAAATATTACTGGAAGCAGCCATTCGAAGCCATTTTTAATATATTCTTGGGTTAAGTGGCTTAATGTTTTAGTCATAATACTAGCTATAGCCTTTTTCCTCTCAATCTCTTCCTTTGATAGCTGCTCTAACGGCTTAGGTAGGCAGGTTACACCCTTCACGTAGACGTCTGTTTCACTTTGCATGCGAGTGAGCATTTTCTATTTTGTTAAAAAACATTATGCTATATTTTTTGGCATAAAGTAGAATAAAAAACTATATATAGCGTTAAAAATTAGCATTATGCCATAATGTTGGACGAAAAAGATTGGAAAATTTTATGGAAGCTGATTGAGGATGGTAGAAAGTCTGTTGTAGAGATAGCTTATGAGCTTGGTATACCTAGAGCTACTGTTCAAGAGAGGATAAAGAGGCTGGTTAAAGAAAGGGTTATAAAAAAGTTTACAGCAATACCCGATTACGCTAAAATAGGAAGAGGCGTCACAGCATTTATTCTTGTAAGCTTCAGTGGAGAAAGTAACCTTTCCCAAAGATACCTTGCTGAAGAAATTGCTAAAATACCTGAAGTTTATGAAGTATCCCTAATATCTGGGGAATGGGATATAATTCTTAAGGTGAGAACATCTTCTGTTGAAGAGATAGGGAAACTGGTTATAGACAGATTGAGGATGATGAAGGGGATACAGAAGACACAAACATGTGTAGTATTCCAGACTATTAAAGAAAATTTCTAAACATTTATCTTATGAGTAGAACTGAGCATGGTGCGTTTTTTACAACCTTCTCAGCTACGTTCCCCAATGATAGAATTGGCGAATGAATACTTCTGTAGCCTATGACTATTAAGTCATAATCCTTTCTCGCCTCTTTAACTATTTCAGAGGCAGCGTCTCCGAACACTATTGCAAAATCGATTTTACTCCAAGTTTTTTCGACATCCTCCTTGGTTTCAGAAAGAACCTTCATAGCTTCTTTAACCATCAGATCTCTCATATGCTCTGGTAGAGGATAGATCACACCCTGCGATTCACCTGTATGAGAGGAAAGGGATGAAGAAACCATTGGAACAATTGACTGTCCGGCCACGTTAAGTACGGTAACATGGCTGTCGAAAAATGTTGCTAGCTTTAATGCAAAAGAAAGTGCCTTTTTACTTTCCTCTAATCCATCAAACGCGACAAGTATCTTTCTCAACCTTTACCCTAACATGTTATAATATTATAGTGATATGAATATTTCCATTCAAATTTGTAGTACATGTGTATTTGAATTAAGCTTAAATATTATTGCTTTAGATAGTTCTGAGAAAAATGAGTGCGAAAAATGTAATGGAGTTGTTGTAGAAGCTCCTACATCTTCAGCTAATGTTGGGCCAAGGATTTGATGTATTTGTGATAGCTTTAGAGAGCCAAAAGATATAGTGAAGATTTCTTTAACGGTTAATAGCAGGGATATTCCTTCAGAAAAATTATTTAAATATACGTTAGTTTTCTATTATAACTTGGCTGGGTATTTAGTAGGGGAACTAGTTTTTCTTGTAGTATTGCATTCCAGGTGAATTTATCCATAACATAGATAAAGTTTGGGTCAACAAATTCCATTATAAGAACTTTGTACATCTTAAAGAGTAGGTTCTTCACAATATCGCCGAAGTTAGGCTCAACAACCTCCATTACAAGCATCTTATAAATTTTATAGGAGACGTTCTTAGCGACATTGATAATATTGGTGTCAGGTGCTTGAAGAGTAAATTCTTTAAAGATTTTGTATGCTATGTCCTTTGGCGAATCATTTAAGTCGAATAGGCACCCATTTATACCTGCATTAATCAACTCTTCAAATGGAGGAATTCTAGAAACGAACACCATCTTTCTCGCTGCTCCAGCTTCTATGACGGGCAGCCCAAATCCTTCCTCCTTGCTTGGCACCAGTACCAGGTCGGAAAT
>Ga0105158_1000677_pt1 | contig 14180 bp, 14 predicted proteins | sample LHCtaG_FD_81567 | JGI IMG/M metagenome (GOLD analysis project Ga0105158, IMG submission 81567) | Hot spring microbial communities from Little Hot Creek, USA to study Microbial Dark Matter (Phase II) - LHC4sed_matched | ecosystem: Environmental > Aquatic > Thermal springs > Hot (42-90C) >... | reverse complement strand
TGAAACTTATCTCTCCCTCTGCACCGATGCTGGAGCGGAGCTAATAAAGTCGAGAGTGAGCGAGCTTGAGCTTGACAGGGTTGTCGTCGCAGCTTGCACTCCTAAGACGCATGAGGAAGTTTTCGGGAGGATGTTGATCGAGGCAGGACTCAGCCCCAGTATGCTGGAATTCGTGAACATCAGAGAGCATGACTCCTTCGTCCACATGATGACGCCCGAGAGCGCCTTGGAGATGGCTAAGGACTTGATTAGAGGAGCTGTAACTAAGGCGGAAACTCTCGACGAGATACCGCGCGTACTTCTTCCCGTGAAGCCAAGTCTCCTAGTGATAGGAGGAGGGATAAGCGGGATACAGGCTGCACTCGAAGTGGCAAAAAACGGGTTCAAAGTGTACCTTGTGGAGAAGAGCCCCACGATCGGCGGAAGAATGGCAATGCTTGACAGGACATTTCCCACCAACGACTGTGCAATCTGAATACTTGGACCGCTTATGCTTGAAGTCGCTAAGAAGGAGGAAATAGAAATCTTAACCTGCAGTGAAGTCGAGTCGATTGAGGGGAACGTGGGGGACTTTAAGGTCAGGGTTAGGAAAAAACCAAGATACGTCAAGGAGGAGTTGTGTAATGGTTGTGGGGCCTGCGCCGAGGTCTGTCCTGTACTCACTCCGAACAGCTTCAACCTTGGACTAGGAGCAAAGAAAGCGATTTATCTGCCGTTTCCACAAGCAGTCCCTCGGACATACATCATAGACATGGAAAAATGCATAAAGTGCAAGCTGTGTGAAAAAGCGTGCATTCGGAAAGCGATAGACTTCGACCAGAAGGAGCAAGTGATCGACTTAGAGGTTGGAGCGATAATAGTAGCTTGCGGCGGCGCCTCATACCAGCCGAGGCTCGGTGAGTACGGCTACGGCAGGTATGCCAATGTGATAACGCAGTTCCACCTCGAAAGGCTACTCGCCCCGAACGGGCCGACGGGAGGAGAAGTTGTAAGGCCCTCAGATGGAAGAAAGCCTAAGAAGGTTGTCATGATACAATGCGTCGGCTTCAGGAACAGGAACGAAAACGAGTATTGCTCCAATGTGTGTTGCATGGTGGCCCTCAAGAATGCTATGTTGCTGAAGCAACACTTGAGGGACGTCGAGGTCTTCGTCTGCTACACCGATGTGAGGGCATATGGGAAAGGTTACGAGGAGTTTTATGTTCAGGCGAGGGAGCATGACGTCGTGTTTCTCAGAGGACGTGTCGGGGAGGTTGTTGAGGACGCGGACAGCGGGGAGCTCGTACTAGTGGTCGAGGACACGCTTTCAGGTAGAGTTCTAGAGCTGAGAGCTGATCTAGTCGTTCTTTCGACGGGGGTTGTCCCCTCGGATGACCTCAGGAAGATCTCCGAGGTCCTTAAGCTTGAGAGAAGCCCAGATGGATTCCTTAAGGAGTTTCACTCGCGCCTAGCTCCAACGGACACTAAAAAACGCGGTGTGTTCATCTGCGGTGACGCACAAGGGCCAAAAGCCATAGATGTGTGTGTAGCCCAAGCGAAGGCTGCCGCGGCTTCCGCCATCAGTCTCCTCTCAGCGGGAGAAGTAGAGCTCGAGCTTACCACGGCTGTGGTCGAAAGTGAAAGATGCAGCGGTTGCGGCCTCTGCGAGCTCGTGTGCCCCTACAGTGCCATAACAGTTAATGAAGTCGCAGTAGTTAACGAGCTCTTATGCAGAGGATGTGGCAAGTGCGCTGCCACATGTCCTTCAAAAGCGATCTACAGGAGGGGTTACAGGGAGAGGCAACTTGAAGCATACATAGACGGGCTTCTAGCGTAGGAGGTGAGTGAATGTTTGAACCAAAGATAGGCGCATTCCTCTGCTGGAAAGGGTGAGCCACGCCCCCGGAAATGAGGATACGGTGCTGCCGACATGGCAGGAACGATGAGGCTGCAGTATCCCGCCACGCTCAGACCTATAAGAGTGCCATGCGCTGGCAGAGTTTCAGCAGATCTAATAGCCAGGCTGCTCTGGAGGGGCGCTGACGGCGTAATTGTCGTCGGGTGTCGCGCCGGTGAATGCGAGTACGAGAACGGGAACATAATGGCGACAAGGCACGTTGAAATGGTTCAAGATCTACTGGAGCTCATGGGGATAGGTGCAGGGAGAGTAGTAATGGTCTACTGTTCCTCAGCTGAAGGCCGATACTTCGCCGAGGAAACGATGAAGATAAGCGAAAAATTAAGGGCCATTGGCCCTAACCCCCTAAAAATGAGGAAAGCGGATGAGCTTGGGGTCGAAAGCAAGCAGACCCCAAATGACCCCCCCAGGTAAGCGTGGGGGTAATTTAAGCTTCTAAAAAAGGTTTGAGTTGATGGATGGTGGAGGACAGAGTGGTTGATTGGTTTACGTATAAGGGCGATGTGCTTCAGCTGGTGCGCCGCATAGCCAAACATCTGCTTGAAGCGGGCGTCGTGGATGGCGTTGTCTCAGGCGTAAGCAAAGATGGCAAAGTATCACTCTACATTGTTAGAGGTGCAGTGGAGGTGGACGAGTCACCCCTAGACCGGGTTCTGCTCCACGGATACCGGGGGTTAGAGTCGGCGGTTAGAGCGGTTAGAGAGAGGAGAGAGGAGAGGCTGGCGGTGCTCGTAAAGCCATGCGAGGCGAGAGCCATGGTAGAGCTGGCGAAGAGAAGGCAGGTCAACCTAGACTCGTCGTTCATTATAGGCTTTGACTGTCCCGGAATTAGGGTGAACAATACCATTGAATTGGGGATAAAGGAGGCGGTGAGTGCGGTGCCCAGCGACGAGCTATTGAGGGACGCTTGTAGAAGATGTGAGGTGCACGCACTACCCCACTACGATGTGTGTATAAGTCTCCTTGCTTCCCCTGAAATTATCCTAGTGGGAGCCAAAACAGGGAAGGGGACACGTGTAGTTAAATTTCTCAAAGAAAGCGGCGTCCTCTCCGACCGCTCACCGCAGGAGCTTCTCCTAATGAGAGAGGAGAAGCTAAGATTGCTGAGCGAAAATGGAAGAAAAAACTTGAGGGAAGAAGAGGAGAAGTTGCTATCAGCACCCAGCAATGAAAGATTCTCGTGGTTCATGAGTCAGCTTGACTCGTGCGCCAGGTGCGGTGCATGCATAAAGGCTTGCCCACTATGTTTTTGTAAGGACTGTATTCTCATAAAAGAAAGAAAAAATTACTCGCCTTCACTATTCCTCGTCACGAGGATGCTCCACATGGCGGATGCATGCGTCTGCTGTGGTAAATGCGATGAAGTCTGCCCGAAAAACATACCTTTATCCTACATGTTCTACCACCTAGGCAGAAGATTCACGTCTAGATACAATTACCTAGCTGGAGTAGACTTTTCCAATCCACCCCGAGCAGTATAGTAGCTCTTCTAGCATTAAGCAATTTTCAACCGTTGAGAGGTCATAGTAATCATCATGCTGAGTTCCTAAGACGTTCCAGTTCTTAGCCCCTACAAATTCTACTTGGAATTTAGACCTCAAGATTCGTCCTCCACAGTGAACGTCACGAGTATTCCTTCGTCACGCTCCTCCAAATGCTCAATGCACGTTTTTAATTCGAAATCTTCAAGAAGGACGCGGAGGTCGTCTATGTAGTCGTAAACGCCACATGAATAACAAAAGGATCCCTTGAAAAACACCGTAAACCAGTTGTCACCTACTTGGACTAGCTCGGCAATCGCCTCGGGAGCACGGTACTTATTGTATTCCTGAAGGGCTGTATGTAATTTCTCCTTGAAGAAGCCCAACTTCGCACCCGCCGGAGGGAGAATAAGAGTAAGTGGTAGCCCGGCCCAGATTCGAACTCCTCCAGAGTGTCTGGGGTCCCGGGGTCCAGAGCCCCGGATGCTTGACCGCTCTGTGCCCTTAAAGGCTCTACACCACCGGGCTTCTGCTCTTAGAGATAAGAGCGAAATTTTATATAGTTTTCGAGGAAGAGCTACTGCTCCAGTTAAAATCATGGGAACCTAAATGACTACATCTTAAACGCCCCCAACAAGTAATTTGAAGGGAAGGGAACTTTTTCTCTGTTTCTTTTGGATTCGAATATTTTAAAGGCGGAGTATGTTTACAGCTCTTCGAGGTAGCGTTTCCCCTTGCTGGTTATCTGCCACACCTCAACTCTGCTCAGGAAGCCTTTCTCCTCAAGCCCCCGTAGCAGGGACGTTATCTGTTCCTTAGAGAGCAGCTCCTTTCCCGTCGCCTTTCGCGGGGCGTTAAACTCAGTTATGATCTGGTCGAGGATCTTCCTCTGTCCAGATAAGATTTCAAGCAAGAATAATTCGTCGCTGCTGAGCTTTTCACTATGTGGGGGATGCTTCAGACGCTCCTTAGCCTCCACCCATTCAGGTACCTTCTCAGAGTCGCCTCCTCCCTTTTCGCCCATCTAAACAACCTCCACGTTTAGTGTCCTCTTTTCTACTTGCCCTTTCTCATATATTTCGTTTATCTTCCTTCAGGAGAAACCAGATGACTGTAGAGGGGAAATAAAGCACCTTGATTAAAGGAGAGGAAGAGGGTTTATAACGTGTCTATGTATTCCTCCGCTTTTGGTGGCTCGGGTTTCAGTCCTTTTCTCTTCCGGATTTCTGCTATTATTTCGCCCAGTATGGATTTTGGGACTTCAGCCCACCTTGAAAACTGTGTTTGCCAGAATGCTCTGCCTGAAGTTCTGGAGCGCATATCGTTTGCCAGCCCAAAACTCTCCCTGACTGGGATTTCTCCGTTTATGAATGCTAGTGGACCACGCTGCTCCACGTTTAGAACATGCCCCCTACGCTGGGATAATATGCTCGATACTGTGCCAATGTAGTCTGGCGGAACGGTTACCTGAATCTTGTATATTGGTTCGAGTATACTTGGCTTCGCGCTCAGGAAAGCACCCCAAGTGGCACGTCTACTCATTGGCATAATCTGCGCTGGTCCCCTGTGAACAGGATCCTCGTGGAGTTGACAGTCGGTTATGACGACCTTAACGCCTCTCATCGGTTCCTCGGCGAGAGGCCCAGCTTCACAAGCCCACTTTATGCCCGAAATAATGGTTTCCCTGACCTCTCGCAGGTACTGTATGCCACGTGTCCTGTCAACTATCACGTTGAAGTGTTCATCGATAGCCCAAAGGTTTCTGGCATCGTGCGCGTCCCAGCCGGCTTTCTCCCTCAAAATACGTGCCCTTTCGTCTCTATCCTGGTACTCCGAGATTTCGCCTTCCGCGAGCAAGTTTATCGTTTCTTCATTGAGAGGCTCAACCATTATCCAAATCCTGTTGTGCTTGTTCGGGCTCTTACCCAAGATAGGCGGCGACGATGACGCGACGGTCTCTCTGTAGACAACTATGGGCGGCGAGACCGTGATTTCGACCTCAGATTGAATCTCCTTCAGCGAGATCTCAAGGTGTAGCTCGCCCATACCTGAAAGCAGGTACTCCCCTGTCTCCTGATTGATCGTTGCGACGATGTTAGGGTCTTGAATTGAAAGCCTCTGCATCAGCTCGACAAGCTTCGGGAGATCCTTTGGGTGCTTCGGCTCGATAGCCACCGTGACGACGGGCTCTGAAACATACTTAATCTTCTCGAATGGAACCATGATATCCTTAATGCCCTCAGCCACCACGGTTTCCCCAGCCCTAGCGAGCTCCAAGCCAAGCATCGCTGCAATGTTTCCAGCAGGAATAGAACTGACAATCGCGCGCCTAGCGCCCATATAAATGCTCGTCTGCTGAACTCTATACCCTTTCTTAGCCGTGAGCAGGTATACGTGGTCGCCTTCACCGATAGTTCCAGAGAAGATTCTACCCGTCGACACGATGCCTGCATGGGGATCAACTATAACCTTGTTCAAGCAGATTATGGTTGGGCCATTCTCGTCACATTCAAGCATGGCTTTACCTATCTCGCCGTTAATGTCGCCATGCCATATTTTCGGAACTCTATAGCTCTGAGCCTTAACCGGGTTAGGGAGGTGGTCGACAACCATGTCCAGCACAGCCGCATGAACAGGAAGAAGCTTCTTAAGCTCATCTACCCGTTCCTCCCTATAATAAGCGACAATGTCACTAAACTTCAGCCCCAAACTCATAATCTGGGGTACAGTGAAACCCCACCTGTGAAGAGCCGAGCCAAAAGCCACGTTACCCTCAGCGGGATTGACCTTCCACGTCTTTGCAAACTCCTTCTCACCATATAGGTCGATTAAACCATTAAAGTCACGAATAATCCTGTTAAGCTTCTCCTGAACTCCGCGATCATCAAGCTTCAGCTCACGAATTAAACGGTCAATCTTATTAATAAACAGCACAGGCCTAACGCGCTCGGCTAAAGCCTGCCTAGTAACAGTCTCCGTCTGCACGCCAACCTCCTCAACAGCATCCACCACTACCACTGCGCCATCAATAACTCTCAACGCCCTAGTCACATGCCCGGTAAAGTCTACGTGACCCGGCGTGTCGATTAAATTGATAAGGTAATCCTTTCCGTCAAACTTGTGCATCAACGAGATGTTAGCCGCCTTTATCGTTATCCCTCTCTTCTGTTCCTCTTCAAGATAGTCCAGTGCCCTCGCCTCACCTGCAATCGTTGGCGAAAGCAACCCGGCCTCAGCCAATAGACTATCACTAAGTGTCGTCTTACCATGGTCTACGTGTGCGATTATGCCAAAGTTCCTTATTTGATCCTTCACTCGCATCATTTTTTCGACTTCTTCGATGTACTTCATTCTTGCTGACATTGCTTTTCACCATCAGGGTTTTCTTGTTTTGATGGTTTTCATGCATGTTTTTAAAGGTTTTCTGGTTCTGCTGGCTTTTGTTTCTTGCGGTATTTCCCTGCTCGGGGGGAAGCTGCCACTTCCGCGCGCCGCCGCAAGAAGGCGAAGAAAAGTGTAGCCGCATGCTCCGTCTCTCCCCTTAAAAGGGAAGTGGATCGGCAGTTCTTCTCTTTAGATAAGATCTCCTCGAGGTTTCCGCTCTTGAAACCTAGGAGACTGAGCGACTTTAAAAGCTCATCCGGCGAATATCATTACTTTTCTTGTGTAGGAGGCTGTTAAACCACTCTCCCCGCTTACGCGTTTCCACGCGGCAATCCGGAATAAGGAGCACGGAAACAGTGTTCGAGTCATTTAATGGGGATTTGAGATATGCTGTTTAAATGTGAGAAGTGTCTTGGATGACCTGAAACGATGTTTCGCAATTCTGGCTTGCATGAGCTGGGAACATTTATTATGAAAGCTAAATGAGCTTAAGGTTGTGGTGGAAAGGTTTTTATTTGTTTTGAGGAATCATGGAACGTCACAGAAAACGGAATCGTTGATTTTAAACGAAAAAATGGATTAAAAATGGGGACTTTTAATTTTCTTGGAGAACTTGTTTGATTTTCTTATATGTTGCTATTTTTATTACGAGTATAAGTGTCGTGGCCATCATTATTGGTATTGCCGAGTTGATTAAGGTGGTTCCAACTAGGATTTCCCATTGAGATCCGCCGTTGACTATGTAGTTGACCGCGTAATGGTAGAAAGACGTGACGGTCAGTGTGAAGGCTGATGCTTGGAGTGCGATGAGCATTCCTGTGAAGTGAGTATTTGAGAGGATTGCCTTCAGGGCGTTTCGTATTTCGTTTATCTCATATTTGGCCCTTAGGATGCCGTACCAGCTTGGGGCGGTTTCTGGATGTGTGTCGAGCATTAAGGCTAGTGCGAACGCTGTGCTTCCGACTGCGAAGAAAACGTATGGTAATGTAGGGTTGACTGCGATTGGGATCCAAAAATTTCCGTTGATTGTAATGTAGGCGCCGAAAATGGTTATTTTTAAATGAGGTTTTAGGAGGAGGGTTGCTGCGGGAGGTATTGGAAGCATGTATAACGGGATTGACGGTGACGTGAATGTGATTATGTTTGATGCGTAAAAGCATGTTACCGCAACTAGGAAGGCTGAGAGTTGTGATATAACTATGGGGTTCACCATGTTTTTTAGTTCTGTTATTGTTTGATTTGCACGGTTTTGCAACAGGCATCACCTAGAGCTTGGAGAACTATTAAGTGACTGCTTTTTAATGTTTTTTGATTGAAGCGCTCCTTCATGATGCCGTTGGTTGCTGGGGTTAAAGATTTATATTGCTTCCCTTTTTATTTTGTTGACGAAAATTTCGTTAGCAAGAGGAGATTGTGGCGTTGAACCCTGCACAATTAAAAATTGAAATTTTGTGTCGGGGACTGAGGGTTGACGAGGAAGTCGACGGCATTAGAAAGGTGGGAGCTGGGCCCGCTGGCGGCAGACATCTCCTCTTAGACGGGGGAGGAGTGGTGAACGCCCCCATATCTGCTCCCTTTGCGAGAAAGTCTAGCCTTGTTTTGAGAAGGGGGGACGGAGAGTGGATCGTTTACGAGGGGGAGAGGAGGGTTGTTGAGGTTAAGCCTGTCCCAGTTCCGAAGTTTTACAGCAGGGTTACGTCCAGTGGGATTCCAATGTGGAAAGTTGCCCTCCTTCACGGAAAGGACTGCATGGCTACAACTCTCCTTCAGAGGTGTGTGAGGCAGGAGGCTGGGCTGGGTTGTAAGTTCTGTGGAGTTGATCTTTCTCTCAAAGGCGGGTTGACTGTTGCCCGTAAAAGAGTGGAGGATCTCGTCGAGGTTGTGGGTGCAGCGCTGGAGGAGGGGGTTTGTGAACATGTGACGATAACGACAGGGACTCCTGCTTCTCCAGATAGGGGGGCACGGTTTCTGGCCGAAGCTGCGCAGGGGCTGAAGAAAAGCTACGACATCCCTGTCCACGTCCAGCTTGAGCCCCCGAGAAACTTCAAGGTTTTTGAGGAGTTGGCGGATGCAGGCGTGGACACTGTTGGAGTTCATGTTGAAACGTTTGACGATGATGTTAGGAGGAGGATTTGTCCTGGGAAGTCTGAAATTCCCTTGGAAGAGTATTTTAGGGCTTGGAGGGAGGCGGTCAGCGTTTTCGGGGATGGTCAGGTTAGCACGTATGTTATCGCCGGGTTAGGTGAGGTTGACGGCTGCCTGCTTTGGGGTTTTGAGGAAGCTGCCCGAATCGGCGTCGTGCCTTTTTTAGTTCCGCTGATGCCGATAGTTGGCACGGAAATGGAGGATGTTGTTCCACCGTCCCCTGCGAGGATGGTTAGGCTTTACGTCGCCCTGAGGAGGATTTTGTTGGAGTTCGGGATTAGCCCACTAGATAACCGTGCTGGATGTGTCAGGTGTTCATCGTGCTCCGCGCTTAGGGAAGTGATGATTTGGGGGGTTTAGTTGCCGCTGAACGTTTTTTTAAGACCTAGTAGCGTTGTAGTCGTCGGCGGCTCACCTATTGAAGGGAAGTTCGGTTACCAAATTGTTAAAAACATTGTCAGCCTGGGGTTCGAAGGAAAACTTTACGTTGTTAACTTGAAAGGGGAGAGTGCGTTCGGCGTTCCAGCCGTGCCTAAGGTGGACATGTTAGAGGAGGTACCTGAGCTGGGGGTGGTCGTCCTTCCACCTGACGCGGCCGTTGACGCCTTCATCGATCTGGCTGACGCAGGTGTTAAAGGGGTTATTATGGCTTCTTCGGGGTTCTCGGATGTTGGAGGGGAGGGGGTGGAGAGGGAAAAAATCGTTATGAGGGAGGCGAAGAAAAGGGGGATTCGTGTTTTTGGGCCGAATACCGTTGGCTTAGTGAATTTCTCGAGGCGTTTTGCTCCTATGCTGACGCCTGTGAGAAGGTTTGAGGCTGGAGCTGTGAGTTACGTGGGTCATAGTGGAGGGTTAACATGCGGTTTGGGATGGTGGCAGCCGGAAGGGGTGAGGTTCAGTAAATTGATCCATCTGGGGAACGCCTGTGACGTTAGCGAAGGGGAAGTTTTGGAGTATCTTTCCATGGATAGGGAAACAAAGGTGATTCTTTGCCAGTTTTGCAGGTTAACGGAGGAGGTTATGAGGGGGGTTGAGAAGGCGGCCAGAGCTAAGCCGGTAGTGGTCTACTATGCCGGTGACAGGGCTGAAGAGCTGAGAAATATGGGCGCAATGTGTGTTTCACAGTACAATGAACTGTTTGATGCTGCAAGGGTGCTTCTGAGCGGGGCTCCAAGGGGGAACAGGGCTGCCGTTATTGGCCCCTCTTCCGGGGCGATTTCTATAGTTACGTCGTGCTTCAGAGATAACGGCTTAACGCTGGCGTGTCTCTCTGAGGAAACTGAGAAGATCATTAAGGGTAATGTTCTGAGCTCATTTAGCCCTAGCACCAACCCTGTGGACTATTGGCCTCCATCAAGGTTGAATGGAGAAGAAGTGGGTGAGAAGCATAAGGTCGCCGTCGACGCGCTTGTAAGTGATAGAGGAGTAGACGTGGTTTTCCTGGTTTTAGAGCTTATGGAAGAGATAGCGTTTGACGTTGAGAAAGCCTTTCAGGAAGCTGCTGGCAAGGGAAAAGCGCTGGTTGCCATCCTTGTCCAAGTGGAGGACAATGTTTTAGATGCTGTGCGGAGAGGGTTAAGGCGGCTTAACATACCTTACTTCTGGGATGCGGAGAGGGCGGTCAGAGTAATTGGGGAAATAGTCCGTTGGATTCAAAGTCGTCCCTGCGTCGTTTAAACAAAAAGACGTAGCAACCGGTCCTCCCATTTATTGACGTATTTGCATCCGGCTCTGCTCCCTGCCTTTGTGGAACTCGTAGTTTTTCGTCCTCTTCCCTCTATTTTTGACCCGGGGGGTTTTCGAGGGCTTTAGGTGGCACTGTAAAGCGTTCACGTGAAGTGCGGGGTCGTTCGCCTTATTCCCAGCGGGAGCAGGGTACGTGTCGGCAGCCCGCATAGAAATAGCAAACGCACATAAAAACCGTCTTAGAAACTGTCGAGAAACTTTCTCATCTGACTCTGCCTTATGAGACGCGTCTTCTTCTCTCCGCCGCTTTAAAGCATGGTGCTTTTATTTTCCGTGCAAAAATGCTTTACTGCGACTTCCGTGAAATATTTAAAAGGATACTTGTGGAGATTTTAGATTAGGTGTGAATTCTTGAGCGAGATGGTTGATGTTTGCATTTTTCATAGGGATGGTGTTTGCTTGTTGCATGTGCCTGCTGATGGCTCTGGACAGAACCTTGACTCTAATCTTATCTCGGGTTTTCTGAGCGCAATTTCTAGGTTTGGGGAAGAGGTTGTGGAGGCTAAGGTTAGGAGAATAGAGTTTGAGGGTAAAACGGTGGTTTACGAGTATGTTGGAGACGCTATTTTTGCGGTGAGGACGGCGGGGGAGTATCAGGCTGAGGCTGAAAGGCTGCTTGTCGAGTTGGTCTCGGCGTTAGGTGAAGAAATTAGGGAGAAGCTTAAGGGTTGGAGGGGGGACGTCGCCGAGTTTGAACCGTTAAAATTTAAAGTTTTCGAGATTATATCTAGAAAGAGGGGTGCTGGCGGCGTGACGGAGAAGTTTAGGAAGGTAAGCGAGAAGTTAAGCGAGCTGAGGGATATTCCCGGAGTAAAGGCGGTAGCCCTCATAAGTAATAGGGGTTTCATGATAGCGTCTACGCTCCCACCGGACTTCGACGAGAGAGTTATCTCCGCGATAGCGCCCTCCATAATGAGGATGGGGATGGAGGGTCTGAAGGACATGAAACTTGGTAGGCCAAGGAACGTTTTCATAGAGGGAGATGAAGGAGTATTGGTGTTGACCGATGTTGGAGGGAGAGCCGTCCTCTTAGTGATAGCTAAGCCTGATGCAAACCTCGGATACATTTTCCTCGAGATGGATAACGCGGCGAAGAACCTGGAAAAAATGCTTGGAGGGGAATAATTGGAACTTGACGAGAAGACCGTTAAGGAAATGCTCAGATTGAAGCTTGAAGAGGGGTGTCTTTTCTTTAAAAGCGTGAGAGTCTGGCTAACAAGACCTGAGGCGATAGCAATCATATATAAGTGGATAAGTAAGCTTGCTGGAGACGCCCTTCTAGAAGGAATATACGAGGCGGGAAAGGAGTGCGGAAGAAAAGATTACGAAATTCTCAGGGGCATGATGGGAGCTCCCAGTGAAACGAGGGAGCTGGCAGCGTGGATAGCGCCCTTCTATGCTGCAATGGGATGGGGGAAAATGACTGTCGAGAGTGTAACAGACAACAACGTGGTCTACTATGTCAACAACTCGCCAATAGCAGAAAGCCTTAAGGGATTCGGACAGCCCGTCTGCATATATCTGAGCGGCTACGGAGCAGGGCTATTTTCACATGCAACTGGTGAAGACTGGAACGGCGTGGAGATCGAATGTGTAGCCATGGGCCACCCGGCGTGTAAATTCTTTCTTGCGAAGAAAAAGAGAAAAGAATTAGTCTTCGAAATTTACGGGACATGAGGAGGGGGAACAAAGGTTTTCATTTAAAATTTGGCACGTCTAGATGACTCAAAAAGCGGGGTGTATAGCTTTTTTAAGGGCAAGTAGGTGGACTGCAAGCGTGAAGAATGGGGTTAGGACTAACACTCGTGGATTGTTCCAGTAGTTACGTCTCAAGTTTACTATTTTTGCGGCGTGTTTACGCGTCCATCCGTTAAGAGTTTGCGGTATTTTCACGACGGACAAGCGCCTCCTGAAAGTATAGTAATAGGATGCCATAATGCTCCATTTTCCTGCCTCCATGGAGTATTTAGCCGCCTCCTTGGTGAATGGGGCTATGATAAGGGCAACTGTGGAGAGAAGAAGGTTCATGGCGAGGCTTTTAAGCAGTTGTGCTGAGCTGACTTTTGGTGGAGGAGGTAGCTGGGCGTCCCCGTAGACAACTTTTGCTCCGTCAATCACGCTGCCCAGAACCAGTTTTGATGGGGCGAGGAGAAGACACATTGTACGGCTTAAGGAGAATATCGATGGGAAATCACCTGACCTAAGATCTTCTTCGCTGCAGACAAAGAAAGACTTGAACATTCCCGTCCTAGACTTCACCCCTTCAAGCACCATTTCGATGAACGATGAGGGGGGCCTGCGCTTCTCGAGGCACCTTAACGCGGAGGTTGCCTTCCTGATTACTTCCTTAACATTGCTCCTCAGAACCACTAGTATGTCCACGTCGCTTACCGGTGAAACGGCACCATCAAGGAAGCTACCAAAAATAATTATCGAGGAAATTTCATGTGCACCCACCGCCTTGGAAAGATATTCGACCACTGTTTTAATTGTTTCGCTGTAGGTATCAGGTCTCACTTACACATTCCTCCGGCGGTTTTTATAACGCTATCAAGAAGTCGGGTTAAGCCGAGGAACTCGAGGACAGCGTCCACCTTGTCAGTGAACCACACGACGAAGGACTCAGCGGTCTTAGGCGGCCCACCTAGAGGGAACATGTGGGTTCTTATAGCTTCGACCACCGTGCAGGGCTCCCCCATGGACTCCGCTATACTAGCGCCTTTCTCGGCGTGGCTCAGCAGTTGCCTTATCACGTTAGCTGAATCTTTAACGTCGTAGCCTGCATCATGCAGTACGCCTGCCCTAGCGCAGACGGATGAAGAGCACCCAATGAGCCTCGACAACGAGAAACTCAGGTAGCCCACGCGCAGCGAGTGGGCGAAGCGGCCGGAGCCCTTACGCCTTAAATGGTCAGAGGCGGAATGGGAGGGGTAAGACCGCAAGTGTGAAATAACACCTACAAGATCGGACACCAAACTCCAGAAGGTACCCGCATTAGTCAACCGGGAACACCCTCAAAGAAGGAGGAATTAGTAGGGCCATCTGTATGGATCCCATCCGGGCGGCCCGATGTCTATTGGCTCAGGCATGAAGCCCTCCTCGGGGGGAGCATGCCTTCTCCTGTAGTACACCACAAGACCGGCAATGAAGGCGATGCCAGCCGCGAGACCTACAATTATGACTAATGTCACCGTGGTGTAGAACGAGGAAACCTCTTGGCTTAGGAGATACATTAACAGGAAGATCGTCGGCCCTGTTCCTTGTATGGTTACGCTGGCTATGACCTCGCCGTTGCTGTTAACAAGTTTTATCGAACCAGAGAAGAATGGGATCATGTATAATGATGGAATATAGATCGTGGCAGCCACGAAATTATGCGTATTATTAAGGTCGAAGGGGCCCGTTGACGATAACGCTATGAGACTCGAAATTCCTCCTTCAACTTCGACTCGCACACTGCTCAGGTAGTTGTCCTTAGCCAGCCCTCCAACGATAGTAAAATTCACCGTTACGGAGAGTTGGGAGCC
>Ga0105158_1000676_pt1 | contig 14180 bp, 17 predicted proteins | sample LHCtaG_FD_81567 | JGI IMG/M metagenome (GOLD analysis project Ga0105158, IMG submission 81567) | Hot spring microbial communities from Little Hot Creek, USA to study Microbial Dark Matter (Phase II) - LHC4sed_matched | ecosystem: Environmental > Aquatic > Thermal springs > Hot (42-90C) >... | reverse complement strand
TAGCGGCCAAAATCGTGGAGACTTGCCCCAGAAAGGTCTTCGGCTACAGGGACGGTGCGCTCGTGATCGTAAACCCGCTCAGCTGTAGCTTGTGCCGCGAGTGCGCTGAGAAGTTTCCAGAGTACATCGAGGTAAGAGGGGACCCCCACATGATAATTATGAGCGTGGAGGGGCTAGGGATGATCCCCGTGGAGAAGGCACTCCTCGTCGCCCTGGATGTCCTCAGCAAAAGGGTCAACAGGCTCGTCGAGAAAATCAGGGAGGAGGCACTCAAGGCCGAGATGCAGCTGGCGGCTGGGGAAGCTCTTAAGCGAGGATAGGTGCGGCATGAGGAGCCCGCACTCATGCAGCTCCCTGCTCCCGCTGCTCGGTCAGCCACAGGCCCTCTTGCTCGGCCCGAGCAGCCCCACGCGTGCCGCCGCGCCCCCGGATTGTATCGCAGCCTACGCCCCTTGCCTTCCCGCTCACGCTCAGCGAGGAGCTTGGAGGCGAGTTTCCCCAACCCTACGAGCCCAGTCTCTCTTAGCTTTTCTATCGGATAGTAGTCCTTTCGTACGCGCAGTGCGCAGAAACTTTTTAATGCGTTGAGCCGAAGGGGGCTGGAGCATCATGAAGAGGACTGGCCCTACGAACATTCACCTGCGCTTGCTGATCAAGCAGCTGAAGCGGGTCAGTCGGCAGTACAAGGCCCCCGTGTGGCGTAGGGTAGCCGAGCTGCTAAGCCGCCCTAGGAGACAGCGCATCGAGGTCGACTTGAGCCGGATTAACAGGCACGCTGCCGAGGGAGATGTCGTGGTAGTCCCTGGGAAGGTTCTGGGGAGTGGAGAGCTGACTAAGAGGGTGACGGTGGCTGCATGGAGGTTCAGTAAGTCAGCGCTCGAGAAGATACGGAGGGTTGGTGAGGCTATCACCATAGAGGAGCTCCTCCAGCGCAACCCAGAGGGGCGGGCCGTTAAAATAATTTCATGAAGGGGTGTGAGCCGTGAGCAATGTGCTTGTGATAGACGGTGAAGGGCACGTCGCCGGGAGGCTGGCGAGCGTGGTCGCGAAAAAGCTGCTGATGGGGGAGAGCGTGGTGGTAGTGAACGCGGAGAAGATCGTGATCACAGGTAAGCCCAAAGCAGTACTCGAGAAGTTCTACAAGAGATGGGCGGAGTGGAGGACGTACTACAACCCAGAGAAGAGGGGGCCCAAGTACCCCAGGATGCCTGACAGGCTCTTCAAGCGAATGGTTCGCGGCATGCTCCCGGATAAACCCAAGGGGAGGGAGGCCTTGAAGAGGCTGAAGGTCTTCATAGGCGTGCCCAGGGAGTTCGCGAACAGCAACAAGGTTAAGATTCAAGAGGCCCTCTTCACAAATCCCTACGTCTCCTACGTGACTCTCGGCGAGCTCTGCAGAATGCTGTCTCAGAGGACCTTCGGGGGTGAGGCCGGATGAGCCTGAGGATAGTCCTCGCGTCCGCTAGGAGGAAGACGGCCAGGGCAAGGGCCATCGTCAAGGAGGGCAGAGGCAGGGTTTTCATCAACGGCGTACCGCTAGAGGTGATAGAGCCCGAGCTCGTCAGGCTGAAGATAATGGAGCCGATACTCCTGGCAGGAAAGCTGGCAAGCCAGGTAGATATCTACGTGGAGACGAGCGGCGGCGGCATCATGGGGCAGGCCTCGGCGGCCAGGATCGCCATAGCCAGGGCCCTCGTCGAGTGGACGGGGAATGAGGAACTGAGGAAGCTCTTCCTGGACTACGACAGGCACCTGCTCGTCGAGGACCCGAGGCAGGCTGAGCCCAAGAAGCCGCGCGGCAGGTCTGCGAGGGCTAAGAGGCAGAAGAGCTACCGCTAGCGCGCCTCCTCCACACCGGAGAACAGCAGTATCTTATCTATCACCTCCACGTGGGAGAGAAACATCCTCCTGCAGCAGTACCGTGTAATACCCATCTCGTCGAGCACTCTCCCAGGATCCTCCCCCTGCTGAACCCTCTGGGCGAACTCGTACCACTTGTCGGCGATCAGGCTACCGCACGTGAAGCAGCGGATGGGGATTATCATCGCTGGCGCATCTCCCTTGCCATGATAAGAACTTTTTGCAGAGCCCTGCGTTCCAAAGCTCGGCGCTAGCTAACCTTATTTGCTTTTGAGCATTGCTTCGCTCCTGTGACGCTGGACTGGAACGCTCTGCTAGAGACTATAACTCGCGCGCGGCACCCTGTTCTCATGGCGCTCAGCCGTTCACGCCTTGAAAGTTTCTACGAGTTTGCGCGCCGGGCAGCCGATGCAGGAGGCCTCAGAGTGGTCGTCATCAGGTGCTCTTCCGTGAGCACAGGTGGCATCTGCAAGGACCCAGCAGTCATAGACGTCTTCCTGAGCCGCTCAAGCACTCTCTCGCGCCTGAAACCGCTCCTCAGGGTGGGCGACCCGCAGGAGCTTGCCGGAGCCCTCAGGCTTATCGCGTCCGAGACCCTTCTTCCTCCGCGTGAATCCTCCCGCGTTCTCGCGCTAGCCGAGCTGCTCGACGAGCACCCCGCCAGGAACTGCTGCGCGCCAGTCGCTGAGGTCGCCCTAGGGGACTGTTCAGCTGACAAGGTCAGGGGCTTGGTGGAACTGGAAGCAGCAGCGTCAGAGAAGTGTGGAACAACGATAGTGGTCGTGGAGGAGCGTAGACACGCTCACCCCCTCCTAGATGAGAAGCTACCACCCACAGCCAAGCTACTGCTTTACTGGGGGCCCGCGCCACTCCCCTCCCTTCACTCAGTGGACTTCGCGGGACCGAGGGACCTTGCCAAGAGCCTTCGAGGCGTAGCGCGCGCTGTGATAGAAATCGGCGAGGGCCATGTAGTGATTCTGGGAGAGTGAGCGAGTAGGCAGAAGTGGTGGGCCCGCCGGGACTCGAACCCGGGACCACCACCGCTCTGAAGGCAACCACCCCTGTCAGGGTGGCATCCTGCCACTAGACGACGGGCCCAACTCTCCTCCTACGCTGCGCTTGAGCTTAAAACCTTTTCGTGCATAACGCGCATGCATTGCTCTTCTGCAGAAGCTGCTCGTCTGGTACCTGCGCGCTCGGCAAGCAGAGGAGCGCGCGCCGCGAGAGGTTTAAAAGGGGGTGTAAGGGCAGGGCGTGAGGTGTCGGCTTGAGCGCGAGCGAGCTAGGGATGGAGGTTGGCGAGCTGTTAATACCGCTCGAAATGTACCTAGCCGCAGGTGTCAGGATAGGCACAAGGATGAAGAGCAAGTTCATGGAGCCCTATATCTACAGCGTTAGGCCTGACGGCCTATACCTCCTCGATGTGAAGAAGACCGATGAAAGGATCAGGATCGCGGCTAAGTTCATCGCCAAGTACCCTCCGGGGAAGGTCGTCGTCGTGGCTGGGAGGCAGTACGCACACCGCCCTGCCAAGAAGTTCTGCGGGCTCGTGGGATGCAAGGTGGTTACGGGCAGGGTGCCGCCGGGCATGTTCACCAACCCCTCGCTGCCCCACTTCACAGAGGCCTCCCTGCTCCTGATAACGGACCCCCGGCTCGACGAGCAGGCTCTCAGGGAGGCTGGCGTCATGGGAATCCCCGTAGTCGCCCTCTGTGACACAGACTCGCCTACCAGCTACGTGGACTTGATAGTTCCGACGAACAACAGGGGGAGGAAGGCGCTCGCGCTAGTGTTCTGGCTCCTGGCCAGAGAGGTGCTCAGGGCTAGGGGGGACCTGCCGCCAAACGGAGAGCTTCCTGTGCCGCTGTCCGAGTTTGAGGCGCGCGTGCTCCTCACGGGAGAAGTCGTCTAGCGAGCCGCCGAAGACCTTATAGCTATTCAAGCAGCTTTCTAATGCGAGGTGGTATGCGGAAGAGGTACCCAGCCCAGGCGGGCTACTTCTACCCAAAAGCCAGGGAGGAGCTTCTCGACGCGATAAGGAAGGCGTTCCTTCACGAGCTGGGACCGGGCGAGCTACCCCCAGCCCCGCCGAGCTACACAGGCCGGGTTATAGGCGCTGTTGTTCCCCACGCTGGGTACATGTACTCGGGCCATGTAGCCGCCCATGCCTACCTGAGGCTCGCCAAGGCGGGTAAGCCGGAGGTTGTCATAATCCTCGGGCCTAACCACCACGGCATAGGCGCGCCTGTAGCTATCGACGAGAATGAGGCATGGGTGACGCCCCTAGGTGAGGTTCAGGTCGACATGGAGGTGGCGAAGCTACTCGCTTCGCGCGAGGAGCTCATTAGGTTCGACTTCTCTGCGCACCTCTACGAGCACTCGATCGAGGTCCAGGTGCCCTTCCTGCAGTTTGTGTTCGGGAACGACGTGAGGATAGTCCCCATCACCATGCTGAGGCAGGACTTCCGCGGCGCCTCGCGCGTGGCCAGCGCTATCGCGAAGGTCGTGAGCGAGCAAGACTTGAAGGCCTACGTGCTGGCAAGCAGCGACATGAGCCACTATGTGCCCGCGGAGGTAGCGAGGCGGAAGGACTTCGTTGCGCTTAGGAGGGTGCAAGAGCTGGACGCGCAGGGCTTATACGACGCTGTGATAGAGGAAGATATATCCATGTGCGGCTATGGCCCGGTCATGGTGCTGATAGGAGTAGCCAAGGAGCTGGGGTTCACTAGGGTGGAGTTGCTCAAGTACGCAGACTCCGGCGATGTGATAGGGGACAAGAGCGAAGTCGTAGCCTACGCTGCTCTCTTGTTCGAGAAGCCGTGACACGCTAGCGCGCCAAGCGCATACCCGCTCTTTATGGATTGCTACGCGCCAGCGGCGAAATGCCTATTTGCAAACTCTACGTGCCGGTCGTCGCGCACCGTATGAGTGCGGGGATTTCCACGAGGAAGGACGACCACATAGTGCTTTCCGTCAAGGAGGATGTGAGCTCGAGGCTCTCCACGCTCCTGGAGGACGTTATCCTCGTCCACAACACCATCCCTGCCTGCTCCTTGGGCGAAGTAGATGTGAGTGCGGAGTTCCTCGGTGAGAGCGTTAACGCTCCTGTGATGATCAGCGGGATGACCGGCGGCTCCGCTCTCGCGGAGAAGATAAACGCTGCGCTAGCCACGGTAGCCCAGCGGCTGGGCATACCCATCGGCGTGGGGAGCCAGCGGGCGGCGCTGGAGGACAAAAGCCTCGCCAGGACCTTTTCCGTGGTACGCGAGGTCGCCCCCGACGTGCCCGTGGTGGCGAATATCGGCGCGAGCCAGGTGGTGCAGGGGCTCAGCCAGGCACAGATCCTGGAGCTCGTGGAGATGGTGGGTGCGAACGCTCTGGCCATCCATCTGAACCCACTCCAGGAAGCCCTGCAGCCGGAGGGTGAGCCGTCGGCTAGAGGCTTCCTCGACAGGCTACGCGAGCTTGTCAAGCAGTCGCCGGTCCCTGTGATACTGAAGCAGACTGGGGAGGGCTTCTCCAAGGAGGCTGCCGCGCTGGTCGGAGGTACCGGAGTCAGGGGGATCGATGTCGGCGGGGCGGGCGGCACCTCTTTTGCTGTCATAGAGGGCTTGAGGGCTAGGCTGCGGGGGCTGGACGACCTGGAGGAAATGTCCAGGACATTCTCCGCCTGGGGCGTTCCCACGGCGGCCAGCATCCTAGAAGTCAGGGCGGTGCTGCCGGATATCTTTCTGATAGCCTCGGGCGGCCTACGAAACGGCGTCGAAGTGGCTAAGGCGCTGCGGCTCGGCGCTGACTTCGCAGGCTTCGCCCGCCCAGTGCTTCAGGCTCTCTACCAAGGTGGGGTGGAAGCGGCCGAGAGGTACGTAAGGAGGGTTATCAGCGAGCTACGGGTGTCGATCTTCCTCACCGGTGGGTGCTCGCTAAAGGATTTAAGGAGCGCTCCTGTTGTGCTGAAGGGGCTCCTGAGGGAGTGGGTTACCCAGAGGGGCCTGACGTGCCCCGGTGCCGGGCTATGAGCTCGCGTAGCAGCGGCTTTGAGATACTTGAGCACACGGCGGACGTGCTCGTGAGGGCCTGGGGTGGTAGCCTGGAGGAGGCGCTCGCCTCAGCAATCCTCGGGATGTACGAAGTCATGACAGACCTATCCAGGGTGGAGGCGCGCGAGGAGAGAGTTGTGGAGGCCGAGGGCATGGACCTGGAGAGCCTCCTCTACAACCTTCTCGAGCGCTTCATCGTGCTCTTCGACGAGGAGGCTTTCCTCGTCTCAAAGGTGAGCAGCATCGAGCTGTTTCAGGGACCTGAGGGCTGGCGAGTCAAGGTGAGGGTGCTGGGTGAGAGGTACGACCCCGAGAGGCATGAGTCACGGGTTCTGGTCAAGGCTGCCACCTACCACATGATGAGGATATGGAGCGAGGGCGGGAGGTGGTACCTGCAGTACGTGGTTGACATTTAATGCTGAATCTGAAGCGTGATACGTTTCAGGGTGAGAATCGGTATCCTCCTGCGCCCCTTGTTCTCGAAACGCAGCAGCTTGTGCCTCTTCAGGAAGAGCAGGTCGCGGTACACGTTCGAGGGTGAGCGGCCCAGGGCCTCAACGAGCTCGGTGACGCTCAGGCCCCTATTTCTCGTGAGTGCCTCTACAAGCTCGAGCATTCTGGGCGAGAGGAGGCGCCTCAAGAAGCTCGCGTCCTTCTCCTCCCTTATGGTCCAGTGGAGGCTTTCATCCCCCTCTTCCTCGTAAGCTAAGAACAACCTCTCGTACCTCTTGTCCTCAGGCTTCGCGTCGAGGTCCTCCCTGGTCAGCTCCCTTTCAACTACTATCCTCACCACGCGGAGATAAGTTATCCTCTTAGGATAAAAACGTTTATCCGAGCTGGCTGCGGTAAAGGAGTGGTGGGTTATGGTCCCCCCGCTTAGCAGGATAACGGAGTACATGTGGGAGATACCCAGGGACTACAAGCCAGGGATGCTCGTCCCCGCCCTAGTGCTAGCAGATGATATGCTCCTCAGCAAGATGAAGGAGGATTTGACGCTCGAGCAGGCAGCGAACGTTGCCCACCTACCGGGCATCTACAAGTACTCGATCGTACTCCCCGACGGCCACCAGGGCTACGGCTTCCCCATCGGCGGTGTGGCAGCGTTCGACGCCGAGCACGGAGTCATAAGCCCCGGTGGAGTGGGCTACGATATCAACTGCGGAGTCCGTGTTCTCAGGACAAACCTCACAGAGGCCGATGTAAGGCCCAGACTGCGCGAGCTCGCCAGGGTGCTCTTCCACAAGATCCCCTCAGGCCTGGGGAGCACCAGCGGGCTCAACCTGAGCTTCAACGAGCTTGACAGGGTTCTCGAGGAGGGTGTGGAGTGGGCGATCGAGAGGGGCTACGGCTGGAAGGAGGACGTGGAGTACATCGAGGAGGGCGGGAGCATGGAAGGGGCTAGAGCGGACGCTGTATCCAGGGAGGCGAAGCAGAGGGGCAGAAACCAGCTCGGAACACTGGGCAGCGGCAACCACTTCCTGGAGATCCAGAGGGTCGACAAGATCTACGACCCTGCGATCGCGAAGCAGCTGGGCATCGAGAGGGAGGGCCAGATCACAGTCATGATACACACGGGCAGCAGGGGGCTGGGGCACCAGGTCGCGAGCGATTACCTCAAGATCATGGAGAGGCTGGTCCACAAGTACAAGGTGCCACTGCCTGACCGCGAGCTCGTCTCAGTCCCTGTGACCTCGCCAGAGGCTCAGGAATACTTCGCCGCTATGGCTGCAGCGGCAAACTTCGCCTGGACAAACCGCCAGGTGATCACGCACTGGGTCCGCGAGAGCTTCAAAGAGGTCTTCAGGCGCGACCCCGACCAGCTCGGCATGGAGATAATCTACGACGTCGCTCACAACATTGCCAAGATCGAGGAGCACGTAGTGAACGGGAAGCGAGTCAAGGTGTACGTGCACAGGAAGGGGGCTACGAGGAGCTTCCCGCCAGGCCACCCGGCAGTGCCCAAGGACTACCGGTCGATCGGCCAGCCGGTCCTGATACCCGGGTCCATGGGTACAGCCAGCTACATACTGGTCGGCACGCAGAAAGCGATGGAGCTGACCTTCGGCTCAGCGCCGCACGGTGCAGGCCGCATGCAGAGCAGGGCTGAGGCCAGGAGGTCTGTGAGAGGCCAGGAGATCAAGGCACAGCTCGAGAGGCGTGGCATAGTCGTGGAGGCGGCCAGCATGGCTGTAGTGGCCGAGGAGGCTCCAGATGCCTACAAGGACGTGGACCGCGTAGCGCACGTAGCTGACGCGGTGGGCATTGCGAAGAAGGTCGTGCGGATGGTCCCCATAGCAGTCGTGAAAGGATAGCGTGAGCAACACCTTCCCCTTCCCCTCTCTTTCTCTTGCGTGAACATCTGCAGAAGACTTTTATAGGCTGGAGGATGAGGGGCTCGGGGCTCATGGCGCAGGAAGCTACCCAGATACGGACATTCGACGGGGAGGAGATAAAGCTCTTCGGCAAGTGGAGCCTCTCGGAGGTAGAGATCAGGGACAAGAGCCTGGAGCCCTACATCTCGCTCAAGCCCGTCCTGGTGCCGCACTCGGAGGGCAGGCACGCCAAGAGGAGGTTCGGGAAGGCTAAGGTCTCAGTCGTGGAGCGCCTGATAAATATGATGATGAGGCCCGGCAGGAACGCTGGGAAGAAGATGCTCGCCACGAACATCGTGAAGAGAGCCTTCGAGCTCGTCGAGCTTAAGACGGGGAAGAACCCGATTCAGGTGCTTGTCTGGGCGATCGAGAACGCCTCCCCCAGAGAGGAGACAACGCGCGTCATCTACGGCGGCATCCTCTACCACGTCTCCGTGGATGTCTCCCCGCAGAGGCGCGTCGACCTGGCGCTCAGGTTCATAGCCGAGGGGGCTAGGCTATGCGCGTTCAACAACCCCAAGCCCATCGAGGAGTGCCTAGCGGACGAGATTATCGCTGCAGCCTACGGCGAGGCTGGCAGCTACGCGATTAGGAAGAAGGAAGAGATAGAAAGGATAGCGATGGCAGCGAGGTAGCACGCCCCTCGGGCGCCTTACTCTTCACACGCGGGTATTGCGCGCTATACTTAAACGTCCCTGGTACTGGTTTACCTGCGTATGTTGAGTGAGATTGAGATCTGGGTCGAGAAGTACAGGCCGCGATCCCTCGACGAGATTGTGGATCAGGAGGAGATCGTTAGGAGGCTCAAGGAGTTCGTGAAGACGAAGAGCATGCCGCACCTCCTCTTCGGGGGGCCGCCCGGCACCGGTAAGACCACTGCAGCGCTAGCGCTGGCCCACGACCTTTACGGGGAGAGCTGGCGGGATAACACCTTGGAGCTGAATGCGAGCGACGAGAGGGGGATAGACGTGATCAGGAGCAGGATAAAGGACTACGCGAGGACGCTGCCCATCGGCGAGGTCCCCTTCAAGCTCGTCATCCTCGACGAGGCCGACAACATGACAAGCGATGCGCAGCAAGCCCTGAGGAGGACGATGGAGCTCTTCAGCAGGAACACGAGGTTCATACTCATCGCGAACTATGTCTCCAAGATCATCGAGCCGATACAGTCGCGCTGCGCAGTCTTCCGCTTCCAGCCCCTGCCTAAGGGCTCCGCGATAGAGCGACTGCGCTGGATCGCCAGTAACGAGGGCCTCGAGGTCGATGAGGAGGCGCTTGAGGCGATATGGGAGGAGAGCCAGGGCGACCTGAGGAAGGCGATAAACACCCTGCAGGCAGCCTCCGTCCTGAGCAAGCACGTCACAGTGGACACCGTCTACGCAGCCCTGGGCAAGGTCAGGCCCAAGGAGGTCAGGGAGATGCTGGAGAGCGCCGTAAAGGGCGACCTGTTGGGAGCCAGGGAGAAGCTCCGCGTGCTCCTGTACAACTACGGCCTATCCGGCCTGGACATAGTCAGGCTTGTCCACCGCGAGGTCCTCTCGTCTAAGTCGCCCCTGCGCCTGGACAACGTCACGCTCGCAGACCTCCTGGTGCTCATAGGCGAGGCCAACTACAGGATCGTGGAGGGAGCTGACGACGAGATACAGCTGATGGCGCTGCTCTCGAAGATCGCGCTGCTCGCCAAGAGCGGGAGAAGCTAGCTATGAGCGCCCGCGACCTACCCTGGACCGAGAAGTACAGACCCCGCAGGATAATGGACGTCGCGGGCAACGAGGAGGCAAAGAAGAAGTACGTCGCCTGGATCAACAGCTGGGTTAGGGGTAAGCCCGCAAAGAAGGCAGCGCTTCTCTACGGCCCCCCGGGCTGCGGCAAGACGAGCATAGTCTTCGCTACAGCACAGGAGTTCAACTGGGAGCTCATAGAGCTCAACGCGAGCGACGTCAGATCCAGGGAGGCCATCGAGGCTAGGGTATTCTCCTCCTCCCGGACAGGCTCCGTCACAGGCTATGCAGGCAAGATAATCCTGCTCGACGAGGTCGACGGTATCTCTCCGAGGGAGGATGCAGGCGGTCTGCAGGCAATCCTCGACCTCATAGGGAGGTCGGCCTACCCTGTCGTCCTCACGGCCAACGACCCCTGGGACCCCAAGCTGAGGCCCCTCCGCGACGTATGCGAGCTGATAGAGTTTAAGAAGCTGGGCAAGAGGGACGTAGTGAAGGTCCTGGAGAGCATCTGCGCCAAGGAGGGCATAACCTGTGACAAGGAGGTTCTCTCAGCGATAGCTGAGAATGCGAAAGGGGATCTCCGCGCGGCGATCAACGACCTCCAGACCCTGGCGGCGGGGAGGAAGAGCATCTCACTCGCAGACCTCCAGGTGCTCGGGGAGCGCGCGGAGCAGGAGAGCATGTTCGAAGTGGTCAGAACGGTCCTTACGGCGAAGACACCGGAGCAGGCACTGTCCGTGACCAGGCTGCCATCACTGGACTACGAGATGCTCCTCCAGTGGCTCAGCGAGAACGTGATCTACCAGTACGAGCCTAGCTTGCAGGCGATAGCGGACGCCTACAACGCGCTGTCGTGGGCGGACGTAATGCTCAGCAGGATGAAGCGCGAGCAGCAGTGGGCGCTCCTATCCTACGCCCTGGAGCTCATGACCGCGGGTGTCGCGAGCGCGAGGCAGAGGCCGCCCTTCAAGTTTGTGAAGTACAACTTCCCCGAGAAGCTGCGGCTGCTGTCAAGGATGAAGGAGCAACGCGAGAGGTTTAGGCGCGCCGTCAGGCTGGCCGCCCGCAACCTGCACGTCTCAACGTCTACCTTCAAGACAGAGATCCTACCATACATCAAGGTGATCTACGAGCACGACAGGAAGAAGGGCAAGGCGCTTCTGGAGGAACTGGGGGTCAGAAGGGAGGACCTCGAAGTAGTGCTTAGGGGCTAGAGTGCCCGCGATCCGCCTCCCCGACCCGAGGCCTCCCTAGAGGCAATCTCCTTCTCGATCAGGCTCGTGAGCAGCTTCTCGAGGTAGTCGAGAGGCACCCTAGAGATACCGACGAAGGATATCTGCGTGGTTCTCCCCCTTGTCACCCCGCTCTCAACCCTAGCCTCTACGATCCCCATCCTCTTGAGCCGCTGGATCCTCTCCCACACGCTCGTGTGGCGCAGGGGTTTCTCATCGTACCTCGCACATATGTCCTCGTACTCTAGCTCCACATCCCCTATGCTGACGTACGCCTTGCTGCTCTCTATCATCAGCACCCTAGTCACCGCCAGGAGCAGCAGCTTCTCGTGCAGGTCCAGCTTCTCGAAGATCTCCTCATCCAGCTCAGCGGGCAGAACACCCCTGCTGATCACCTCGCGGACGTCAGCCGGCAGAATAACGTCGCGCCCCTCGCTCTCCGCCTTCAGCGCGGAGAAGTAGAGCACTTTTATCGCCATCCTCGCGTCTCCGTACCCCCTCCTCAACTCCAGGTCGTAGCCCACGGCTGAGGCTATCATGTCGATCACGTCGTCTGTCACCGCGCTCTCCCTGAGGGCCTTGTCCAGCAGCACCCTGTTCCAGAGGATATCCCTCAGCTGCTGGGCCGTGTACGGCTCGAACCTCAGCACGGAGGCGGCGAGCGAGCTCCTCACAGCATCCTCGATGAGGAGAGAGCTCTCGCTGTAGCGCCGGAAGATCGCGATGAGCCCCACGCCGATGCTGGCCTCGGAGTGCAGCTCGTGCGCCCGCGTCAAAGTGTAGAGGACGGCGTTCCCATCCTCCTGGCGCACCAGCACGTCGGCCTCGTCGAGAATGACGAGGAGGTTGTAGTCGTTCTTCCCGAAGAACTCGAAGATGTACCACGAGAGCTCATCGGCCGAGAAGCCCCGCCTCGGTATCGTCAACCCACCGTCACTACCGATCTTGCGCATGACCTGGTACCTCGTCCTGTGCTCCTGGGCGTTCACGTAGCTCACCACCAGCGGCGGGATCCTCTTCCTCTCCCTGGCCTCCATCGCGAGGAACTCCCCAATCTTCCTGGCCACCGCCGTCTTACCAGTCCCCGCAGGCCCGTCGAAGATCACCGCATGGACGACGCGCTTCTCCCCCTTGATCACGGGCCTAAGCACGCGGAGCGTTTCCTCTATCTGCTTTTCCCTGTGCTGCAGCTTGACCGGCACATACTCCGTGCTGAGCCTCCGCTCGTCGAGAATGATCCTCCTCTGAGGAGCGTAGCCCGCGTAGCTCATCCCCAATCCTCCGTGCGCGCCCATAACCTAAGTTGAGCCCATCAATAAAGCCTTTCCACGGCTAGGCCGCAAGAGAAATATAGCCGAAACCCTCTGTAGCGTGTGTCGAAGGTTCTGGTGGTAGCAGGCCCGAAGGGCTCCGGCAAGTCCACGCTTATAAAAGCTTTGTTCCCCGAGCTCCCAGTCCGCTTCACCGAGCCACCCATCTATAGGGTGTACGAAGCAGGCCAGGGAGTGAGGGTTGTCGAGGTGCCAGGGCGCGCGGACACAGTGCGATTACTACTAGCTGCTCCTCCTTGGAAGATCTCGGTGGGCTTACTCCTCGTCGACAGCTCCCAGCAGCCCAAGGCCGACCCCGGGCTACTGCCGCTCGTCCTCGCAGCCCCCCAGAAGGCACTAGTGCTCACAAAGCTAGACCTGGCAAGCCCGGAAAGCATCGAGCTAGCGAGAGCAGAGGCGCAGAGGCTAGACCTCGACTTCTTCGCGGTCTCCGCAACCACCGGGCAGGGCGTCCCCCAGCTGCTAGAGTGGATCACCACCGGCGCCAAGCCGAAACTTCCTCCACTCAGGGAGGAGAGGAGAGCCCCCGCGCCCCCCGTAGACGTGGTCCCTGTACCCTCGCCAAGACCCCCCGCCAGGGCTACCTTGTCACCGGAGGAGGAAGCAGTGCTTAAAGCCTGCGATGGAAGGAAGAGCATCACCGAGATAGCCCGGGAGCTCGGCGCGAGCCCAGCCGCGGTAAAGAGCGTCGTGGATAAGCTTTTCTCTAAGGGCTTCATTAAGGAGCTGAAGCCCAAGGTGGTAGTATGAGCGAAGTTTACAAGCTCGTGCTCAGGCTGCAGAAGGCCTTCACCCCCACGGTGCACGTACTCGTCGCAAAGGTTCTCTTCGCATACATGGTCTCGAGGATCGCCAGGGAGCGCGGAGACCCCAGAGCTGTAAACACGGAGCTCTTCAGGCAGGGGGTATGGGGCGGCAGCCTGGCCATGCTGAACCTCGCGCCAGTTGACTCCCTGAGGAGGCTGTGGAAGCCTGACCCGGGCGGTGTTAAAAGATTCATCGAGGTGTTCGGCAGCGCCGCGTGGCACATCTTCGCGGGCCACGTGCCCAGCCTGAGGACAGAGGTCCTCGACAGGCGTGGAATCGTGTGGGCCGAGGTGGAGGAGGTCCCGGGGAGGGACGCCTTCTACAAGGTAGAAGCGCCCGAAGGAGTGAACACGCTCTTCTTCGTAGCCGGCGCCTATGAGGGCGCGACGCAGACCGTCTACAGGCTGCTGGGCGTCGAGGAGCAGTGGGTGAGCATGTGGAGACCCCTGGAGGGCAGGGGGATCTGCGGCTTCTACGCGCGCAGGGACCTAGACCCTAGGGAGGTGGAGGAGGTTGTGAGGAGCAGGAAGCCCGAGTTCTTCGACCTCATCTCCTGGAACGACAGCGCCGCAATACTGGAGGAGACCCTGGGCTTCAGCATCCCCAGGCTACAGTGAGCGCTTTATACCTGAGCGCGCGCGACGAGCACCCCTGATCCCGACAGAGTGAGGAGGCCTTGCCATGACTGAGCCCTCTACATCCCCGCGGCGAGCTCCTTGAACCTCGCCGCGTCCTGGGCCATGTACACGTTGTTGAACAGCACGTAGACCGCGCGCCGGGCCTCCAGGTGCGGCCTCACGAGCTCGGCCAGCCT
>Ga0105158_1000675_pt1 | contig 14185 bp, 15 predicted proteins | sample LHCtaG_FD_81567 | JGI IMG/M metagenome (GOLD analysis project Ga0105158, IMG submission 81567) | Hot spring microbial communities from Little Hot Creek, USA to study Microbial Dark Matter (Phase II) - LHC4sed_matched | ecosystem: Environmental > Aquatic > Thermal springs > Hot (42-90C) >... | reverse complement strand
TTTCTACTATTTCTTTACTATATTTATATCCTAAATATGGACCAAAGATTCTTATCGGGAGATGACCCAATAAATTATATATCAATAAACATCCTATCACACCTCTAAAAGTATTAGCAACAAAATAAAAATTTCTACCATAAACAAGAAAATAACATACTACTAATATTCCACAAAACACACGCCATGTTGACCAAATTAATCTATCTCCGATTGCAGCAAAAGGTCCCGCAAGAAGAGTTTTTGTTTTCAAAACTTCTTCATTACTAATTTCGTTTTTAGCATATTTTTCTTCCAACCTCATTGTTATCCCTATCAAAACACTTGCAAGATATGGATGTGTATTAAAAAATCCGTAATGGGCTCTAATCCTCTCATATAATTTCTGAACATTATTATGATAAATTTTTTTTAACCATGGAATGATACTAAAAACAAATCCTACATTTTGCATACGCTCATAATTCCATACGCTTTGTAAAAACAATGAACGTAAAAAAATACTAAAAATAGGTATTTTCATAGTTAAACTTTATTTTTCAGCAAAATATGCTAACCCTATTCCTATACCTATTGCAGGCAAAACATACGCTAACTCAAAACTAACCATTTGTCTTAAATCAAATTTGGTAATAAATTGTATAACAAAACTTAATATTGGAAAAACTAATAAATAAAACAACACTGTTCTAAAATATGTAGATAAAATTCCGTAAACAATTAAAAGATTTATCCTACTAATCACAACATCATCTTTTGCATTATCTACCCAATTTATAACCATTGAATTTAAAGATCTTGCTAACAAATCTATTTGTTTATATATTATTCCCATTATTACTCCCATAAATAAAGATAAAAAAATACAACCATTACATAGTTTATAACTAACAACACTACATATTGTTGAAGCAGTGACATCTGGTGGAACTTTGATACCGACCGGTATCAAAGATAAACAAATTATTTCAAAGATACACCCTATCAAAACACCGTATTGTGGGATACCGATCAAAAGTCCAACAATCCAACCAACAACAATTGGTCTATGAAACATAAACTGACCAACTACTAATGTATCTAAATGAAAAACACTCATAATTAACGATATTATTAAATATTGTAATTCAGTAATCATTTAATTTTAAGAACTATTTTTGTTATATATATTTGCTGTTTTTGTAAAACAAACTTAGAATTTATTCCCACACAAAGACCTTGATATGTACGTTCAAACCCTGCCTCAGATAATGATATTGTTTCAATAGGGAAAATCCAGAATAGTTTTTTTTGGTCTGTTTCAATCTCAACTTCAAACTTTTTATTTTCATCAATTATTTTATAAAGATTTGTTTCAACTTCTTGAAAAACATTTTGTTGCGAACAAAATACTAACATATTAATTTCGGATAAAAACCATAATTCTAATTTTTCTTCAGATAAATTTTTAATTTGATACTCACAATTTATAGAGTTTTGATTATCATCTATACTAAATTTTTTTGTTATCTTTACAGGAAAATTGTTCTCGCCCACCCATACAGAACCTGTCCTTGACAAAACTACCTCAAAGGTTTTTTTATTAACTTTTTCAATTTGATATTTTTCTATAGTAAAATTACCTTGTTCACCATACTGACATTTATAAAAATTTTCAAATGTTGTGTCTGGATGTAAAAAATGGTCTAAAAAACTATATCTTTGATACCAATCATAATAAAGTTTTTTACTTAATCCATCTTCTTTAACCATAACGAGATCATGTATAGTTTTGACCTGTTGCGAATTTATTTTTGTATTGTTATTTTCAAACTCAAGCAACCTTTTATGATATGCTTCTTTTTTACGTGATAAAACATTTAATAAATTTTTGTCATATTCTTTCAAATCAAGTTCGTATATACTCCCACCATACGAAGGTTTTATATATAAAGAAAATTTTTTAGATGAAACTAAAATTTCATCTTCAGCATCTTTATCAAAATCATCAATATAAACTTTGTTTCCAATGATTTGTTTTTCAACATTTATTAAATTTTGATATATTGCTTCTCTTAGATGAGGTAGATACAATCCGCCAAATACACCATGCCAATATGCACAATTACATTGTGATTTATAAAATGTTTTTTTTAATTCTTTATTTTTACTTTTTTTAACACGTTGTGATAAAAACAACATTTTTTTATGCATATTATTTGATTCAGGATATTTTGAAAGAAAGTTTTTCCAATATCCCCCACGGAGAAATTGTTGTATAATATTGTTCTGTGGAATATTATCCATATTTTTTATAATCTGTTCAAACAACTCCTGAGTAGAAGGAGGAAGGCACCATTCACCCATTTCGAAATATGAAGCAGTAGGTAAATATACTCTTTGTTTTGGTGGCTTAAGTTGAATAAATTCTGAAAAAGTAATTGTTTGTAACCATTGCTCATTTTGTAATACTTGTTCAACAAAATTTTTTAACCACCCATCTTTATATACATGTTCGTATGTTTTAGGCCATATACCAAACTTCTCTCCATCATCACCCATTGTTAATCCTACAGGTTCATTTTGTTTGACAAATTTTGAAAATAATTCTATATTTTCTTCTACAGGTTTAAATGGCATATAATATCGTAATGTTTGTGATATTGGAAAAACAAACAAAATCTGTCCTTCTTCTTCTGTAATATAATAATCGGTAAGTTCTGGCTGTTCTGTTCTATTAATTCCTGCAGAATAAAAAACATAATCGTCAACAAGAGTATATTTAATTTGTGCAGATACAATATCTTTAACTACACTTTGTTCCCATACACGTTCTGTAAGCCACAACCCTTGTGGTTGTACACCAAAAGTAGAATATAAAAATTCGTTCATCATTTTTATTTGTCCAACACGATCTTCTTGTGGTATAGATGATAAAATAGGTTCGTAATATCCGCCACTGAGAAGTTCAACTTGACCTCTTTTTACCATTTCTTTAACAATCTCAATATATTCATAATGTTTTTCTAAAAAATAATCCCACAAGATCCCTGAACAATGTAAAGCAAATTTAAATTGTGGATATTTATACATCAGTTCTATAAAAGGTTTGTATGCTTTTTGATACGCTTCTTCTATTACATTTTCAAAATTTCCTACTGGCTGATGATTATGAATACATAACAAAAAATATACTTTATTCATTTTCATCTTCCTGCAATAACTTTTTCAAATTCATGAATTTTATTATTTAACAAAATTTTTTCGTCATTAGGTAAGACATAATATTCAAGAATGATACCAAAGCTGTCTAATTTTTTTATAATTTCTAAATCTTCTTTATTTAAAAACAATGCTTTATATATTTGTTTCCTTCCTGTAATATATCTTATTCCACCAATATTGACATTTGGCAATTTATAGTCAGGAAGTTTTTGTCGAATTTTAACAACAAAATCGTATAAGTTCTGTAAAGATGCAATCAGTATTAATGCTGAACATTTTTCATATTCACCTTTAATAACCTCTTCTGCTGTTTGATCAATAGATAAACACTTAAGTTTTACAGAAGATGGAACAGATATTTCAAACAATGTTTTACTAACATCATCACAATAAATCTCATCTGAACAAACAACAATAGTATCTATTGATAAAGGTTTAATCCATCCTTCAACAACTTGTCCATGAACTAATCTATCATCTATTCTTATTATATAACCCATACTTTATTTATTAAAGAACTTGTTTTTGAATAAATCTTTAACGTTTTCTATACATCTTTTACCTTCGTTAATAATTTTTTCTATATATTCATTAATACTTATATCTTTATTTAATTCTCTCAAATTTACTGCTGTTATCAACATATAAATATTAACACCGCTTATAATGTAAACATTTTGTTGTTTATTCGCTACCATAAGTGAAGCATTACAAGGTGTTCCACCAAGCATATCTGTAAAAATGACAACATATTGTGATGACAAATTTTTAATTTCTTGTTCTATCTCTTCAGCTAATTTTTCTAAAGTAAAATCAGTTGTAACAGAAATACTTACAACTTTTTCTTTTTTACCAACGATTGAAAACAAAGTTTGTTTTAAAGATTCAGCAAGTTGTCCATGGGTGATAATAATTATACCTATATCCATCATTGTTTGTTTATTTTTCTTTAAATAATATTTTTATAACAGTAGCAGCTAATTTATCAGAATCGTGCCGTGCAAATTTAGTATATGGTTCTGATTCATAACTTAACAATTTTTCTTTGATAACTTTTTTATTTACAAGTTGCTGTAATTGTTTCATATCTTCTATTTTTACTGGATAAGAATTTTGTTTTTTATATTTTTCATACAACTTTTTCGGCAATGTTGAAGTGTTTACAATCACGTAATCAAATTTGAATTTATTTTTAGTGTGTTCATAAATTGTTTTTATATGTTTTTCTACTGAAAATCCATCAGTCTCGCCTGGCTGTGTCATAATGTTACACACATAAACTTTTTCTGAGGAAGATTTTGAGATAGTATCAAGTACTTCTTTTATTATTAAGTTAGGTAATATAGATGTAAACAATGAACCAGGTCCTATCACAATGAGATCTGCTTGTTTAATTTCAGTAACAACTTCTTTATAATGTTTAATTTTTTTGGGATTAAACAACAATTTTTTTATAGGCTTTTTTGAGGAAGAAATATCTGTTTCTCCATATTTAATAGTTCCATCTTCTAATACTGCAACAAGTTGAGCTGGTTGTAATGTAATTGGCAAAACTTTTCCTTTTATAGAAATAATTTCTGAAATTTTACTTATTGCTTTGTCAAACCCACCATAGAGATCTGTCAATGCAACCATTAACAAATTACCTAAAGAATGGCCTCCTACTTGTGGAGGTTGTGTTTTTATTGGGAACCTATAATTAAAAATTTTTGTTAACACATCTTCTTTTTCTGCCAATGCTAATATACAATTACGAATATCACCTGGAGGTAATGTACCAAATTCCTCTTTCAACCTTCCAGAACTGCCACCATCGTCCATCATAGCAACAACTGATGATATCTGTATATTTTCATATTTTTTTAACCCACGAAGTAATGTTGAAAGTCCGGTTCCACCACCTATACAAACGATTTTTTTCATATATCTCTGTGTAATAAACTTAAAGTGTAATTTTTAATACTTTTTTTAAGTTTTTTCAAATACTTATAAATTTCTTCTGCGATAACAACAGACCTATGTCTTCCACCAGTACAACCAAAGCATATTGTAAAGTAATTTTTCCCTTCTTCTATAATTTTTGGTATTAAAAATTGTAATAATTGTTTTATATATGATAAAAACTGTACAGTGACTGGTGAAGTTAACACATATGACTTAACCATTTTGTTTCTCCCAGTAAGCATCTTAAGTTTTGCAACATAATTTGGATTAGGTAAAAACCGTGTGTCAAAAACAATGTCAGCATTTAACGGTAAGCCTAACCTGTATGAAAAAGAAACAATATTGATTCTTAATCTTCCTTTATATTTTTTTTGTTCAACTAAAGCTAGGATTTTTTGTTTTAATTCAGCAATTGTAAGTTTTGATGTATCAATTACAAAATCTGACCTTTTTTTAATCTCGGACAACAATCTTTGTTCTTTTTTAATAGATGAAACAAGTTCTCCACCTAAAGGATGTTTCCTTCGTGTTTCTGAAAAACGATTAACTAATACTCTTTCGTCAGCTTCAAGGAATAATTTTATAGGTTTAATACTCTTTATTTTTTCTAAAGTTTGAGTATAAACTTTTACAAGTTCATGGATATGTTCCACAGATCTCACATCCATACTTATAGCAAACTTATTTTTATGTGTTGTTTTTACAAGTTGAACAAACTTATCAAACAATTTTACTGGCAAGTTATCTACACAAAAATAATCATTATCTTCAAGAATATTAATAACTTGACTTTTCCCAGCGCCTGATAATCCAGACACAATGACTAACTTTTTCACTTCAATAACTATCCTCTTGTTTAAGAATTTTTACAACTTCTTCTACTGACGAGACATTTTTTAACGCTTCTCTTAAAAATCTATCTTTAAACATTCGTGCTACACGAGAAATAGCACGTAAATAATCGCTTGTTGCCTCTAACGGAGATAAAATTAAAAATACAAAATGTACTGGTTCACCATCCAAAGTTTCAAACTCAACACCTTCAGGTGAAATACCTAACGCACCTATAAGTTTGTCAACAGCAGCAGTTCTTCCGTGTGGAATAGCGATACCTAAGCCTACACCTGTAGAACCAAGTTTTTCACGTTCCATCACACATTTGAACACTTCCTCTTTATCTTTCTCTTTTATTTTACGATTTTGTACAAGTACATCTATTAACTCTTTAATAATTTCTTTTTTCTCTTTACCTTTCAAAGGAAAAACTATACATTTAGGATCAAGTATATTCATTATCTTCATTTTTATTTACTCCTTTCTTAAAAAATTTATTTTTCTGAAGATACCTCAATATCTAAAATTTCTATATCACCATCTTTTTTTCTTGCAACAGAAATCTTGTTTGTATTAGTATTAAAAAATATCTTTGGTTCAACATTTTCATCTTTTTTACTCAACAGTTCTTTTATCACATCTTGTTCAGATAATTTTTGGACAAGGAGTTTATCTTTTATATACACTTGTGGTGTATTTAAAAAATTTTTTAATATTTCTTTATTATGTTTTTTCAAACTTACTTTCTTTTCTTTATATTTAACCATTATATCTTTTAGTTTATCAATAACAACATCTATCCCTGAATGTAAACTTTTGTCTTTTGCTGATATTTTTATAATTTTTTTGTTATAAGTATGAAGTAACACATTAATTAAATAAACAAATCTTTCTTTTCCAATTGTTATTTCTAAAGATGAAATTTTTTGTTTATACCGTGAAAGTTTGTCAAGTTTTTCATTTATATAAGTTTTAACTTCTGAAGATATGTCAATATTACGACCTATAATTTTTATATTTTCCTGTAAAACCATTTTATTTTATCCTCCATCATAAAAAGTAAAATAATAAAGTAAAGGCTGAAGTCTGCATCTACCAATTATACTATTATTCACTGATTCTATATCAGCGCTATCTTACACCAACATAAAATTGGTAAATATAAATTTTTATTTTTTTATTTTTTTATTTTTTGGATTGCAATAACCATATTATTGCAATTACCATATAGTATTCGCTGATTTTACATCAGTGTCTTACCACCGCTAATTAAAATTAGCGGATACAAAATTTTAATCTCTTACGCTTTCACATTCAGGACAAACAATCTTTTTAGCAAACCAAGGTTTGCTACTACAAAATAAATAAAAATTGTAGCTGCAAAGTTTGTTTTGCTTTATTTTAACAAACCAAGGTCTGTTACTACGAATAATATACGCAGGCTAAAGCTTGTAACTGCAAATAATTTAAATTTAACTTTTGCACTACAACAATCATGTTGTTGTATTTTTGCTGCCAAATTATTATTTTTTTGTATTTCAAAGAACACTGTTTTTAGTTAACAGAACCCATAGAAAAAATAGAATTTTTATATATTTTTTACAAATTCATTGTGAAACGTTCGCCTAAATATACTCTTCTTGCTGTTTCATCATTTATAAGTTGTTGTGCATTACCTTGGATAAGAATGTCACCTTTGTATATAATATATGCACGATCTACAATTTGTAATGTTTCTCTTACATTATGATCCGTTAAAAGTATCCCAATGCCTAACTCCTTAAGCTTAATTATAACATTTTGTAATTCTTCGATAGTTTTTGGATCAATACCAACAAAAGGTTCATCTAACAACAGATATTTTGGTCTACATATTAACACACGAGCAATCTCGCATCTGCGTTTTTCACCACCAGACAATGTATACGCTTTTTGCTTTCTTAAATGTTGTAAATGAAATTCTTCTAATTTTTGTTCAACAATATTTTTTTGTTCTTTTTTATTTTTGTAAAAAATTTCTGCTGCTACATAAAGATTTTCTTCTACAGTAAGTTTTCTAAAAATTGAGGGTTCTTGAGACAAATATCCAATACCTTCTCTTACTCTTAGATATACGGGAAGATTTGTGACATCTTTACCATCAACATAAACTTTACCAGAATTGATTTTTATTATACCAAGGATAGAATAAAACATAGTTGTCTTACCAGCACCATTAGGTCCTAAAAGACCAACTATCTCTTTAGGATTTATTTCTATTGTTAAATTATTTAATACACATTTATCACCATAAAATTTTGTTATATCTTTTGCTATAATACTCATTTTTCTTTCAAAATAATAATTCCACATTACCTTTTAATACTATTTTATTATCTTTAACATTAACAATAGCAGTATCTGCTTGACAATATTTTATTTTCCATTCTTCTTTTAAGAACTCACACTTAAGTTGCTTTTTTGTTTCAGCTTCACTATTGATTCTTAATATATTATCATTAGAATCATATTCTGCTACCCAACAAATTATTTTATTTCCTTCAAGATCAATTTCAACATCTTCCTCAGCTAGCATATATTTTTTATTTAGGTCTACAACAAACTTTTTACTTCTTAAATTAGCTTGTTCAAACAACATTTTTTGTTTCTCACCATAAACTTTATATATAGATGAAACATCTTGATAAAATTTTAATAATTTTTGGCCAGTGGTATATTCTAAATAGGAACTTTTAACTTCTATATATTCTGTAGTTGATGTGTAGATAAAGAAAATATTTGATTCGCAACTAAGTTTCCCATTTTTTTCATCATATATTGCTTTATCACAAGTTATGCTTCCATTAATAAAATATACCTTTACATTTCCATGAAAGTTTACTACATTATTTTTTCTATCAAATTCTGTATAGTCCGAAACAATTTTTTTAATTTCTTTATTATTTTCTGCTGTTATAATATTATAAAGCAAAAACAACATACAAACTTTTATAATTTTATTCTGTCGTAATAACATTTTTGTATATTCTTATAGTTTGGAAACCATCAAAAGTTTCAAATCCTATTCCTTTAATCACACTGTTGTCTTTATATATTTCAATTTCTTTCTCAGAAAAGATTTTGTTTTCTTTATATTTATAATTTATATCATATGTAATTATTTTTTCTTTTTCAATGGTAGTAATTACATTTTTACCTAAAAAAAATACCTCTTCTGATATAACATCATATTTGGCAATTTCAAACTTCAAATTTGCTACTCGTATTTTTTTATCATAAACTTCAGCATCGCCATTATACACAATAAGAATTTTATTTTTATCATCTAAAACAGCTTTATCTGCTTTAATTTTAAATACTTCTTTTCCATTTGTTGTTTTTATCATAGTAAACTTAGATATGGTAGGTAAATCGATGATAGGATCATTCTGTTTTTTATTATTTTGTTTATCAATAGTTTTAATACAACTAAAAAATAAACTGATTAAAAAAATCATTATACATTTTTTCATTTTTCTATATAAAACAAAACTCTGCAACTACAATAATAACTCACATATTCCAACGGTTGTGCATCCATACCCATTGTTCTGGATATGACAAAATATATTTTGATAAAACATTGTTTATATATTTTGCACACTCTATTGTATTTTCGTAATATTTTTTTTCAATCGATATTATTTTTATTTTATATTTTTTATCTTTATTTCTATAAATAACTCCTATAACTGCTGGTATTTGATATTTTATCATTAATTCTATAAAACTTACAGGTGTTAATGCAGGTTTACCTAAAAATTCTATATTTATATTTTTAACATTCTTAATATTTTGGTCAACAAGTACACCTATAACATATTTGTTTTTTAATGCAAACAACAAGTTTTTGATAGTATTTTTTTGTTGTCTACTTACAACAATCTCGCCTGTGTTAGTTCTAATTCTTTCAATTATATCATCAATTTTTTTTATATAAAACTCTCTTGCTATAACAGCCAAAGGAAACCCTTCCTGTGCCAAAACACCACCTAATAATTCCCAGTTACTAAAATGTGCAGAATAAATTATAACACCTTTATTTTGTTGATACAATGACCACAAAATTTCTTTATCTTGTTTTGGAAAATCTACAATTTTTTTATAAAAAAACTTTATTCGTGGTAATAAAAAAAATTCAGTAAAATTTTGTCCTAAACTTTGATAACATCTTTTTGCAAGAACAATAATCTGTTTATAATTATAATTTTCAAACACATATTTTATATTTTTAAACACAAGATATTTATACCGAAAATCAAAAATATAAAAAATTTGTCCTAACAACTTCCCTAAGATGACATTAAACCACCATGGTGTTTTACTAAAAATTATATAAAAAACTTTTATTATGATAACAAACAAAAAATTTCTTGTGTTTTTCAACATTTATATTTAAAAAGATGAGATATTTTTAATTGTTTTTAAATACCTTCGTTTAGAATATCACGTTCGTCAATAATACCAATAACTTTATAATTTTCATCTACTACGGGAAGATTATCACAATTATATTTTTTCATTAATTCTTTTGCGTGAATAACAAGTTCGTCAGGGAAAACAACTTTAGGATTTTTTGTCATAAAATTTTTTATCTCACAATTTAACAAATTTTGCACTTTTTGTGAATATCTACGTAAATCACCATCAGTAAAATACCCGATAAGTTTGCCTTTTTTATCAACAACAGTTGTAGCACCTAATTTTGTTGATGTCATAACAATCAATGCATCTTTGATTTTTGTTTGTGGTAATACTTTAGGTACTAATTTTCCTTTTCGCATAATATCTTTTACTTTAAGTGTGAGTTGTTTACCTAAACTCCCTGCAGGATGTACCCGAGCAAAATCTTCTTTTTTGAATCCTTTCATTATTGCTACTGTAATACCCAATGCATCACCTACAGCTAACATTGCAGTAGTTGATGATGTTGGTACAATATTATATGGACAAGCTTCTTTTTCAACTTTTGTTATAATAACAACATCAGCAAGTTTACCTAATTTAGACAATTTATTTTTAGTAATAGCAATAATTTTTATTCCAAGATTTTTCAATACAGGCAAAACTTTTTTAATTTCTTCAGTTTCACCTGAATATGAAAGTATCAACACAACATCTTCTTTTCTTATGAGGCCTAAGTCGCCATGAAGTAGTTCTACTGGATGAAGAAATACTGATGGGATGTTTAAAGATGAGAATGTAGCAGCAATTTTTCTACCAATAAGTCCAGATTTACCTATTCCTAAGACAATTATTTTACCTACACAATTTAAAATAGTTTCTACAGCAGCAACAAACTGTTCATTTATATATTTTTTTTGTAAAAGTAGTTGTTTTGCTTCAGTTGTTAGGACATTTTTTGCTAATTTTATAATTTTTGCTTTATCTTTTTGTATCATTTTTTCTGCAACCACGGTGTTATCTCTGGAGGTAACTGTCGCATATATGGTTTTAATAAGTGGTTTAATAAAAAAAATATCAAAATCAGACATATATATATTATTGCTAACACTCTTATATGCCATATTAAACTTGGTTTCCATAAGGGTTCAACAGTTAACGGTTTTCCACATTTTTTACAAGTTTTACTATCAGGTTTGTTTACAAAACCACAATACTGACATTTCATATTTTTCTCCTCTATTTATCTAAAAAATTTAAAATTTCAAAAAGTATCATCTATTTTTTGTATTTAATAATAGATTATATGCTTCAGTTGCAATAATAAGTTCTTCATTCGTAGGAATACAAAAAATTTTAACTTTTGAATCTGCACAACTTATCTCTTTTTCTATACCTACTGCAGAATTATTTTTTTCACTATCTATTTTCACTCCTAAAAACGACAACCCTTTACACACCTCTTCTCGGACTAACGGTGCGTTTTCACCAATACCTGCTGTAAAAGATATTGCGTCAACACCGTCCATTGCAGCTGCGTACGCACCAATATATTTTCGCAATGTATAAGTAAAAATTTCAAACGCAAGTTTTGCTCTTTGAGAACCTTTTTGCATTTCTTCTATTATTTCTCTCATATCATTACTGATTCCTGAAATACCTAAAAGTCCGCTCTGCCTATTTAAAATGGTATGCATATCATGAAGTGAAATATTTTCTCTTGCCATAATTTGTAAAACAATTGCTGGGTCAATACTACCACATCTTGTTCCCATAACAAGGCCTTCTAACGGTGTAAACCCCATTGATGTATCAACAGATTTACCAAACTTTACTGCGCAAACGCTTGCACCATTGCCTAAATGACAAGTTACAATTTTTAATTTTTCTATAGGTAAATTCATAAGTTCAGCAGTTCTATTTGATACATACCGATGCGAAGTTCCATGGAAACCATATCGTCTTATTCCGTATTCTTTGTAATAATTAAACGGTAGTGGATAAATATATGCATATGGAGGTAATGTAGAATGGAACGCTGTATCAAACACAGCAATATGTGAAATGTTAGGTAAAATTTCTTCTGCTTCTTCAATACCACGAAGATTATGTGGGTTATGTAGTGGCGCAAACGATATACATTCTCTAATTTTTTGTTTTACTTCATTCGTTATTATAACAGATTGTGAGAAAAACTCTCCTCCATGAACAACTCTGTGTCCTACTGCTTCTATTTCTGACTTTGAACTTATCACACCATATTTTTTGTCAGTAAGAAATTTAATTATAATATCACCGACTATAGTTGTAACCTTTACATCTTCAAAAATTTCAACTATTTTTTCTTTATCTTTTGCATAATATGTAAGCATCCATTGTTCTATCCCAGGATGTTCAACTAACCCTTTTGCTAAAAATTCTTTTTTTTGTTCTGTTATATCAAAAAGTTGAAATTTTACTGTAGAACTGCCATAGTTCAAAACTAATATCTTCATATAAAATTTCCTTTCTTTTAAAAAAGTTTAAATAAATCTATTTTCGTTTTTTATATGCTTCAAGAAAAGAATCACAATAAAGTTGTTTCCCTAATAATAATTCAGCAGTAATTATTGCATCAACAAGATCTTTATCTAACGGATTCAAAATAGCGCTGTCAAGACCGCTATGTATTGCTAAAACAACATAAGTACGGTCTATTAAACTTCTGAATTGTGTCCCTTGGGAAACATTTGAAAGTCCTAACAAAGTTTTTGGTGGTGGGTCTGAGACAATTTTTATCTGTTGTATAACTTCAAGCACTGCTACTGCATTTTGTTGTGCAACATTAACTGGAAGAATCACAGGGTCAATATACAAATTTGTAAGGTCGTACTCATATTCTAAACATTTTGACACAATGTTTGTTACAAGTTCCATTTTACCGACGGTATCCTGTGGAACTCCATGTTTTGATATTGTCAAAGCGATAAGTTTTGCATTATATTTTTTTGCCATAGGGATATAAACATCTAGTTTTTCGTTATCAGCATGAGTAGAGTTTATGAAACTTCCTTCGCCAGCAAGTTTTATACCTTCTTCCATAATATCAGGTTTTGTTGTATCAATTGCTAAAGGAGCATTAGTAACTTCGCGGATTGTCTTAATCAACCATTTTATATCTTCCAAAGGATTAACAGATTCAGGACCAACATTAACATCTAACGCGTCAGCACCTGCTTCAAGTTGTTGAATAGCAAGATCCTTTATAAATTCAGCATTACGCTCTTTTATTGCTTGGTTTACTTTTTTAAACATACCATTTATTTTTTCACCTATTATATACATTGTTTTTTACCTCCAAAAAAGTCAAGTAAAATAATAAAACGCAGACTAAAGCCTGCGACTACCATGTTATAAATTCGCGATACGAAATCTAGCAGTAATCCCACTCTTCAGGGTACGTAAAATAATAAAGCACAGACTAAAGTCCGCGGCTACAAATAATACATAATCTGCAATCTATTACCATATTGTATTCGCTGATTTTACATCAGCGATTTACACTAGCGCTAATTAAAATTAGCGCATACAAAATTTTTTGGACTGCAATAACCATGTTATTGCAATTATTACACAGGATAAATCTGCGACTGCCAAAAAATTAAACTTACCTTTGGACTGCAACAACCGTGTTGTTGCATTTCATTTGTAATTTCACCTACACCTTCACATTCAGGACAAAAAACATTTTTAGCAAATCAAGGTTTGCTACTACAAAATT
>Ga0105158_1000673_pt1 | contig 14235 bp, 7 predicted proteins | sample LHCtaG_FD_81567 | JGI IMG/M metagenome (GOLD analysis project Ga0105158, IMG submission 81567) | Hot spring microbial communities from Little Hot Creek, USA to study Microbial Dark Matter (Phase II) - LHC4sed_matched | ecosystem: Environmental > Aquatic > Thermal springs > Hot (42-90C) > Sediment... | reverse complement strand
TTTGTTAGAAACATTTCTGTTATTCTAAAACGATTGTCTGATAAAGAACACAAAATGCCATATTTCGATGATATAAAAGAAGAAAATACTTTAATTTGTGTCCCACTACAAACAAAAGATAAAAATGTTGGTTTGTTGCTTGCGGATACAAGTATCTCAAAACGTAAATTAACAGAAAAAGATTTAAGATCTATATCAAATTTTGCTAATCAGGCAGCTTTAGCTATAAACAATGCAAAATTGTTTGAAACAGAACGTTTGTTTAAAGAAAAATTACAGCAAGAAGTAGACCTTGCCATAAAAAAGTTACAAGAAGCACAAAAACAATTGATACAATCCGAGAAACTTGCAGCGTTAGGTGAAATGGCTGCTGTTGTTTCACACGAAGTGAGAAACCCACTTTCTACTATATACATGTCAGCACAGGTTCTTAATAAAGCAGTAACACACGATAATGAACTTAAAAAATATATAAATTATATTCTCTCGGAAACTGAACGATTGAACAAAGTTGTAACAGATATACTTTCCTTCTCAAGAGCTCCACAACTTGTGTTAACAAAAACTAATATAAACAGTTTAATAGAAGAACTTATTTCATTTTTAGAAATCAGTGATTTTATAAAATATGATATAAAATGTTTTAGAAAATATGATGAACAAATACCAGAACTTTTGTTAGATAAAGATCAAATAAAACAAACTTTGCTTAATATAATACAAAACGCATGCCATTTTATGGAACACAGGCCTATAAGAAAACTTGAAGTTAAAACAAAAAAAGAAAATTCTAATTGTGTAATAAAAATTTCTGATACAGGTTGTGGTATACCGCCTGAAAATATAAAAAAAATTTTTGAACCTTTTTTCACAACAAAAACTAAAGGTACTGGTTTAGGACTCTCTATATCAAAAAATATTATTGAAGCACACGGTGGTAAAATTACAGTTGAAAGTGTTGTTGATGAAGGCACTACTTTCACAATAATTCTCCCTATAAAAATTGAGTTATAAAAATTGAAGAAGTTTAATATTATGAAAAAAATACTTATTGTGGAGGATGAAGAATTAATGTTAGATATTATAAAAGATACATTAGGGAAAAAATATGAAATAAAGGGTTTTACATTGGGTAAACAAGCACTTGAATACTTACAAAAAGAACAACCTGACCTTGTAATTTTAGATATAAAACTTCCTGACATAACAGGTTTGGAACTTTTAGAGAAAATAAGGAAGTTGTTCCCTAAAGTACCAATAATAATGTGTACAGCATATGATTCGTTTAAAACAGATTATCAGATATGGTCTGCAAATGTAGCAGATTATATAGTAAAACCTATTGTTTTAGAAGAATTGGAGACAAAGATAAAGAAAATTATTGGTGAATAATGTTAATCTGCCATAATATATGGTTCAACAAATTCTGTTGTTTCTATGTTGTTTAGAGTTAATACTTTTGTTATTTTTGGTAATACGATTTCGTAAATATAAAACAAATGTCGAAGAAGAATATAAAAATAAAATTTCTTTTATAGAAGAAATTACAAAACCATTAAGAATACTTGCAGATTTTGATAAAGTACTGATAGAAATTTTAAATATCTTATCAAAAAAAACTAACCAAAAAATTTGTTTTATATATCTTTTAGAAGAAGATAAAGAAAATTTGTATTTAAAATGTATTGCTTCTCCACACATTGTTTCTATCGCTGGTATAGAAAAATATAGTATTTCTGTTAAAAAAGGACAATCTGTAATTGATAGTATTATAAAAAATAAAAATATTGTTAATAATATAGAGATAAAAGAATTATCAAAAGTTTTGCCATATAAAAATTTTTTAGTTATACCTATCGTATTAAAAAATAAGGTTATAGGATTTATATTACTACAATCTTTTGGAAAGGAAACTCAGCAGGATTTTTCTATACTTTCAGTGTTTGCAAACGAAGCCGCGTTAGCTATAGAAAATGCAAGATTGTATGAAAAGTTAGAAAATATGTCTACAATAGATGCCTTAACTGGTGTGTATAACCGAAGGTATTTAGATATCCAACTTCCTAAAGAAATAGAACTTGCACGGAGATATAAAAGTTTTCTGTCTATATGTATGATAGATATAGATGACTTTAAACATTACAACGATAGAAATGGACATTTAGCAGGTGATGAGTGTCTTAAAAAAGTTGCTGAAGTTATTTCTTCTACAATAAGAAGTGGGGATATTGTTGCAAGATATGGTGGTGAAGAGTTTTTGGTTATATTTCCTGCTACAGATAAAAATGGTGCTTTTATTGCAGCTGAAAAAATTAGAAAAAATATAGAACAAACTAAATTTGAGTTTGGAGAAACTCAACCTTTAGGGAAAGTTACAGTGAGTATTGGTATAGCAACATATCCTGTTGATGCACAAGATTATTCTAGACTTATAGAAATAGCAGATGAATTTTTGTATAAAGCAAAAACAAGTGGGAAAAACACAGTATGTTGTTAAAAAAATTTTTTGACAAAAAAATAAATTTTACCAACGATAAAAAATTATTTAAAAAAATTTTTTTCTACCTCTTGACAAATAAAATATATATTTTGTATTACAAGTATAGACAAGTCATAAAAATTTTTATTAAGGAGGTTTAAAACTATATGAAACAAAAAATAAAAATAGTGACATTGGTATGTAGTATGTTATTATTGAATGTGTTTATGTTTTCTGCAGTGTTAGATAATCTTGAAGATGGTGACAATGGAAACTGGTGGGGCGGGTTTTGGTATACATATGATGATTCACCGAATGGCGGAAATTCAGTAGTTTATCCTTTACCTGATGCAAAAGGTGGTATAGGGTTCATACCATCAGATGTGACTGACCAACTTGGGAACAACTATGCAGCACGTATGTGGGGTCAACTTGGTGGAGGATACCAATATGCGTTTGTAGGTATGGGAACTAATCTTGCTCAAAATGGGAGCAATCCCGCACCTGCTGATATCTCTGGTTTTACTGCTGTAAGATTTAAGGTAAAAGGAAATGGTAAAACTTATCAGTTTAAATTAAACGATCCTAATGCTCCTAATAGAAATTATAAAGTATACCTTTATACTTTTACAGCAGGTCCTTCTTGGCAAACAATAACTGTTAATTTGAACGAAACAGACCTTGCATATGGATGGGGAAATTATAATAACAAAACAAACCCTGGCGCTCCTGACTGGAATGATAAACCACCACTTTCACAGGTTCTTCGTGGAGTTGAAGCGTTTCAATGGCAAACTGTTGACCAAACAGCAGGTACACAAGTTGACCTTTGGATTGACGATATAGAACTTATTGGTGGTGGAACAACACTTCCTACAAAACCTTCTTCTACACCAAGTGATGGTTTAATTGACAACCTTGAAGATGGTGATGCAGCGAATAATCTCAGTGGGTATTGGTTTACATTTAACGATTCTGCAGATGGTGGAAATACTACTGTTAATCCACCTCAGGGATCAGATTATCAACCAACACAACCTGGTGCAGGTGGTAGTTCATATGCAGCAACTTTTAGTTGGCAGATAGCAAATCCTACTTATATAAATCCGTATGCTGCATTAGGGACAAACTTAACTCCGGATGGTCCACCATCATATGCTGATGGATCAAATACTACTGGAATAAGATTAAAATATAAATCTGATGCACATCATATTTTGAAAATAAACGTAAATGAAAATGGTATTGAATATCCGTACCAAGTTGGGTTGCCACCATCTACAGATTGGAAAGAAGTTATCTTTAGTTGGGATGAGTTTGTATTACCAGCATGGTTTATGCAAGAAAGAGGTCTTGCTGGTGTTGATGCTATGAATAACCTTAAACTTTCTACAAGAAAAAATAGAATTATGTCTATACATTTCCAATCTGCTCCTGTAAGATACAAAAATGGTGGTAGTGGAACATTTGCCGTAGACGATATTTATTCAGTAGGTGGTGCATTTGCAGGTAGTAGTGGTGGAGGTGGCGGCGGTGGTGTTCCCACTTATACTTTAACTGTTAATGTTGTAGGTAATGGTACTGTGACAAAAAATCCTGATAAAACTGTATATAATGCTGGTGAACAAGTTACTTTAACTGCAACACCGGGTCCAGGTGCAACTTTTGTAGGATGGTCTGGTAGTGTTACAGGAACACAAAATCCTATTACTATCACAATGGATAGTAACAAAACTGTGACAGCAACATTTTCTGGTGGACAAACACAAACTTATACTTTAACTGTTAATGTTTCACCTACTGGTGGTGGTACTGTTACAAAAAATCCTGATAAAACTGTATATAATTCTGGGGAAACGGTTACTCTTACTGCAATACCTGCAAATGGTTATGCTTTTGTGAACTGGACTGAAGGAACAACTGTTTTAGGTACAAACGCTACATTGTCTATAACAATGACATCTAATAGGACTATTACTGCTAACTTCCAACAAGTACAAGCAGGACAATACACTATCACTATTCTTATTAATCCAGCCGGAGCGGGAACTGTAACAAAAAACCCAAATCAACCTTCTTATACAGCAGGAACACAGGTCACTTTACAGGCAGTAGCTAATCCTGGTTATCAATTTTCAAATTGGTCAGGTTCTATCACGGGGACACAAAATCCTATCACTGTTACTGTTAATAGTAATATGACTATTACTGCTAACTTTACTTCTACAGGAGGAGGTGGTGCAGGAGGAACTGCTACTGTTTACATTACTGACAATCCTTTAGTGCCTGGGCAAGCAGTGCAATTTAGGAATTTGAAATCAGGTGATGAAGTTAAAATTTATACTATATTAGGTACAGAAGTTAATACTCTTAAAGAATCTGGTGGTGTTGCAAATTGGGATGGTAAAGATAAAAATGGTAATCCATTAGATAGTGGTGTGTATATATACAAAACAACAAAAAGTGGTGCTAAAGGTAAAATTATTATACAAAAATAAATCTTTGTCAATAGGAGGGAAGAACTATGATAAAAAAAATAAGCGTCTTGGTTACATGTTTGTTATTAACAACGATGTTGTTTAGTGAAGCAGCACAGTTTTTGGGGATAGTTCCTGGTGCAAAACCTGCTTCTATGGGTGAAGCATACACAGGTGCTGCAAGTGATGTTTATGGTGTTTACTACAACCCAGCTTCTGTAGGTAAAATTACTGATAAACAAGCTGTTGCTTCATACATTTCTTTGTATGAAGGTATGGGTTATATGTATGCAGCATATGCTCAATCTTTAGAAAGTGGTGGCGCTATTGCAGCACAAGTTGGATATATGAATTATGGTAGTGTTGACAAATATGTTGGTGGACAAAAACAAGGAAGTGTATCTCCTACAAGTATGATGGTATCAGCAAGTTATGGTATGGAAATGAAAACAAATCCTGGTTTGTTCATTGGTGGTTCAGTAAAGCTTATACAAGAAACTTTAGAATCTTCAGCAAACGCGTTTGCTTTAGATGCTGGGGTGTTATATACATTACAAGGTCAGCCAGTTGTGATTGGTGCAAGTATATCAAATATTGGTTCTGGGCTAAAGTTTAAAAATGAAGAAAGCAAACTGCCTATGGTGATACGTGCTGGGGTTGGATATAAATACAGTGAACAGATAAACATTGCAGCTGATATTTCAAGTATGGGAGGTTCTACAGGTGTACATTTAGGTTTTGAATATTTAATGCAACAATTTGCAGTTCGTGCAGGATATTCTACATTATCAGGTATTTCAGCAGGTGCTGGGATAAATTTGGGTGAAAAATATGTATTAGATCTTGCTTATGTACAAGGTCCTGCAGATTTAGGTAGTGTATTTAAAGTTTCGTTATGGTTGAAATTATAAAATTTGTTTCTGTTTAATAAAAATAATGTTCTTTGAGAGAATATAATTTTATGTAGTAGCAGACCTTGGTCTGCTGAAAAAAATATAGCAAAGCAAGCTTTGCGACTACAATTTTTATTTATTTTTTATTGTAATAAATGTAATAACATAGTTATTGCAGTTCAAAGAATTGCAACAACATTGTTGTTGCAATCCAAAATATGGTACTCGTAGGCTTTAGCCTGCGCAAAGTTGTTCATACCCACAGATTTTAATAAATCTGTGGAATTTAGACAAATTTAACTTAAAAGGAGGGAGATACAATGAAGAAAAGAAATTTAAATCTATTGGTTGTATTAGGTTTAATAGTATTTATTTTTAGTTGTGCAACACAACAACAAACAACTGCTCCTTCACCTAAACAAGAAGTTCAACAAACACAAATTCAAAAACCTTCTACCACTACATCAGAAGTTTCTTCTCAACAAACTACAACTGGATTAAAACCAGTAGTATTTTTTGACGATGTCTTCCCTTCATATGGATATACATATCCTGAAAATGGACTTTATAGAGAATGGATTGATGAAAAAAAATCTGGTTTAGCATCAGCAAGGTTCCAATGGAGAGCAGGGAGAGGTTCATGGTGTGGTGGTGGTATTGGCCTTATTCGTCCTGTAGATTTAACACCTTATAGACAAAATGGTAAACTTGAGTTTTGGATCAAGGGTGAGAAAGGGTTAGAAGGTGTAAGAAAAGTTGGTTTTCAGGATTCAAAAGGATATTACTCAATGAGACCTCTAAGATTATATATTCGAGATGTAACTACTGATTGGCAAAAGGTTTCAATACCTATGAGCCATTTTGAAGATGATGCATTAATGTGGGATCCTTCAGTAGGGCAAGAAATACCAGGAACTATTGACTGGACATCTATTGTTCAAATAAAATTTGATTTTGGTGAAGGAACTGGTGAAACAAATACAATTTATGTTGACGAAATAAAAGTTCTTCCATAAAAATTTTTTTGTTATCAAATTTTTTTACATATTATTTACTTTCTTTTCTAATTGTTCCTTGTCTTATTTTTTTGTCGTAAGAATTTTTATACCTTCATTATGTTATAAACATGTTATAAACATGGTTAAACATGATTATACCATAAGTAAGATTTGATATAATTAAAAAAATTTTTTAATTTTTTGTTGACAAACAAGTTAAAAACGTGTATATAATTTATTGATGAGGGATAGATTTAAAAAAATAAAATTTTTCTTACCAAAAGTTTTGCTTTTGTTATGTTTGATAGGGAGCCATGTGTTTAGCAGTGATTTAAAAATTGTTGACCCTGAAGACCAATCTTCAGCACCTGACTGGGGAGAAATATATATTGCAGATGATGCTAACTATATCTATTTTCTTTTACATAATTACAAACCAGTAAGTTCTTCTATTAGCAATTTAAATGTGATGGTATGGATAGATGCAGATAATAATCCAAGTACTGGTGATCCAAGTGTTAACGGTGCTGATTATAGGTTTAAAATATGGGGATTAGGAACAGATACTGCTGGTTGGGGTACGAAAATTGAACGAATAGAGTACTGGCATACTTCGTGGAACAGTTGGCAGTATATAGATTATAAAGAAGAAGGTGCTCATCCAAATGATATAAATGGTAATCAAAGTAACGATGGTGTTCAGACTTTGCCTACTGGTAGAACAGCAGGTGTTGCTTGTGGTATATTAGAATTTAGGTTTGCAAAAAGTTGGATGAGTGGTGATTACAGAGTACCACTTGGTTCAGTTATAGCAGTTGATATTTCAGGCCCTGACCCTGTAGGTTCGCCAACAAATCGATTCACACATACTATTACGAACAACCAAACCCGTACTGTTAATGGTAGAATAGGTTCTAACGAATGGATAGCAGATGCGATTCCACCTGCTGCTATATCAAACTTGACAGCTCTTCCTGGTACACAAGATGGTGAAATAATTCTTCGATGGACAGCTCCTGGTGATGATGGTATGACAGGTACTGCAAGTAGTTACATCGTAAAGTATTCAACTTCGCAAATAACAAATTTTGATACACAAGGGATCATCTATCCTCAATCATGGACACCTGCTACTGCTGGTTCTACTGAACAAAAAGTTTTATCAAATTTCATCCCTGGCACAACATACTACTTTGCTATAGTAGCAGTGGATGATTCTAACAACAAAGGTTCATGGTCAACTTCTGGTGTAAATACTGCAAACTATGCTCCTGCACAAAATCTTGTCCCACCTCCACCTACTAACATATCTTTTTATGCTGCTTCAAACAAAATTATTCTTTCATGGACAAAACCTTCTGTTCCTGATATAAACCATTTTAAAGTTTATTATGATACAGATTCACCAAATCCACCATATAATGGGACAGGAGCTACGGATGGTCCTTCGCCTATAAATGTAGGTAATGTAGATTCATATATTTTATCTGGTTTAACAAACGGTGTAACTTATTATATTGCAATAACCTGTGTTGATAACACAAATTTAGAAAGTAGTTATTCTACAGTTATTTCAACAACACCGTTTGTAAGACCAAACTTACCACCAAATACACCATCAACACCACAAGGTCCTTCAATGGGTGCAGTAGGTGGAAACTACTTTTTCTCATCTTCAGCAACAGATCCTGATAATGACCAGATAAGGTTTGGTTGGGATTGGGACGGAGATGGAACTGTTGATGAATGGTCACCATATATGCTATCAGGTTCTACTGATTCAAGGAGTCATAGTTGGTCTTCCGCTGGAACATATCAGATAAAAGTTTGTGTTCAAGATACAAATGGTGCAACGTCAGCGTTTTCACAACCTGCTAGTATAATTATAGGAACTGAAGATGTGTTTGAAGATTTTGAAGATGTTTCAGATGTGTGGACATATTATGGTAACGGTGCAAGTTTATCCACAGCACAAGTTTCAGGTGTTATAGGTCAAGCGTATCAGTTTGCGTATATTGGTGGCAATGGATATTGGGGTGTTCATAAAATGGCTGCAGAGGTTAACAATGGTGATTTAAGTGGATATAAATCGTTTAAGTTTTATATTAAATCTGTCCAACAACAACAGATACGTCTCGGTGTCGTAGAAAAAAATGCTGTTGGTAGTGATGATGGTGAATGGTGGGTGTGTACGATCACACCGCCAACAAACTGGACTTTGTTTGATATTCCGTGGTCATCTTTTACAAGAAGGTCTGATTGGCAACCAAACACAACTTTTAGAAATCAAAATACTTTAGATAAAGATTGGATCAGAGCAATACATTTTATACAACAAAGTGCTTCAGTAAACGATACTGTTACAGTAGACGAATTTTATTTAGTAAAAGATGTAGATATAATTCCGCCTGCAGCAATATCAAACCTTACTGCGTTACCTGGTCAAAACGATGGTGAAATAATTCTTAGATGGACAGCTCCTGGTGATGATGGTATGACAGGTACTGCAAAAAAATATATTGTGAAATACTCTTTGGCACAAATCACAAATTTTGATACACAAGGGACTATATATCAACAAAGTTGGATGCCATCACCTGGAGGTTCTGTTGAACAACGAGTTATTGCAGGGTTAACTCCAGGTGTTACTTATTATTTTGCTATAGTAGCAGAAGATGACTGGGGTAACAGAGGAACATGGTCTACTGTCGGTGTGAACACACAAAACTATGCTGCTGCACAAAATCTTGTCCCACCAGCACCAACAGGTCTTGTTGCAGTTGTTGGTGATAAAACTATAACTCTTTCATGGACAGCAGTAAACGTTATTGATTTAAAAAATTATAAAATTTATTATGATACAGACAATGCGAACCCGCCATATACTGGCAAAGGTGCATTACAAGGTGATTCTCCTATTATTGTAAGTTCAAATACTACATCTTTTGTATTGTCAGGATTAATACCGTTTATTACTTATTATATAACGATAACTGCTGTAGATAATACTAATTTAGAAAGTGCATACGCAACTGTGGTTTCTACCTCACCTTATGCGTTAGATTGGGATCCACCAGATCCTATCACTGACCTTGTTGCACAAACAGGACCAGAACATGGACAAATCTTACTTTTATGGACAGCGACTGGTGATGATGGAAAAACAGGAAATATTATAAATGGTAGATATAGGATAGCATATAGTAGTTATTTGGTGACAGATTGGTCAAGTGGTTCCTGGAATGATAGATTAAACAAATACAAGTTTGAATTTTCAACTTCTGTTATTGCACGAAGTAGACAAACTTATATGTTGGAAGGGTTAAGAGGAGGAGTTACTTTTTATATAAAAATCTGGATTGCTGATGAATCATTAAATTATTCTGGAATTTCAAACACAGCTACTGCATATGCACAAATTGATGTTACACCACCGGGTAAAATTACAGGTTTCCAAGCAATAGCAGTTGGTGATAAAGTTATAGAACTAAGTTGGGTGGTCCCAAGTGATGATGGTTATTCAACAAAACCGTTACCAAAAGGTTCTCAATATAAAATACAATATTCTAACACACAATTAGCATCTTCTTACTGGACAACATATTATGCACAAATATCAATATCTACTTTTGGTGTAACACCAGGAAATGTGGTTAAGTATAAACTTACTGGGTTACAAGAAAAACTGACATATTATTTCCGTATATGGGCAGGGGATGAAGTACCGAATTGGTCTGAAATATCTGATATAGCAAGTGTATATGTTTTAGGTGATGTGTTCCCACCAGCAAGAATACAAGATTTGTCAGCGACAATACTCTCACCAGGAAATTTTAAACTTAGTTGGACTTCACCTGGTGATGATGGATACGATGGTATATTAAATGGGTGGTATGCAATACAAGTAACTGATAAAATAGAAGATTTAGGTATAAGAAAATATGCTACAATAATAACAACATTTGGTGTTGTACCATTAACTACTGCAGAATATGAAATATCAAACCTTTCAGTTGATAAAATATATTACTTTGCTATATGGTCAGCAGATGAAGTTCCTAATTGGTCAGAAAGATCAAATATAGTTGATACTGAAGGGAATAGTTATACTGACAACATACCACCTGCTGCTGTGACAGATTTAAAAGCTGTACTTAATCTGCCATGGTATTATGACGAAGCTGTGCTTAGTTGGACATTACCAGGTGATAATGGCTACACAGGAGATTTTGAAAGATGTATATTTAGGATCCAGTATTCTACTATTTCTAATACATTATGGGATATATCAAGAGCACAAGAGGTAGTTGTTTTTGAAAACTTAAAAGCAGGTTCAACATTTAGTTATTTAATGCCAGCAATAAGAAGAGATGCTACATATTATTATGTTTTATGGATAGGTGATGGTAAAGGGAACTGGTCTGGAATGTCTAACATAGCATCTGTTTATACACCATCGTTTTATTTACCACCTGATACAACAGCACCTGCCCAAATAACAGATCTTGTTGCTGAAGCAAAAGATCCTGATAGTGTTATTCTTTCATGGTCAACACCAGGGAATGACGAATGGGATGGTGTATTAAGAAGAGGTAGTGTTTATAAAATACAATATTCTACATTTGTTGATGTTGATTGGAATATAGAAACAGCACAAATTACAATTTCAACTCGTGATGTCCAACCTATGACAAAAGTAAGTTATTTAATTAAAAATCTTCGTGCTTTGACAACTTATTATTTTAGAATATGGACTATTGATCAATCTACTAATGTTTCGTCTGCATCAAATATAGCAGAGTGTGAAGTTATAGATACTGTAGCACCAAATAAAATAATTTTGAAATCTTATGAGATTACTGAAGATACTGGAGTAGTTATATTACAAATTTTATCTTCTGGTGATAATGGAAACAGTGGTATGATAGAAGAAGGTAAGTTTTATATATTTTATTCTACAATACCGATTGATGATGTGGACAGTTTATCTTACAGTTTAGCACAAGTAGTTATTTCAACATCAAACTTGAAAGAAAATTCTACTGTATATATAACCTTAGAAGTTCCACAAGAATATGGGTATGACAAAATTTATTATATTTATTTATGGTTAGAAGATGAAGTACAGAATTGTTCTGTAGTTTCAGATACTTATACAATATTTATACCTCTTATAGAAAAAATACCACCTCAAAAAATATCTACACTTATCGCTGAACTGTTAGATTACCATACTATAAAACTGTCGTGGGTTACGACAGGTGATGATGGAATAGAAGGTAATATTGTTGGAGGAAGATATATTATAAAATATGCAACATTTCCAATAACAGAAGAGAATTTTGATAAAATAAAAGACATGATTTATTTTACTACATCTACATTTCCTTCTGCTTATGAATCTATTACTTTTAATATAACAACTTTTGGTACAACATATTATATTGCATTAAAACTACAAGATGAACAAAAAAATACATCTGAAATTTCAAACTTAGCAACTTTATATGTACCATACTTTGACATTATTCCACCAAAGATAGAAATTATTTCAACTATTCCTCAAAAAATTACTATCTTAGGAAATAAAATAGTTGCAAAAGCAAGATTTATTGATGAACGAGAAGTGGTTGAGTATTCTTTATTCTTTAAAATTAACAATTCTTCTTTAAGGAAAGCAAATGTTGTTTATTCTACAGGTTCTGTAGAAGTTAAAGAAGTTGAGTTTGAAATACCAAATATATATACAGAAACTCCATGTGATATATATTATTATTTCTATAGTAGTGATGGGATCAACTATAGTGTGAACCCATCAAGTATATCTTTAGCAAAAATTGTTGTCTCTAATATTACTGAACAAAAAAATGGTAGTTTAGAAGTAAAATCTGTTGATGGTAATCCATACGATGGCGATCTTGAAGTATTACTTCCGTATGGGGTTTTAACTAACAATGAAAAAATTATTATTACACATTTGTATAAAAACATTCAAGGTATTCCTGCAGAATATCTAATAGAACCAAAGAAACAAAATCTTTCTACTCCAATAACTATTAAGTTGTTATATTTTGATTTAGACAATAATGGGAAGGAAGATTTATATAATTATGATGAAACCAAACTTGCGATATACTATTATAACGAACTTAACGACGAGTGGGAATATATTGGTGGTAAAGTTGATACAAAACAAAATGTTATTACAGCACAGGTTTATAATTTAGGAAGGTTTGCTGTTATGAGTAATAACGACATCCCTGTGAAAGTTTCACAAAAAATACTTTCAAAAAAATTTGTTACTTATGCAAATCCTACAATAAGTTTTTCTCCTGATGTTGAAGAAGTAATGTTATATAGTTTAAATGGGAACATTGTTTTTACTCAAAAAAAGAATTCTTCTAATATAATTTTTACAGGAAAAGATAACATGGGAAACTTTTTAGAATCAGGTGTGTATATTTTAAAAATAAAATTTGTTGATGGCAAAATTAAATATGATAAAATAATTGTAGCAAAATAGATCTTGATATGAGAAAAATAACAATTTATTTAATTTTATTTTTAGCAGCAGTAGGGTTATATAATTTAATGTTTGCACAATCTATGTTTAAAGAAGAAACTTATGAAGATTTTATTGATGGTAGTTTTTCTTCAACTACGATATCAGGTATCGGTAGTGCTGCATATATACATCTTTCATCGTTTACTGTAGAATGGTGGAATACAAATTGGAAATATAGAAAAGTTTTATATGTATTCAATTTTGTTAATAAAACACTTACTGATTACCAAGTTTTGTTTACGACAAATACACAAATGCTAATACAACAGGGTAAAATGAAAACAGATTGTTCTGATATAAGATTTGTTGCTGAAGATAACCAGACATTACTTCCACATTTTATTGAATCAGGAGCAAATACTGCTAAAACAAAAATATGGATAAAAATACCATCAATCCCTGCTGGAAGTATCAATAATCCAAGTTACGTAAAAATATACATGTATTATGGGAATCCAACAGCAACAAATGCTGCTAACCCAAAAGAAGTGTTTGATGTGTATGAAGATTTTTCAACAAATCCAAGAACTTCAGGATACTGGGATATATATGACCGTGGTGACCAAACATATACCTGTGTGTGGAATCAAACAGCACAAAATTTTTCTTTAACAAAAGCATCTCAAAACCGTGCATGAGCTTTATTTGTTAAAAATTATCAACTTCCAACAGATGCTTCCTGGCAAGCAAAGTTTAAGTATCAAGTAACAAATTATAATGGTGTAGCAGATGGTGGTGAAGGGTTTACTTTTATGTTTTATAAACAAAAATTTTCTTTAGGTTCATATCCAGACTATGGTATGTATTTAGGATTTTTATCAGG
>Ga0105158_1000670_pt1 | contig 14264 bp, 13 predicted proteins | sample LHCtaG_FD_81567 | JGI IMG/M metagenome (GOLD analysis project Ga0105158, IMG submission 81567) | Hot spring microbial communities from Little Hot Creek, USA to study Microbial Dark Matter (Phase II) - LHC4sed_matched | ecosystem: Environmental > Aquatic > Thermal springs > Hot (42-90C) >... | reverse complement strand
GCCATTCAACTGTTGTAAAGTTGCGGATCGCCTGGAACGGGTTTAAGGACACGGTGAGCTGCTTCTTTAAATCGTCGTTTACATAAACTTTCACTTCGCATGAGCGCCCCTTATAGTCTTGGTTCCAAACGCCTATTGTAGCCTTGTTAACATATTGATCTGCCGTTATATACCCTAAGACTGGTCCTTTGTTTCTGAAGCTGTAATCGTCTGTTCTGCGGATTATACGGGCGTAGCCGAGGGCTGCGTTCCATTCGCGGAAGACATAGGAGCCTGTTCCGATAAGGCATGATAGGGTGAAGGTTGTTCCAGTGTATGGGTCAAGGTATGTCTTACCCAGCGGATGTGGAGTTTGGTCCGGATTGAAAGTTGCTGGGGTGGTTACGTCCTTGTATATTTGAGGTGGTATGAGGGCGGCTGCTCCAGATATGTCGAAGAAGGTCCAGAGGCTTGTGGCGTTAACAAAGATTTTCACCTTGTAAGGTCCGTAAGTTTCAACGTGTACAATTTTCTCCCATGCTGGCTTATATCTTGGAATCTGGTATTTTATTAGGTATTCTAGGTTGAATTTGACGTCTTCGGATGTGAAGGGCTCTCCATCATGCCAGTAAATGTCTGGATTCAGGTAGAATGTGATTGCCATGCCCGCGGGAATCCTTGGTGGTGCACTGTAATATTCGACTGTCCAGTGGGAGGCTATATAGGGTCCGTCAATGTGGGTGTATGGGTCCAAATAGGTTAAGCCACTTACAACTTGACTTAATATTTGCCACTCGTAAACCGTGGTGGCGTACAGCGGGTTTAATGTTCCCGGCGGCCTAGCTATGCGCCAGTTAAAGCTGTACGGGGGCTGGCCTGGTGGAGTATCTCCTTCAGCCCACATGATGTGGTCCCAGGTCCAGCCTGCATAGTGGCCTGTGCCATAGCCGTAGCTGTTAATGAGTCCGTCAAATTGCCTGGGCCTATTAAGCTCCGTATCCCATCTGCCGAAGCTGTGGAAGTAAGTTCTGGAGTACACTGGAAGCTTGGGACAGTCTTCAGAGAGGACGTATTGGGCGGCTTTTGCAGCTCGAATAGCCTCATCTATGTCTAAAGTTCTCCATCTGAATATTTCAAGCAGTTCGTCAAGGTTTACGTTGTAGAAGCCGTATTCGGGGAAGTTCATTTTTGTGAGGTTCTTGTAGCCGAAGTAGTTGCCCATTCCAGGGCCGATATTGCTTGAATGGAAGAAGCTGTATAGGGCTAGCGGGAAGCGTCCAGTGCTGTAGCAGAGCCAGAACAGGTCAACATCATTCTTATAAATCACCCTTGGTATAACCACTGTTGTCCAATCTGAGGGAACGTGTTTCATTTTAGGCGTGTTTGGCGCATTGCTCCACTCCAGGAATCCGTCGTAGGCTGCCTTCAAGTAGTCGCCCATGGGCTGGGTTACAGCACCCGCTGGGGTAATAATTTCAATTTCCCTTATGGGGGTTCCGTCAGGGTTGTGCCATGCGCCATCCTGGATATAGAAGCCCGCACTTATTAATTCATTATATGCAGCTTCGTAGCTTTTCGGGTATTCTCTAACGTCGGGGTTGTACCATGCAACCTGGGCTGGCGGAATGAAGGATTGAATAGCCGTTGCTATGGGACCTCCAAATATAGCTGTGATGGCTTCAGCTTTGCCTTCGATTCCCCACATGTAGTGGAGCGCCCTTCTGAAAGCCGAGTTGTTTAATGGTTTAAGCGACATGCCCGGTGGACGCCCTGGGGTTGGAGAATAGCCAGGAGGAGTTGGCGGAATCTCGTCTCGACAGTTGATGCCGATGTAGCACATGTGGAAGCCAGGAGTCCCGGTAACATTAAAACCTAATTCGTTAAGTTCCACCACTTGAGACCAGGCGGTTACCTCTAGGTGATCTAGTTCACCCGTTTTGTGAGCTAGATAGGCCGCGTCGTCAGACTCGATTATCTTCATGTATATTTGGTCCATCTTTGGGATTTGCCATTCGCTTGCACTGCCGAAGGGAACCATGCTGAAGGAAAGAACAAGCAATGCCGCAATGAAGATAACTAATAAAGCACTAGTCCTTCTACCCATTTTCCTTTCTCCTCTAATTTTTCAGCATCATACATTTGATTTGCGGGTCTTAAAAACTTTACGGAAAAATGTTCTAGTTTTATTTAACTACTCCAGATGCTCTTCACCAGTTAGTGCTTGACCTAGAAAGCAGCCAATAATCACAACAAAAACACTCAAAGCCAAACTAATAACAAGCCCCCTCACCAATATGGGAACAAGAAAGGCTAGAGCCAACTCAATTCTCCATAATTCACCAAAAACAACGGCTGGAAGAATATATATTACTGTCGTTAACATTCCGCCAGTAACAAGACAAGCAAATAAGTAAATAAACGCTTTTTTAACGTTTAAAATTACCATTCCGGCCAGCAGGCTAATCAAAGCCAATGTAGAAAAGTACAGCGCTCCTTCCTCCTTCCAAAAAAGGGGAATCATATAGCCAAAAGCGAAGTTGGTGGTTAAAGCTAAAAATATCAGAAGTTTAAACAAAAATCTTTTTTTAAACATCTTCATCTACATTCCTCACTATAACATAAGCCTTAATACACACGTGTATATGCCTGAGAAAGAAATATATAGATTACGCTAAACAAAATCACACTGATCACTAATGAAAGCACATGCCAAAAAAGGCATCGTAATGGCCTTCGTTCTTTTAACGCTGACATTAAACACTTTCTTAATTTACACCGCATATTCACACTTCACACTTTACGAGGCCTTAAGGAAAATGAATATATTAATGAAAATAGAAGCAAACTCTGCCGAATCACATTCTCAAGTCAAAATACACCTAATATTAATCAACCCTTCAAAAGCCAGCTTCAACCTTGTTGCAATATTCTCAGACTTATATCTAAATAATTCTTACCTAGGCAGAAAAGTTTTGTCGTATGAAAACCCCCTTCAAATTAAAGCAAACTCAAACACATCTTTTCTGATAACATACCACACCGAAGCCTCACCTACCAAGGGAACACGTTTTAAGATAGACCTCTATATAGCCCTATATTCCGCTTCCCTGCCCACATATACACCTCTAAGATTCACCAAGTTTTACGATTATTAAAAATCCCTACTCCTTTAAAGCGTCCTATCAGGTAAGGAACGAAGTACGAGCAAAGCTTATATCTTAAGCTAACTGCTCTAAGGTAGGGTCCAATCCTTGCCAAAAGGGAAAAAGCCTATCCCATATCCCTTTAGTAGACGTTGGGTCTATTTCAGCGGATTTTTGTTTTCTATTTCGTTTTTGTTTATGCTGCTGCTCTCAATCAACAACCTTGATATCATTGTACTCTATTTTCTCGCAACTTTTGTAGCAACGGTTTCAACCTATATAATAAAGGTCCGCATCTATACCATAAAAACAGAGGACACCATTGACCCATCCTCAAAAAGTGGGAATATTATTGGAACTATTAGAGCATGGACAATCCTATTTATTTTAGGTTCAGTAATGCTATTTTTGCCATTCGCGTTTCTGTACCTTTTTGGATGGCACGCATGGTTAGTTCTCATTAACAGCTACATTAGCGGCGTTAACGCTTCTGAAATAATAATCTATTTGATTCACCGCAGATAAATGGCAACACTATCTCATGAGTATTTATGACAAGCCACAAACTGACTTCCCGATTTTACGAGTTTAGGCTCCTCTTTTCGACATAAGTCCCAAGCATAAGGACATCTTGTATGAAACCTGCATCCAGATGGGGGGTTGATGGGGTTAGGTATTTCTCCTTTGATTGTAACTCTTACCTTCCTTGCAGTTGGATCTGGAACAGGCACGGCGGCAATTAGTGCCTCAGTATAAGGGTGCTGTGGATTGGTTATTACGTCCTCTGCAGGACCCATTTCAACGATTTTTCCAAGATACATAACGGCGATACGGTTACACATATATCTGGCTAGAGCTATGTCATGGGTAATGTACAAGTAGGAGCAGTTGTATTTTTCAATCAAGCTTAACATCAATTGTGAAACTTCAGTTCTGATAGAGGCGTCAAGCATAGACAACGGTTCATCAGCAACAATAAATTCCGGCCCAACTATGAAGGCTCTGCCTATAGCCACCCTTTGCCTCTGGCCACCACTTAACTCGTGGGGAAATCTATAAAGAAATTCGTCTGGAGGAGTCACATCTAAATCCTCAAGAATTTTTGATGCTTTCTCCAGAGCTTCCTCTTCGCTTTCAACCAAATCGAGAATAAAAAGAGGCTCCGTAAGAATATCATAGACGCTCATTCTCGGATTCAAGGATTCATATGGATCCTGGAATATTATTTGCATGTATCTTCGAAGCTGCCTAAGTTTCTGAGGAGGATAAGCCGTAATATCCTCACCCTTAAATATCACTTTACCTTTCGTAGGTTCAATAAGTCTAAGAACCAATCTGCCAGTGGTTGTTTTTCCGCATCCACTCTCCCCGACGAGACCGAATATTTCCTTCTCGAAGATTTGAAATGAAATACCATCAACAGCGCGGACAACCGGAAGTTCCTTTGCAATTAAAGTTTTTATAAATCCCAATTTAATTGGAAAGTATTTTGTCAGGTTTATTACCTCTAGTTTTACTTCAGCCATCCTTCTCTCCTCCCTTAATAAGATGACATGCGACCTGATGCCCTTTACTGTCGACATAAACACTTTTAGGCTCGTTTCTTTTACAGATGTCCATAGCAAATTCACATCTAGGATGAAACCTACAACCAGATGGTGGATTAAGAAGATCTGGTGGAAAACCATGTATCCTTACAAACTCTCTTCTGTTTCCGAGGATGCTTGGAAAAGCAGCGATAAGTTTTTGTGTGTATGGATGCAAAGGTTCCTTGTATACCGCCTCCACAGTCCCAAACTCAACAATTTTTCCAGCATACATGATTGCAACCTTGTTGCATATCTCTGCAATGTTCGAGAGATCATGTGAGATTAAAATTAACGAAAGGTTTAATTTCCTTTGAAGATCTTTAACCAGCTCCAAAACTTGCGCCGCTACAATAACGTCCAAGGCTGTGGTCGGCTCATCCGCAATCACCAAACGAGGATTACATGCCAATGCCATAGCTATTATTGTGCGCTGTTTCATGCCACCGCTTAGTTCATGAGGATATCGGTCGATTCTCGATGCACCTACACCGACAAGGTCAAGCAAAGCTTCAGCTCTTTTGTAAGCCTCATCCTTATCGACTTCTTCATGATAAATAATTGCATCACTTATTTGAGCCCCTATTCTCTTTGTTGGATGCAAAGAATTCATAGCCCCTTGAAATATCATGGAAATTTTTTTCCATCGAATTTCTCTGTTAAGCTCCTTTTCGGAAAGTTTTAGTAAATCTTTATTTTCAAATAATATTTCGCCACGAATAATTTTCCCATTTAATGGAAGAAGGCGCATTATTGTTAATGCCGCACTAGTTTTTCCGCAGCCTGATTCACCAGCGAGTCCTACAGCGTCTCCTTTGTTTACTTCAAAGCTTATATCGTCAACAGCTTTTACATAGCCTCTGAGTGTACCATAATACATTACAAGGTTATTAACCCTAAGTAGCGGGGTCACTTAACGTCTCCTCCTAAGCCGCGGGTTTAGTACCTCATCTATCGCATGTCCTATCAATATGAAGCCTAAACACAATATGCTTATCGCTATTCCAGGTGGAAATATTACCCACCATGCAAGTCTTGCGAATGCCCCTGTTTGTTGAGCTTCATTTAACAGTCTTCCCCATGTTGGAATCGTCGGGTCTCCGAACCCGATAAAGCTTAGGGTCGCCTCAGTAAGGATTGCACCGGGAACAGCCAAGATCAGAGCAGAGATCGCTATTGGCATCACATTTGGGACAATATGCCTCATAATTATATAAGAGGTGGAGGCCCCGGAAGCTCGTGCTGATTCCACAAAAAACATTTCCTTGAGGGATAAGACTCTAGATCTGATAACTCTGGAAAGTCCCTGCCAGCCGAAGATTGCTATAAGAATTATTATGTATAAAATATTTGGACCCCAAATGCTTACTAAAGCCAAAAGGATGGGTAATGCCGGTAGACATAACAGAATGTCGACTATCCGCATTAGTGCTTCATCAACAAAGCCTGAAATATATCCTGCAGTTACACCAACAATTATCCCCATCGAAACAGACAAAATGGCGGAAGCAATTCCAACGAGTAAAGAAATTCTTGCTCCAGTAATAATTTGTGAAAACACATCCCTTCCTCTATAGTCTGTTCCAAGTATTCCATGCACATGGCCTTCTATTTTAAAACTAGCTACACGCTCCTGATAAGTTACTATACTAACAGTTGCCGATGCCCTTTTTTCCGTGTCTATAGGTCTAAAAGTTAACCGCAAAATGAAATCGTATTCTCCAGGTTTTTCAAAAATTACCGCGCATGGATCAACTTTAACCGCGACATCACGCTTTTCTAAATACTCCTTCTTAATTCTATCGAGCGGATTCGTGGAAAGCAGTATCTCAAATCCTTCGAAATTTCTTGCAACAAAATAAATCCGAAAATCTGCATCGTCCGAGCGGCTGGGAACAGGGCTAGATATAGGTATGGCATATTTTTCACTCCTAGTCGAATTTCTTTCACTGATAATAAAATACTTACCCTCTGGTGTCTTTATTAGAAACTGTATTACATACCGCGTATTTGTCACATTAGTAGCCCTAAACCAAGCATCAAATACAAAGGAAGGGGGTGGTTTGTATGTATATTGGTAGGTTAACGTTGACTCGATGGTCTGAGGAGCACTCTCTATCCCTTCGTTGTCGTAAAATATTTCAGATTCTTTTTGCAACGGTTTTATACTGATAAAACTGGTATTTTGGGTAAAGCTCCATGTCAAAGGATATTCTAAGGTTGGATTTAGACCCTCAAATCCAGGAAAAAGAGTCACCCATACAGGTGGAGCGAAAACCTTAGCAACTTTAGGTAATCTGTAAGGATCATAGGGCGATAAATAAGGCGAAAGTAGAGCAATTGCAACAAAAAATATGATCAGAATTAATCCTGCTATACCCGTTCTGTGAGAGAAGAAATCTTCGGAAAAGCCTTTAATCTTCCTAGCATAAATCATTCTTTTCGTCTTACTCAATGGAAATTTCATAACGCATCACCTTCTCATACCAACACGTATTCTAGGATCTAGAAAACCATAAATTAAGTCAGCAATTAAGTTACAACTTATCATGATAACGCTGTATTGATACATTACAGCTTGCACTACAGGGTAATCGCCTTTCATCAAAGCATCAATATACCAACGTCCTATTCCAGGCCAAGAAAATAAATATTCTGTGATTATTGCACCAGTTACGATGCCGGGAATCGCCAGGGTTATCATTGTAGCTATGGGTGGCAGAATTGATTTGAAGGCATGTCTAAAAAGCACTATACGTTCTGAAAAACCTTGAGCACGCGCTGTAGTTATGAAATCTTCAGTAAGTGCATCAATCATCATGTTTCTAGTATACAAAGCCCAACTTCCGAATCCACTTACTACAATGGTTATTACTGGCAATGCTGCGTGCCACATTATTTCAGCTGCTAACTCCAGTACGTTTCCAGTAGGGACCCCTCCAACTAACCCTCCGGGCATTGGAAAGATCCTGATATTGAAATGATAAGGCAAATAGTATGCAAGAAAATATATGAATATCAACTGAATGAAGAATGTCGGTATTCCAAACGTGACTAGGGCAGTTCCCATTATGATGACATCAGTTTTTCGACCTCTTCTAGAAGCCGCCAGAATACCTAGAGATATCCCTACTACTATAACACCCAGGAGAGCGGTGCCCAGAAGTATAATCGTATTTCTTAAACGCCAAACCATTTCCTCGTTTACTGATCTTCCCGTCCAAAAGGATATCCCGTAATTCCATGTTAACATGTTTTTCATGTATGTTAAGTAACGAGCGAAGTAGTTTTTATCTTCCAACCCCCACTGCTTCCTTATCAAGTCTATTTGCTCCTTAGTCCATGAAGGATCTACAAATAGTGAAGCGGGATCAATTGGAGAAGCAACTTGAAAAAGGAAGAACTGGATAGACATTACCACCAAAAGAACTGCAAAGGCTGTTGCAACTCTTTTGATAAGGTACGTTCTCATGTCAGGTCACTCTAAGTTTTTAAGAGGGCGATATTTAAGCCTTAACCTTTTCATTTGCTGCTTAAAATATAAAACACGATAATTTCACCTCAGAAAATAAAAATATGAAGCCCCTCCTCTCTGATGCTCACGCGAAGTTTAGATTCTTGGGTTATAAAACTGAATATCGTGAAGTCGGACAACCGTTATGTAAGCCACTTTAGTCATATAGTAACTTTTAAATACTATTAAATCTGAATGAGTAAAGAGTTAATTAATCCTTAACATAGGATTTGAGGAGGCTGGTCCATGAGAAAACTTTTTATAATGGCCCTCGTGGGGATATTTTTAGTTCTCTTATCTTACTTATCTTACGTTTTAATTACACCGCCTTTTTACGAGGTGAAATCCAGGGAGTTCACTGGCACATTTGTTAAAAGCGTTGACCCAGGAGAAGAAAAGGCTGTTTTAGTTTGGCCAACAAACATTAGCGGGATTCTAAGATTTGATATCGGTTTTTCAATAAACATTTCTCAAATTAGTTCTACACCTGATCCAATCAATGTCACAGTGTTCGTTGGTTATGAACCAATTTACCATAAGGAAAACGTCAAATCCTTGCAGAACTTCACATTTTCAATGGATTTTGATCGTTTTGAAGGATGGGCATTTGGTTTGGAAACACCGTTACGTCATGGACCAGATATCTTTATAAAAATCGTAAACGTAGGGACCAAAAGGACCACCGTAAGTGGGTCTTATGCTGGTGTTGGTTACTACAGAGAAGGAAGTTTTGCTAACTTTCTTTTGTTTTTGATTGGCATAATTATGGCGTTCGGTGCAGTGCTTCATGGTTTAACTCGGTTTATTCATATGAGGATGGAGAAAAAGGTTCGCGAAAAAATAGAAAGTTGAACGTTGTCAGTTATCATATAAGACTTTAACAGAACCTATATAAAGAGACACACCCCCTAATATTTTAGAGGTCAAAGGTTTGGATTTTACAAGAAAGCCCGGACTTACATTTATTCTCCTCGGCGTTTTGTTGTCTACATTTGTCAATCTATCATATTCGTGGAACCTTCAAATAGAGTTTGTCTTCCAAGATCCAAGGTCGCATCCGGATTTCTGCGAATATTGCTATGGCCATCAAATTAGTCTTAAAGAGTTTTTAGATAGGTGTACCATTGTGGAAAAAATAGAGGAGGAATACGCCGGCCAAGTAGTAGTTGAATGGGTGCCTTACGACTCCCCGAGGGGTCAAGAATTAGCTAGAGCCTTTAACATTAGGATGATCGGACTCTATGCATATGCTACCATTATTATAGATAATTCTATCAAAATTGAAGAAAAAAATGACTTTACTGAAGAGAACTTGAAGCAGATTATTGACGCGTATCTGACAAGCATACATGATGTTAGCGTTTTAGGCGTTATTGTCGACCCGCGCTGTGCATGTATAGGTGATGTTATAGAAGTTTGTATTATAGTTAAGAACAAAGGGAAACAGCCCGAATTCTTTAACGTTACAGTTTTATACGATGACTTTATAATTGAGACGTTATTTGTGGAAGTTTTGGAGCCTAATTCTGAGAAAGTGTTAACTTTACATTGGCGTACAGAAGAAGTAGGAGCAGGTAATTACTCTTTAATTGTTTATGCACATCCAGTTCCAGGCGAAAAAAATATCGACGATAATCTATATCAAGCTGGAACCGTTGAGATCAGATACCCTGACGCTCCTATGCCTGTTAGACGTGATGTTGTTATTGAGACCGTTGTTCCCTCAAAATGGCGCATTAGTAATCAAGAGGAATTAAACATAACAGTAGCTGTGAGAAACGCCGGAACTATAACTGAAAATTTTAATGTAAAGATTTCTTTAAATTCCACCATTATTAAAGAGTGGCCTATTGCTAATTTAAATCCAAACGATTCACTTTGGAAAGTTTTTAATTTAGAAACAAAAGATTTGCCTCCAGGGGATTATATCATAAAGGTCCAAGCGGAACCCGTTGAGGATGAAGTCAACCTGGTAGATAATGAACGCATTTTGACAATTACGGTAATGGCGCCCTCAAAATCCAAAGGTGTAGCAGATTTAGTAACTGCAGTTTCGCTTGCATTTTTCTTCGGCTTTTTTGAAACGTTTTCTCCATGCACTATTATACTGTTAGCTTTTATACTGAGCTATACCATGGGCGACAACCCTCAATTTAAAAAAAGATTCTTGCAGGTTATGGCCTTTGCAGCTGGTTTTCTTACTGCAACCGCACTTGTTTTTTCTGCAATAGCACTGGGACTGCTTGCTTTATCTTTAATGCTGGGTATTCAGCATATTTTAATGTTAAGTGTTTCCGTTCTTGCAATCTTCTTTGGACTCAATTTGTTAGGATTCAATGTCTTTAAAATTTTTAAAATAAAAGCTGATACGAAGCCTTTAATGCAGAAATTAACCAAAAAACATGCTTACACATTTACTGGACTTTTCACGCTTGGATTTCTTTTCTATTTTCTCGATCCTTGTCTCGCACCTGTCTTTGTACCTATGATAGGTACGTTCTCGCCGACTGTGCTATTCGAGTGTTTGCCCCTCATACTTTTTATATTCTGTCTGGGGGCGATTGTTCCCTTTGTTGGCATCGGCATTCTTTCTTATTCTATATCCAAGCTCGCCAGAATCTCATATAAGCATAAATCGAAAATTAAGGGTGTCAGCGGTTTAATTCTGATTGGTTACGCTGTTTTCCTCATAACTCGTTATATTTTGCGATACATATAACCGAATATTTTTAAACTTCAATTGCCTTAGGAAATATTCGCAATTTTTGGCTTTTTACCTTTACCGAGCGCGCTGACACAACTAAGTTGGTGATATCGTTAGGCATATAAACATCGCTGTTAAAATATTACAGTAACGGTTATGGTATGATAATTAAAAAAATATTGCAAGACATTCTACGAGTAATTATAGATTATATAAAGATATTAAGTTGGAAAGAGACATGGATCTTGCCAGCTTTTCTCTCCGGCCTGGTGGGTTTTTGGTTTATATATTCGCTACTTCTTGTTATTCCGAATCCATGGAGATCGATAGCAGTATGGGGTTTAATATTTTTGTTGGCGGTTACTTGTCCGAGAAGAAAATAGACGTTGCTAAGTTTGCTTGGTTCTTTTGCCTTTAATTATGTATCTTCTTCTACTCCTCTTAAAGAAGCCAAATAATGATACACTAACCCCCAAAGATAGTATACCTATGCCCAGCGGAAGGATATTTGAATATGGATTCACGTAGACAATTAATTCTTTAAATAATTTTAGTTCAGGTGGGTAAAAAGTTCCTCCTACTTTCATCCAATACCATTTACGAACATAAAAACGATATGTTCCATCTTCTCTGACAACACCCCTTATAACCCCAATTTTAGGAGTGTATGTTAGGCTAAGATTTTCTAAAGTACTGGTTTTTTCACTTAGAAGTTCGAGATTTTTAACAGTGAGACCTTCAAGGTAATCCCAAACAAACCACACGCAAAAAATTGTTTCTACATTATCCGGAGGGATAAGTGTAACATTTAATTTTACAGGAGCGTAAGGATTCCAAAATGTGTTAGAATCGATTTCGGGTTCATACAGGTCGTTGTACCACCATATATTCGGATTATCTTCTGGACCCCCGATCTCTATCGAGATGATTTCTGATACATTCAAATTGACCGAATACATCCAATCTTGCTCTTGCTCCTCCATCAATAACGGAAGAAGTGATAGCTGTGTTGACTTGACGGATTTGTTTGAGCTGGAGATTAGTATTAGTCCAGCGAGGCACAGTATTGTTCCAATGGCCAGCAACAATTTATTCATGTTAATCATAGGATACTGAGATAAATCCAACCTTAATATCTTTTCTCCTCATCAGCTTCTTAGTTAGTTATTTTTAGATTAAACAAAGATGCACCACACGGTAAACTTTAAAGAATGAACTATTGCTCAGAACGTTTATATTTTTTAAAAGCTACCACAAATTGTGATATGATTGTGACGCGTTGGTTCCATATAATATTGCTACTGGTAATAGCAACATCGTCGACTACTACAATTGAAGCTTATCCTTTTCCCAGCGGAAGTTGGGTGAGATACGAATTTTATGCAGAGTCTAACGCGGTTTCCCAGAAGTGGCGTTCTTTTGTTGAGGAAACAGAACAAATCGCGTGGAGTAAAATTGAGATACAGAAAATTTTTAAAACAAACGTAACAATTCGTCAAACCACAAAATTCAGGAACGAAACCCAAGTCACCACCATTCATACCATAAATGTGAAAACCGGTGAAGGATTCGCGCTGCCCGTCATAGTAGCTTCTAATTTAAAGCCAGGAGATCAAATATTTGCGAGTGTTGATTTTAAAATAAATAATACAATGCCCAAGAGCTACTTAGACATAAACAGAGACATAAACTATGCCATACTCCAAAAAACTGGCCCCCTTGGCCCTAAGTATTACTTTGAAATTACACAATTCTTTTGGGATAAGGAAACAGGGATACTTTGTGAAATGGAAACGTTAATTTACGAACTTTACGAACCTTCAGAAAATGAAGAAATTAAGGAATACACCTTGTGGAAAATGAAGCTTGTTGAGGCGTCACCCGATATATTGAAGTTGTGGACAACGGAGGACGCTCCGACAGTGTATGCGATGCTATTTTTCATGGTTCTTATTTTTCTAATAGGAAGTTTATATGTTTTTTATTTGAAGAAAAGAAAGTAATCGTTATGAAATTATAAAATTATATAGCCATACTTCTATTTTTGTTTTTTGCCTTCCATAATTGCGTTTTTACGTCCTCTTTATACTCTATACACTCTTTTCTACCTAAATTACACACCCAATACAGATAGGTGCATCAATCAAACAAAGAATCAAGCAACAATACAACAGACAAAAACATAAACCCAACCCCACCCTAACCGAAAATAATGGAAACGTGGAAATCTATTCAATGTTCAATAGGTTTGAGGTAAAGGTTTAGTAAGCAAGAGAGAGAATTGGTTCTCGAAAAGCTCAAGTTTCTTTTACACTAAAGTTTATTAAGAATCAAATAAACATATTAATTGGGTTAGAGATGCCGCAAATAAAATGTCCATACTGTGGAACTACAATAAACTTGAAAAATAGAAGAAGAGAGGACTTTCAGTTGATTTTGAGGAGTGTTGGAACTAAGGAAAGGAGTTTTTCAGAGTTGCTTAAAATTACTAAGCTTCCGAGAAAAACCCTCTACCTAAGATTAAGACAGCTTCTTTCTGAAAATAAAATAACAAAAAATGAAAAGGGACTTTATTGCGTCAACAACGGTAAAGACATGTTTAAAGGCGTATTTCATGGGGAGATAAATCGGCCAGTGCTATTTTTACTTATTCTCTGTATATCCGTACCTGCAATCGGCCTTTCATTTGCCTTAATGATGCAGTCTTCGGTTTATGAAACTACGTCTTCGCCTGAAATTACACCAATAGGATATTTTGATGTTAAAATTGTGGTGAAAGAAGCACTCAATGTTTATGGGTGGCAAGCTGTTATAGAATTTGACCCACAAAAAGTTAGATTCGTAGACGTGATCTCAGGCGATTTCCTCGGAGATACTGATGAAGTGGATTGTGACAAAATAGATGTGCATGGTTATGTATTGGGTTCTTTTTCGATGTTATGTTATCATGTAGACGTAGATGAAGGGGTACTGGTCATAGCTCAAACTTTGCTTGGTTCTCAAGAGGGAAGATCTGGAGACGGTGTTCTTGCCCACGTGAGATTTGCGTATTATACAGAAGATTACGAGCATTCCTATAGGCTTGCCCTTGACAACCCTTACTTCAAGACATGTTTACTTACCAAAGAGCTTATTCCGACTGAAGGGAGGATGTACTTATACTAAACTTTTCCAGCGATTGTCTCTACCGAAAGCAATAATAATCACATGTGTTGGTTTTATCATAATTGTTAAGGGTATTGATACTTTCTACTGAAGTTTATAGCTATAATTGTTATGTCGAATATGTCTATGATGCAGTCGTCGTTGATGTCGGCGTTTGGGTTATAGCGAGGGTC
>Ga0105158_1000667_pt1 | contig 14292 bp, 16 predicted proteins | sample LHCtaG_FD_81567 | JGI IMG/M metagenome (GOLD analysis project Ga0105158, IMG submission 81567) | Hot spring microbial communities from Little Hot Creek, USA to study Microbial Dark Matter (Phase II) - LHC4sed_matched | ecosystem: Environmental > Aquatic > Thermal springs > Hot (42-90C) >... | reverse complement strand
TTTAGTAAATAAATGCCTTTTTGCTTAGGTCTATATCTACGTAGAGCACCTTTGCATAGGGCTCTAACACTTTCTTAAAGCTTGAGAGAAGCGAAAAGACCTCATCTACAGAAGGCATCGGCAAAAACGCCATGTCACTACCATCAATTATAACAACGTATCTTGCTACACTAAGCACCTTCTCTACAATATCATCGTAACTTGCTATGACCTTACTCCAGTCAGTAAAAGGCTCTATGCATGTTAGCATAGCCCTGCGGCTCGAGATCTTGCTGACAACACACTCAACGCCATAGCCTATTTGAGTTGCTGAAACAATGTCTTCAGGTGAAGGTATTGGTAGTGGAACTGGGTGGCTATGGAGAAATAGGTTGCTTTTACATAGAGCCCTATGTTTATAGATGTGTGTTGCTGGCACTAGCCCCCCTAAAAACCTTCCAATAAATAGTAACGAGTCCTCATTACAAAGAGCATAAATATCTTCTGCTAAAAAGGAGGCTAAAAGTGGCTTGACCCCTAATGACATTATAAAGTCTATAGCCTCATCCATGTATACTTCGACAAGCTTCTTAACAATATCGTTACTAATTATGGGTGGGTTACTTATATCAAATATAGATGGTGCTTCAAATGCTGTTGACGCTAGTAGTTCTACTAAGCTGTCATCGAATTTTAAACCGTTCATACTATGACAAAACCTGTAGTATTTCTATATAACTAATAATCAGTTTGGTTAAAAAGTTTTTGTGAAAGTAAACATTATATGCCAAGGCCTTACCTGTAGTTTCTTGGCATAATCATTCACTTAAAGAGAAAACAAAGAGAAAACATTGTAAGGTATTCAGAAGCGCCAGCCCTCATCACACCTTAAGTTAAAATCAGTTGGGGTTATAGACACATCATTTTGCTTTTCTATACTTCAACAATATTTTTACACACAGTTTTCAGCTTTTCCAATAAATTGTCTAGCTCTTGTAGCGAAACTTTGTATGTGTAAAGATATCTCTTTGTCCTAGCCTTAACCTTTGCAATGCTCTCTTTTTCTAATCTCTTTACTCTACACTCTACAGCCCTCTTTGCTACTTCAAGAAACTCTTGTTCGTCAGGTACATAAATGGGCATAGCATTTCACACAATTTAAGACCTCATATCAGCAGAATATAAGCTTATTAAAATGTTTCCAGAGCGTCATTTAGGTTGACAAAAATGCTTGAGCAGTACATGAACTGGTACAGCTTCGCCTTAGAGGCTTTAAATTACGATGTTAAAAATGCAAAGAGGTTTGAAGGTATTGAAAGAGCTGTAGTAGTTGGTATGGGTGGAAGTGGAATAGTAGGAGACATGCTGTCAACAGTGACGCAAACATATTCAAAAACACCATTTTACACCTTTAAGGATTTTTACCTACCGCAAAACTTTGTTAACAAGAACACCTTTGTGCTTGCAGTTAGCTACTCTGGAAACACGCTAGAAACCATAGCTTCAGTTTTGCAAGCAATTAACGCAGGTATGCCCATAGGCATTGTAGCCTCTGGTGGTGAGCTCATAGACATTGCTAGAGAACGGGGTGTACCGTATACTATTGTGAGGCAGGGTTTAGCTCCCAGATCTGCTCTACCTCTATTGCTAATTGCCTCAATAAAATTACTACACTCATGCGGGGTTTTACCAGTGCCTATAGATGTCATTGAGAAGTCGGTTCAGATTCTGAAAGACGTAGAAAGAGCTTCCACTATAGCTTCTCGACTCGCAGAATTTTTAGTAAACTCCCGGCTCCCCCTCATAGTCTCTACCACAAGATTTGCACCATTAGCTATTAGGTTAAAGAACGAGCTTAATGAGAACGCTAAGATGCAGGCTAAGGTAGAGATAGTGCCAGAGCTATTTCATAATGATATTGTTGGGTGGGAAAGAGGGGTTGTAAGCGAAAAAGCTATAGTGATAGACTCTGATACTAACTATGAAAACCTCTTGCTAGATTTCTACGCCGATTACCTAAAGAGTGTAGGTTTTGAAGTATTTTACCTCAGATTAGAAGGTAATATCATAGAGAGGTACTTAGAAGGTTCATTAATTGCAGGACTAACATCTGTTAAAATAGCTAATACACTGGGCTTAGACCCTCTACAAACTAAGAGCATAGCCATGTACAAGAACTTCCTTAAGAAGTACAGAGAAAAAATTGAGAAGGAGGTTTTACAGCAACCCTCGTAATACTGCATATAATCTGAATGCATTACCTCAGCGGCTCGTAGCATTATTCAAACTAGGGTTACGTAATGTAGTAGGGTCTTTTTTCTCCTTTTGCTTCCTCTTTTGGCTGAGCAAAGCTTTTTAGAATAAGCTCAACTTCCCTTTCAATATTCTTACCCTTTTCCTCAAGCTCTTCTGCGTCTACTCCAAGGCCCCACACCTTGTTAATAACATCTAGTATGAGTTTTGATGCTCTATAATCGATGTAGTTGAGCTCAACAATACTTCTCCAGGTTTCTCCAAGAATACACACGCCATCTATGTCAAATATCTTTGCCCACCCTACCACAATTCCATTTAGACCACTAATCACACCCTCGCTAAGCGGTGTAGCACCGTGTTCTACATACTTCTTTATAACAGAAGAATTATTTCCAACAACAAACACTCTACGATTAGGCACAACCATGTCTGAAACATAGGCTGCTGTAGCGATAAGCTCTCTTATATTGTATTTTTTGAGCAACTTTATTAGGAAGTAGCTTAGCGAATGCTGATCAGCATCAGATGTGGGTTGAGCACCGCCTGTCACTATAAAAACGCCTATGTTATTGGCGTTAGCATAATATAGTGTCACATTACTTATTTCACCTATGCCATCGGATTCCACAATAAGATGAGCAGAAAACTTAGTACCGTAAATAACGCCATAAGGTTCGGCATCTAGGGACTTTATTAACTGCATGGCAACAGTTTTTCCGACTAAGGCCATTCCAGGAAATCCTACAATGACTATGTTGCTATCCAAAGGCTTTACTTTATTGTATTTAATGAATTTCCACATAACAAGATACCTTCAGTAGCTATTACAATGCATAGCGTTAGTGATAATTTAACTAAGTTTATAAGCTAATAGGCAGTAATGCTTTAAGCAACACGATAAAGTATATAAACCCAAGACTTTGATAATAGAGCTATACAGGGGCCCGTAGCTCAGCCAGGTAGAGCGCCCGGCTCATAACCGGGTGGTCCGGGGTTCAAATCCCCGCGGGCCCACTTTCAAAGTAAGTGGCATCTCAGTGTTGTAGTGTGGATACACTAGTGGTGGTTTTAGTTGTTTGCCAAGGGCATTTACCCTATGGTTATCTGAAGAGGTGAAAATTATGCCCAAGTCTATTGAGTATACTAAGCATGTCTTAGCTATAGCTGTAGCGCTACCCCTCATCTCCATATATCTTCTCTCAATGCTTGTACCTATGAGATTTGAATCGCAGTCTTTTATTGCTCAGAGAGCTTTCTTATCCTACGCTTTCTATACTGGTCTGCTCCTACTCTTAACATCGCTTTTCATTAAGGATTTTGCTAAGCTTCTAAGTGAAGTAGTAGCAATTTGTGCAATTGTTATGCTAGGTCTATACTCGTATGGGGCTGGTCTATTCTACGATTTAAATGAATTCAGTTATGCAAGGCACTATGTGATCCCACCATCATTTATCTACATGCCTTGTCCTGATTCAGATCGTTGTGGCGCATTTTCTGCTCTAGCTATAAGCGTCCCTCTTTCTATAGCCATGGCAATGCTTGTTTACGGCATTAGAGGGATTTTAAGGACATTCTGGGCACGAAAGACCTAAAAGCTGTGAAAAATCTAGCAAGGGCTTTACCTTCATGTTGTTAAGCACTAGTGTTGTTAGTGGTAGTATTCTATGACTTTTTTCAATAATTACAGAATCTGTTGATGCTACAACAGAGTTCTCCATTTTCGCAAAGTCTATTGTAGTGGCATCGGGTTTTGATGTGAGTATGTACGAAACTCTTACTTCCCTCAGCCTATCACTCAATACCCTAGTAAGCGCTTGTATGTCTTCTAAACTATGACTGACATTTTTATCGCCTATGACTATAACCTCTTTGAAAAATTGGAGTTGTTGTAGGGTACTTGCTAAAATATTATAGCTTTCTGTTAGAAAGACCCTCTCACGTGCTCTTAACTTAGACCCTCTTAAATCCCTCACAAGGCAATCGTCGCAGAGAAATACGTCTCTGCGTTCTATCAGCGCTACCACTGTTAATAAAATGTTGTAGAAGTCAATTACGAGTAGATTGTGTTTCACTACTTCTGGGCATACATACACTATTTTCTTAAGAGTTTCATAGGAGTATGTAATGCTGTGGACACATCTAAATAATAACAGCTTCTCATAGCTGTTTAACATGTAGCGCCGTGTCACTACATCTAATGCTTGTGTGTAGCTATACCCTCGCGACAGTAAAAACCTGTAGTCATAAGTAGCTTCTACTACTCTATTAAGAATAATTCTTTGTTTTCTAGCAGATTTCAAATCTTTATAGCCCCAATACACTGTTTCACTAGATTCTACAGCTTTTATAAACCAAGTTACTCTATGTGTTTTTGTGTAGAAAATGAGTAACAGAGAAATTGAGGTAAGTGATGAGGAGCTTCTAGAGCTAGAGAAGGAACTCAAGTCTCTAGAGGAGAAAAGACCCCTTTCAACAACTAAGAGTAGAGCTGAAAAAGAGGTTACTAGAGTTTCAACAGGTATCCCAGAGCTCGACAAGGCCCTTGAGGGGGGAGTTCCAAAAGGCTCCTGGGTGGCTATAACAGGTGAGCCTGGTACTGGGAAATCCGTTCTCTGTATGCACTTCGCGTGGGCTGGGCTTAGAGTGGGGGACCCTGTTGTTTATGTTACTACTGAGGCTGAGTTCAGAGATGTTGTAAGGCAGGCGAAGATGTTTGGAATGGACTTTGAACAGTATAGAATACATGATATCTCTAGTGCTAAGGAGCCTAGCGAAGCCCCTAGTATAGTGGTAATAGATATCTTCGGGCTTCTGAAGATTGCTAGGCAAATGAGTGAAGCAATTCCAACTGATGTAGAAACAGCTAGGAAGAGAAGGTTTGCTGCACTTGATATACAGACACTAGTAACAGCATTACAAGAGGCCTATAAGATTCTGGGGGTGCTAAAGGAAGGTGGGAAGAGCCCTGTAAGACATGTGAGGCTTATTATAGATTCTATGAGCGCTTTCTGGGCAGATAAACCAGCTATGGCTAGGAAGTACAGCTATGAATTGAAGATAGCTGCTCATAGGGAGAATGTCACTACATATCTAGTAAGTCAATACGCAATGACTACAAAGTCTACATTTGGTTTTGGTTTAGAGCACATAGCAGACGGCGTATTCCACTTGTGGATGGACGATGTAGAGAGCTCGAAAGAAGTTGTCAGATACATGATAATAAAGAAGATGAGGATGACAAATCACGCAAGAATGGCTTTTAAGGTGGAGATAGTGCCAGGCAAGGGCTTTACCTTAGAGCCTCTAAAGCACTAGGGCAATAATATTAAGGAGGTTTCAATATAGTGTATTACTTTATTTACTGACTTATCTTAGCTTTACTTGATACTCGCTTAAGTATGATCTTTGTTTTTGTGACTATGTTTTGTGCAAGTTCTTCTAGGTCTTTTGCCTGCGAGAATGCATAGAGACCTTGCGGAAAGTATTCCATATAATCACATCTCCAATACGGTTCTAAAACCTCTCCTGATTCGATTATCTTAGCATATATGGAGTGCAACCCGGAGTAAATGCCTATTATAACATCTATTTCCCTTAACCTTCCCAATAGCAAGAGACAGCCATGTGTTCTCTCTATTGTAAACACTTTTTCAAATCCTTTTTGCAGGAGAAGGCCTTTCAGCGTTTCCACATCAATTTCCATACAGTTTTACCACTTAAGTTTTTATAGGAAACACTTTAATATTTCTTCAAATTCCTCTTTAATGCGTCCTCGATGTGAGGGGCAGCTATGCTTGATAGTGTTGCGCTAAGGTACTACAGAATGTTGAGAATCCCTGTTGCTATTTCGAGGAAGTATCACATTTTATACTTAATACTTTTTCCTCTAATCATTATAGCTGACACTTACCCCGCAATAATATCACATCATATTGAGTTAGCCGAGTTAGTTGAACTAACTCTTCTTCACATCGCATCTATGGCACTCCTTCTACTATCATTAAAAGTTGGTGTAGGGTACATGAAATTTAGACAAATAGCTAATACAATACTGTTCTTAGTTGCCCCTGGCGTACCTTTAGAATTCATCTCTTCACCACTTAAAGTCTATGGCATTATCTATGCGGTAATCCCTGTTATCGGAATAATAGCACTAATCAATTTAGTGGGCTACTACAAAGGAATTGCATATACTATTACCCTGCCTTTCTTAATTCAAATACTCTTTGCACTTAAAGATAGCCTTCAGTTTATCACCATATTGAGATTCGTAGTTGTAGCTCTACTTTTTTTGTTGTCTTACTCATTTATCAATTCGATAAAGAAGTATGCGGACATAAATGTCTTTGAAATATCGAATGCCTGGGTGAAATTCATGTTTACAGGAAATAATGCTGAATTTGAGGAAATGCTTGATAAAATGGGTGAAGAACACGACCTTAGCATTAAGATACTGCTCTTTGATAGAGATAGTGATGGTATTGCATTAGTTGCACCAACCATACATTTTGGCCCTTATAGAATGCTTGGAAGCACATACTTTCCATACACCCTAGAGAGTGCGCTCAAAGCACACTCCATAAAAGCGTTTGTATTACATGGTGCTGGCTCGCATGAACTTAACTTAGCTAAGAAGGTGTACGGAGATTACTTGGCTAAGGAAATTTCACAAAAACTTGCTGAAGCAAGACTACACATAAATTCTAACTCAGAGCAACTTTACGAACCTTTCAGAGTCTTTAGCTCTTTAAGAGAGGCTCTATGTCTGTACACAGAGTCCTCAGCTTTCTTAATAATATCTTCCCCTGTTATGGGGGGTGACGATCTACCTTACGAGCTTCAGTTAGAAGCTGAAAAAATTGCTGGTATATATGGTTTTAAAGATGTTGCAATAATTGATGCACATAATGTTGAAGGGAAGAGAGAGCTTCAGATTCATTCATTTGAACCCCTAATCAAAGCAGCTCTCTCAGAGAGAAGCTCTGTTTGTAGAGAGCTTAAGGTGGGTTACGGTGAAGAAGATGTTGCAGAGTCGGTTAAGGGTATTTGCACGAGGAGGGTAAAAGCGTTAGCAATAGAGTGCAATAAGAGTCTTTACGCATTGATATACCTCTATGGCAATAATGCTAGGCCTGGTGTTAGAGAGATGCTGAGGAAAATCGCCCTTATGAGAGGATTCAGAGACGCTGAGCTTGTGACACTAGATGACCACACATGCGCGGGGATAGTTTTTGACACGCCTTACTACACTATAGAGCTTAGCGATGCCTTGATGAAATCTGTTGATAGAGCCCTGGCAAAATCCCTGCACGATTTAAGGCCCGCAAAGGTTAAGGTTCAGCATTATAAGTTTAATATGCGTGTAGCGGGCAGTAAAATCTTTAGGCTGCTAGAAATAGCGACTGAAATAAGTTCAGCAATTTTAAGATACTTAAAAATTGTCATACCTATGCTATACATCTCATGGGTTGCTATTACAATATTAATAAAGGTATTTGTGCTGTAATGCTGTGCTCTCAACTTATTTAATAAGAATGTAAATGTTTGCAAAATGAATGTTATACCTTATATAAATTAGCTTTTGGCAAGAGTATTAGAGGGATTAAAGTTATGAGCATATCCATAGAAAGTATAGCTCCTGTTATAGGGCAAACAATAACTGATGTATATGGAAGAAAAGCAGGTGTTTTAGTAAGTATCTACAGTGATATTGATGGTAAGGTAACAGCTATTGAAATTATGGTAAATGATTCTCATTACGAAACCTTACCCAGTGAAAGACTTGAGCATGGGGTTGACGGTCTCAAAATCTTACCTGAATGGCTTGTAGAGGCTAAGAAACTTGAGAGAAAGCTCGATATTTTGAAGAAGAGGTTTAAGGCAACTGAAGAACTCTACAAGAAGAATCAAATACCTGCACATGCTTACAGGGAACTCAAGGACAAGTTCTCAAAGGAAGTAGAGAAGGCTAAAGTTGAAGTAAAGAATATTAAGGATGTGCTACGTAGAAGATTGTATGAGCTCGAGAACTTTGTTATACACATAGAGAAGGCCATGACCCACCTCATGGTAAACTACACAGCAGGTGAGGTACCAGAAAATGGTTTCAAAATTTCCGCAGATCTAATGAGATTTGCTAGGCAAACAGCCCTTGAAGAGAAGAAAGATTTAGAGAAACACGTATCACTAATTGAAAAACTCGAGCAAGAACTGGTTTCAGTTACAACTAGTGGAGCAGAAGAACAATCACTAGTTCCACCAGTACCAGCTACTGCATCAGCTTCTGCCACACCATTATCAGTAAAGGTTGTTAGCTAACTAAAACCGTTATAGTGGTGTTCAATGGCTGTAGCACCTGCTGGAATCCTGGAGCACTTTGCGAAGATAATCTCGTTATCATCTCGTAAAGATCCGCATAAGGGGGCCTTGATATACATAGTTTCTGCGCTATCTGATCTTAAGCTAAAGCTGGAGGAGATTAAGAAGAGACTTAAGGAGAGAGACGATGAGCTTTTGTCAAATGCTGTAAAGGCACTAAATGTAAATGATAGGGAAAGGGCGGCTATATATGCGTCTGAAATAGCTGAGGTTAGGAGGCTGATAAGATACATTCAGATAGCACTTCTAGCCGTAGAGAGGCTGCTAGAGCGCATGAAGACTATAAACATAGTAAACGATGTGAGGGTACTTACTACAATAATAGGTGTGCTAAACCAGCTTAAGACTATGTTTGCTAACACTATGCCAGAGCTAGCAGCCACACTTGATACAATTGTAACAAATGTGAACGCCATAGTTGCACAAACACAAACACCAGAACTAAGTGTAAATGTCGCTACTGTGTCTAAGGATGTTGAGGATATATTGAAGGAGATAGAGCGGCAAGCTGATGAGAAGATAAAGCATAGCCTACAGCCCATACCGGTTCAGCTAGAGAATGTGTTGTCACAACAAGTGGCTAGAGACGTTTTAGAGCACGGCAAGGTTGTGGAGAGTATGACTTCGGTCGGCATAACCATCCCCACCTCGTATACAAAAGCTCATAAGGCAAGTCTTGCACTATTTGATAGTGGTATTGAGTACCAAATATACAACTACATTATTGCTAATAGAGGCCTAGTTAAAGTTGATGAATGCGCTTCAATTTTTGGTCTTTCAAAGGAAGACGTAATAGCTATACTAAGGCGTCTTGAGCAAAAAGGACTGATAAAAATAGCTACATAATTTTTTCCCTCATTGTTGCTCTGAACACAATTTCGTTTACCGGTGGATGATGTGAGCGGGGGTCGTGAGTATTTAGAGGCTTTAGCGAGAAAGTACGTTCATGAAGCTATGATCAATGAGAAGATTGGCAATAAAGCTGATGCAGCTAAGAACTATAGAAAGGCTGCTGAAATCCTTATGATGCTGATAAATAACTATAGAAACGACCCTATGGTTCACATATATAAAAACATTGCTGAAGGGTATATTAGAAGGGCTAAGGAACTAGAGGATGAGTCGAAGATTTCAATATCTATAGGAGGTGAGAAAGAGGGTAGAGAGGAATCTGAAGAAGACATAGTGAAGAACTATATACTTGTTGAAAAGCCTTCAGTTAGATTTGAAGATGTTATAGGCTTAGATGAGGCAAAGCAAGCTATAATGGATGCTATAGTTTATCCAACAAAAAGACCTGACTTATTTCCACTAGGCTGGCCCAGAAACATACTATTGCATGGCCCACCAGGTTGTGGCAAGACATTACTTGCTGCAGCTGTTGCTAATGAAATTGATGCTGTTTTTATGCAAATTGATGCTGCCAACTTGATGTCTAAATGGCTTGGTGAAGCCGAGAAAAAAGTAGCTGCAATATTTAAATATGCACGAAAAGTAGGAGTTTCAAAACCTGTAATAATGTTTATCGACGAAGCTGACGGCCTTCTCGGAGTCTACGGATATGAAATAGGTGGAGAGGCTAGGGTAAGGAACCAGTTTCTAAAGGAGCTTGATGGTCTCAGTGATAAGGGGAAGAACTACTTTATCTATGTTATAGCGGCTACAAATAAGCCTTGGAGACTGGACATTGGGTTCTTGAGAAGATTCCATAAACGCATCTACATACCGCCACCAAATAAAAATGCTCGCAGAAGTTTGTTTGAGTACTACACTAGGCACTTTAGGATTGCTCCTGATGTGAATTTTGATGTACTTGCTGAGCAAACTGAAGGTTATTCAGCTAGTGATATTAGAGATATAGTCCTAGAGGCTTATTTGAGAACTGTTAGAGAGTTATTCAAGACGAATAAATTAGACGAAGACCCAAGGCACATAACAATGGAGGACTTTCTACAAGCACTTCAACATAGAAAACCTAGTATTAGCAGAGAAACACTTAAGCGTTATGAAGATTGGGACAAAAGCTTTGGTTCAACAATAGCTTAGATATTTACCAACATCATTCTATTTTTCTATCTGCTTATCTCCACATATTCTAGTAATTCAGGCACATACTTTAACACATCATCGATTGTTACTATACCCAAAACCTTACCAGCTTTGTTAATAACTGGTATGTGACCATGACCGGTGCCTACCATCAGATTTATAACGTCCTTAAGGGGGGCATCAGGTTCTACTACTGTTACAGGTCTTGATAGAATCTCTGTAACATTCACATTCTTTGGATCCAGCCCCTTGGCTAAAACCCTTATCACAATATCTTTTGCTGTTATGACGCCAAACACAACACCGTTCTCATCTACGACAATAAGGGAGGCTATGTTGTATTTCTCCATCGTCTTAATAGCTTCATGCACTGTAACCTTTGTTGTTATGCATATGGGGTTAGGCACCATTATGTCAGAGGCTCTTAACATTCTTCAAGCACCTTTCTAATTTCTTCATTTACTACTATTTTAACTATTCTGCTTTTCCCCGGTATTTTAACTCTTAAATCATTAATGTCAATAGCCTTTGCAATAGATTCCAACCCTCTTTTGCTTAATTCGCTTAGAAACCTCTCTATAATCTCATCTATCTTCACATCCCCAGGCTTAATTACAAAATAAGCTCCACATTTCTTTACAATAGAGTCCTGAGATCCTACTGCAACCCTAATAGAGCAACCAATCTCTGACCTCAATACTTCTATACCTACAGCAAGTTCCAAAGCTATGTTATGTAAGTAATTCTTCTTTCCATATACCATAAACCCCCCACGTGGAAGATACTCCCCAGGAGGTGGGGAGAGCGATACCTGTGAGCCTTGCACCCAAAAAACGTCAATTGAATGCAAGCCTAATTTCCATGCCTTGCTATAGCATGCTGCTAGTAAGGCCGCTTCTCTTAGAGAAGCTTCATCTACGGTCTTTCCACTGGTCTTTATGATCACAGTGCTGCCTCCATGTATATCAGCATGTAACACTATGTCATTGTCCTCTAAAAACCTCTTAACTAAGTAAATGTTTTGTTGGGCGTCTCTTCCACCAAGTATTAAAAACCCTTCAGAGGTTATTGCCCAGTGGAACTTTTCATACCATTCTCTTGATCTGCGCAACACCATTTCAATAGATTTCCTCTCAGCATCAACTGCCAGTTGCATTTTACTTATTTCCTCCCTCAGTCTCGCCATTTCACTCTCAATTCTCTTTATATCCCTGCCCACATCACTAAGCCTTTTTCTATAACCATTGTATATATCCACTAAATTCATTCTAACATCGAGTTCTAGATCCACGTCCTCTATGACTACATGGTACCTACCGCTGAACCTATCAACAGCTTTAATGCTAGTGCCACACAAACTTAGGTTACTCCAACCCTCTTGCCTCACAACTCTCTGTACACATCTATGTATTTCCTCCAGCTCAGGGTAATGCTCTTCAAAAACCCTTAAAGCCCTTAACAAGAGCTCGTATTTTTCTTTTCGTTCCTGCAACATCTTGTCCATGTCTTGTAATGCACGCTTTAACTTTTCAATATAATCAATTGAGGAGCCCAATCTCTCCTTCTGCACAAGTTCCTCAATGTCGTGAATAAAGTACTTGTTTATAGCCTCATTAAGTGTTTGAAAGAGCTCAACCTCAGTTTCATGACGCTTGGCAAGATGTTGCGGTATGAATGGATAAAAACCTATCTGCACATGGTGTGCGTATACAATGCACGGTTTTGGACTTTCAATTATTTCCTTTAGCAAGCTCTTAATGTTTGCAATGAGGCACTCCACCACATGTTTATCAACGCTTCTACAACTGCTGCCCTCTAAATTACACAAGTACAGAGCTGTTTCTATAATTTCAGGTGGGAATCCTAGGGCTCTTACAAAATATGACACTATGTTCTGCTTCTTCTTAACGAGCTCCTCTAAGACCCTGTCTGAATTTATGCTCTCTACATCTACCTCCCATATCTTAGGCGGAAATTCGTATTTTTGTTTAGGAACTATAACTCTATCTTTCATCTTCTTGCTTTCTAGCACTATTATTATCTCCATAGCGGAATTTGTTAATACCATGGTCCCTCTGGGAAGGAGCTCAATAATCAGGTTCTTCTCTTCATTGCCACATGTTAAGGTGAGGATGACTAGCCTCTCCCTATTGTATTGACTAGCCTGAGATACTTTACAACCTCTAATATGCCTTCTCCACATATCTGTTAGACCTTTCAGTATATTGAGATTTAATTGAAATGTTGTTAACGATATTCTCTTCCCAGGCTCTATGACGAGATAGTGATAGAGCTGCTCTCCACTTTTTCTAAGCCTCAGCATCGCCAGGTTTTTTGAATAGATGTATACGTTGTCAACAAATGCCCCTGTGAGAAGGCTTTTCTGCTCATTAAGCCACACACTTATATCTAGCCAGCTCATAGACTTCTTCTGGCGGATACTTGATGAGCTTTCAACAGAGCCGCACTGTTGACTCATTAGAACTCAGCCTACGCCTTAAACTCATAGTTTCAAGAGGTTTATACGGTCTTTTTACAGCTATATTAGTACAGTTCACATCAGTACACGTATTATATCAGCATCTCTTAATAAGTTTAATAGGCCCTTCACTGGCACCTTTCTTTACATGGACGCTAACATTCATTCTCTACATACCCACCATTGAGATCGCAAAAATGCTTAAAGCAAAGAGGAGCTTCGATTTGTATTTTAGAGGTCTCTCAGTATACTTTGTTTCATTCGTCCTTACACACATCCTGATCGCTAGCTAAAACCCTGGCCTCGTACACAGGAACATGTTCGACAATGACCTTGAAGTACTCTTCTGGAAGCAGCAAGTTGCCCTCATCGTCCACGGGGAATGCGTAAGGTAATTCCACCTCTAGTTCAACTAATGAGTTTATTTTCTTTTTCGCCTTGAATCCAAAAATATACTTCACATTATTTACATCCTTTCCACCTTCAATAAGCTTGAGAACGTGCACAGCCCCTGCAATTGTATACTGATGCTCTCCTATGCTCCTTGCAACTGCACTTGGTAGCCTTGAAGTTATAAACCTCCACGTCCTTCCATTAGGCGGATGGGATCCCATTATACCCCCCACAACAACGTACTCAGCTTTCTTCAGCTCATCTGGTTTAAGAAAGGTATCCGCTTTAGGGTCTAAAATTATGACATCACTTCTATCCTTCAATAGCTCTGTTACTGATTCCTTAACCACTATACCAAGCCTTTCTAACACTGTTTCATGCTTTTTCACATTTGTAAATACAACCCTCCCTTCATACAGTTTTGAGGCGATTTCATACTCCTTTAAAAGCCATTTATTTAAACAGGGCTCTAGGTGCTCTATAATGAGTGTAAACATCTCTTGTGCCCTCATTCTTATAATTTCATCATAAAAACTTTTAAATTGTAATCAAATAGAGTGAAGTTGTTAGGCTGAATATAATGATTGCAACACAACAAAGAGTTTCGTTAACACCTCTAAAGATCTTGAGAGGGGCTATGAACAAGACAGTGCTGGTCAAAGTCAAGGAGAATACAGAGTTCATTGGAAGGCTTATTATGACGGATCCCACAATGAATGTGGTTTTAGAGGAAGCCATAGAGTACAAAGATGGTGGAA
>Ga0105158_1000666_pt1 | contig 14310 bp, 7 predicted proteins | sample LHCtaG_FD_81567 | JGI IMG/M metagenome (GOLD analysis project Ga0105158, IMG submission 81567) | Hot spring microbial communities from Little Hot Creek, USA to study Microbial Dark Matter (Phase II) - LHC4sed_matched | ecosystem: Environmental > Aquatic > Thermal springs > Hot (42-90C) > Sediment... | reverse complement strand
TCTCACGACGGTCTAAACCCAGCTCACGTTCCCCTTTAATGGGCGAGCAGCCCCACCCTTGGCCCCTGCTGCAGGACCAGGATGGGAAGAGCCGACATCGAGGTACCAAACCGCGGGGTCGATGGGGACTCTCGCCCGCGACGAGCCTGTTATCCCTGGGGTAACTTTTCTGTCACATCCGGCCCCCAATGGTGGGGACACGAATGATCGCTAGGCCCGGCTTTCGCCTCTGGATTCTCCTCTGTGAAGAATCCAGTCAGGCTGGCTTTTGGCCTTGCCCTCTACAGCGGAGTTCTGACCCGCTTGAGCCAACCTTTGGGCCCCCTCGATATCTTTTCAAGGGGGTGCCGCCCCAGCCGAACTGCCCACCTGCCGGTGTCCTACGGTCACCCGTAGTTAGTGCTGTAGCCGGAGTTGGCTGGTGTTACATTGGCGCCTCCAGTGTTCCCAGAGGAACACCTTCTAAGGCTCCCAGCTACGCTCTGCAACCCCGACCACGGCACAACGACAGGCTGCAGTAAAGCTCCACAGGGACTTCTCTCCCCGATGGGAGTTCGTGGACTGTTCGTCCACGTTATGTGGGTTCGCCGGGTAGTAGGCGGGGACAGTGGGGCCCTCGTTGATCCATTCATGCACGTCGGAACTTACCCGACAAGGCATTTGGCTACCTTAAGAGAGTCAGAGTTACTCCCGGCGTTTAGCGGCCCTTAGCCCGGTTGTACCCGGGTTTTAGGTACCGCCACTGGCCAGGATTCAGAGACTGTACACACCCTTTCGGGCTTGCAGTCTCCTATGTTTTTATTAAACAGTCGGGACCCCCTTGTCACTGCGACCTGCGACCCTGGTTTCGCCAAGGCCACAGGCACCCCTTATACCGAAGGTACGGGGCTAATTTGCCGAGTTCCCTCGCCTACGGTATTCCCGATACACCTTGGGCTTCTCACCCAGGGCACCTGTGTCGGTTCTCGGTACGGTCTTGGATAGCACTCCTATTCTTAGTTTTCATGGCGTCCAAGAATCGCTGGAACCGACCAAATGGTCGGCTATTCCTCACTCGGTAGGATTCTCGTCATTACGACACTCCTCCTACCTTGTAGAGTTAAATGGAGCGACGGCTCCACTCCAGCTATCTTGAACGCGCTAAGAATAGTGTGTTACCAGACTTTCGTCTGGTAACGCGTGCTATCCAAGGCACCGGAATATTAACCGGTTTCCCTTTCGTCCACGCAAGTTGAACGTGGACTTAGGACCGGCTTACTCCTGGTCGACGACGCGTTGCCAGGAAACCCTTGCCCTTTCGGTGGTCAGGATTCTCACCTGACTATGCTGCTACTACCACCGGGATCTGCACTAGAGGTCGGTCCACTGAACCTTACGGCTCAGCTTCTACCCGACCTCTACGCCTCCCTACCGCCACGGTCTTGGGGACCGTGACCTAGAGTATCGGCAGTCGGCTTAAGCCCCGTCCATTTTCGGGGCCACCGAGCTCGGCAGGTGAGCTGTTACGCACTCTTTAAAGGATGGCTGCTTCTAAGCCTACCTCCCTGCTGTCTAAGCTCGGTGACACCCTTCGGTTTGACACTTAGCCGACATTTGGGGGCCTTAACTCTAGTCTGGGTTGTCCCCCTCTCGGTTATGGGGCTTACCCCACATAAACCCGCTTCCTGGCTTCTTCTAGGATAAAGCCTTCGGAGTTTGAAAAGCGAGTGGACCCTTTCGGGTCCTTGCCCGCTTATCCTCACTCTACAGCTTTATCCCTATCTGCCAGGACTAGACTGGGATCTATTTCGGGAGGAACTAGCGATCACCGAGCTAGATGGGCTTTTGGCCCCTTGCCCCAGGTCAAGGGAGCGATTTGCACGTCAGCACCCTTTCGGACCTCCAGCGGGCTTTCGCCCGCCTTCGTCCTGCCCAGGGCACGATCGCTCGGTTTCTAGTCTTACTGCCACGACTAAAGGCCCTTTCAGACCCTCTCCCTCTGGAACCATAAAAGTTCCATGCGGAGATTCGGTTTCCCTTCGCCTTCGGGCTTTTAACCCTTAAGCTCGCCGTGACAGTAAACTCCCCGGCCCGTGTTTCTAGACGGAGCGTGCGACCCTGGAATGCTTAATACTAAACAACATTAAATGCTGGAGAAAACCCCCAACAGATAATGTTGTTTAGTATTTACATTCCTTTCAGGCCGCACTCGTCTGTAACCTTTTGGTTTCAGGCTCTTTTCACCCCCCTCTCGGGGTACTTTTCAGCTTTCCCTCACGGTACTAGTGCGCTATCGGTCTTGGAAGGTATTTAGCCTTGGAGGCCACTTTCCCCCATATTCCTTAGCCATTGTCAAGGCCAAGTACTCTGGCTGACAGCGATAACTTTTCCCATTTTTGCCTACGGGGATTTCACCCTCTATGTCGGGTCATTCCAGACCACTTCGGCTAATGGGAAAAGTTACCATAATGCTGTCAGCAACCGCCACATCCTACATTGGTCACCCAATGTAGTTCGGTTTGGGCTTTTCCCTTTTCGCTCGCCGCTACTCAGGGAATCTCAATTGATTTCTTTTCCTCACCCTACTAGGATGTTTCCGTTCGGGTGGTTCGCGATCCTTTCGGATCGTTATCTAGGTCTTACGACCTAGATAACAGGAATTCCCATTCGGGGATGCCGGAATCAACGGCTGCATGCGCCTACTCCGGCCTTTTCGCAGCTTGCCACGCCCTTCTTCGCCCTCCAAGCCGAGCCATCCACCAAAAGGCGTCGTTGTCGGAGAGATACTGTCTGGCTGTCACACCTATGCACGACATTCATTGGAGACCTAATGGTCTCCTATGTCCTTCATTCATGATCCATATGGATCATGAATTGCATCAAGTAGATGTGATGCTTAGCCGATTAACTTTCGAAGGAGGTGATCCGGCCGCACGTTCCCGTACGGCCACCTTGTTACGACTTCTCCCCCCTTGTCGGGTTTTGGTTCGATGACCCCAACATGGAGCCACCTCACCAAAACCCAACTCGGGTGAAGCGACGGGCGGTGTGTGCAAGGAGCAGGGACGTATTCACCGCGCGATGGTGACACGCGGTTACTAGGGATTCCATATTCATGAGGGTGGGTTGCAACCCTCAATCACAACTGGGGTAGGGTTTAGGGTTTACCTCCTCCTTTCGGAGTTGGACACCCTCTGTCCCTACCATTGCAGCCCGCGTGTGGCCCAGGGGTTTCGGGGCATACTGACCTGCCGTAGCCCTCTCCTTCCTCCGCCTTGAACGGCGGCAGTCCCGCTAACTACCTTCCTCTCCCTTGCGGGAGAGGACAGCAACTAGCGGCGAGGGTCTCGCTCGTTGCCTGACTTAACAGGACACCTCACGGCACGAGCTGGCGACGGCCATGCACCTCCTCTCAGCTCGTCGGGTAAAGTCTTTAGCTTGACCTTCATCCTGCTGTCTCCCCTGGTAAGGTTCCCGGCGTTGACTCCAATTGAACCGCAGGCTTCACCCCTTGTGGTGCTCCCCCGCCAATTCCTTTAAGTTTCAGACTTGCGTCCGTACTCCCCAGGCGGCGAGCTTAACGGCTTCCCTGCGGCAGCAGAATGGCTCTTAGGCCATTCTGTCACCTAGCTCGCATCGTTTACGGCTGGGACTACCCGGGTATCTAATCCGGTTCGCTCCCCCAGCTTTCATCCCTCACCGTCGGGCGCGTTCTGGTGGACCGCCTTCGCCACCGGTGGTCTTCCAAGGATCAGAGGATTTTACCCCTACCCTTGGAGTACCGTCCACCTCTCCCGCCCCCTAGCCCTGTGGTATCTTCCGCAGCCTAACGGTTGGGCCGTTAGATTTAACGGAAGACGGACAGGGCCGGCTACGGATGCTTTAGGCCAAATAACCGTCCCGACCACTCGGGGAGCTGGTATTACCGCGGCGGCTGACACCAGACTTGCCCTCCCCTTATTCCCCAAGCGGTTTAGACTTGGGAAAAGCCATCCTTAGCGGATGGCACTCGGAATAACCCCATCAGGCTTTCGCCCATTGTGGAGGTTTCGCGCCTGCTGCGCCCCATAGGGCCTGGACCCTTGTCTCAGTGTCCATCTCCGGGCTCCTTCTCTCAAAGCCCGTACCGGTCAAAGGTTTGGTGGGCCGTTACCCCACCAACAGCCTGATCGGCCGTAGCCCCATCCTCAAGCGGTAACATGAAACATGCTCATGTTACCCTTTCAGTCCAGATTCATTCCAGAAATCTGGACCTATTGCGGATTAGTCCCAGTTTCCCGGGGTTATCCGCATCTTGAGGGTAGGTTGGCCACGTGTTACTGAGCCGTTCGCCATGCCCCTGGCAGTCCAGGGACATACGACTCGCATGGCTTAGTCCCATTCCGATAGCAGTCGGGTCCGGCAGGATCAACCGGAGTCGGACGCACTGCTTTTAATCGGCTAAGCATCACATCCCTTCTCGGATCCGAAGTTTTACTTCGAATCCTCATCTTGTACGCGCAACTGGAGGCTTGTTATTCATCGCAGAAAGGAGACTTTGCCCCCATGCTCTAACAAAGCGCCGCCATTGCGCAAACATTAACCGCTAAAAAGGGATATAAAAATTTTGCTGATAATATATGTAATTGATGATTTTAATTTTTATAAGTTAAAGTCAATTATTTGTATGGTGCGGGGGTTCCCGAGCCAGGTCAAAGGGGACAGACTCAAGATCTGTTCGCGTAGGCGTTCGTGGGTTCAAATCCCACCCCCCGCATTATGTTACAACAAAAGTTTACAGTTTTAGGTAAATTTTGTTTACAAAATGTTTTCCTATTAAGAGCATATGAGCAGATTATTTTTTATTGTGAGGGTCTTATAAAAAAGAAGACTAATGTAAATAGCATAAGAATCATGAAAGTTATAAAATAGATCAGTTGTGTTCGTTTCATTCTTTTATCCATTTCAATAGACTTTTGCATGCATGCATTTGAGCAGAAGGTTTTTCCTATTGGAATAGCTGCACCACAAATTTTACAATGTGTATGTGGAGGAATTATTCGAGACTTATTTTGTTTTTCTGACATTTAACTCACTTTATCACTATTTCAGTACCTACTTTAGAACCCTTTATTGCATTTAATATATTTTGCGGCGTACAAAGAACTATCTTTGTTCTAATATTAGAACGTTCAATTATTTTAATAGCTAAAGGATCGAAAAGATCATATGAACCTGCAATGATAGGAGAAGATGTGACTAAATTAAATAGAGTTTTTGTATCTATTTGATCATATTTTCTTGCATTCTTATCAATTTTAGGGTCCGCTGTATAGACGCCATCAACATCAGTCGCATTAACAAAAAGTACAGCTCTAGATTTTTCTGCAACTAAGGCTGCAGTGGCATTAGTAGAATGTCCTGGATAAAGACCACCGAGAACAACTATTTTTCCTAAATTTAGTGCTAAAGACAATTCATCCATTGAGGAGGGCACTAGGGGGTAAGCGGAGGCACCAAGAGCACCAATAATTATTTTTGCATTTAATCTTGACACAGATATACCAATCTCGTCCAAAGTGGTTTCATCTACACCAAAGGCACGCAAGGCATTTATGTAGTTTCTTGCAACTTCACCACCGCCAGAGACTATTATTGGTTGTATACCTTCATTTAATAAGGAAACAAAGGATTCGCACAGAACTTTAATATAGTTTAAATCAAAGGGTTGTTTAAATATAGAACCACTTAATTTAATTACCACACGTTGCAAGGGTATCTCGCATAACTATCTTAAATGGTAAGATAAAAACATACTGTGATGTAAAATGGAGAACGACAAAGGAAAAAGTTCAGTTGAGAAGTATAGATTAAAACAATTAGTGACAGAACTTTCAAAGAAAAGGGGGAGAGGTACCGAATTAATTTCATTATATATACCTCCAGGGAAGCCTATTCATGAAGTAATAAATGCTCTAAGAGAAGAATGGGGTACCGCGTCTAATATTAAATCAGATACCACAAGAACACATGTACAAGATGCTTTAGTAAAAACTATGCAACGTTTAAAACTATATAAGAAAACACCTGAAAATGGGCTCGTCATATTTTGTGGTGCTTTACCAACTAATGGGCCAGGAAGTGAAACAATTTTCCTTTATGAAATAGTGCCAATTAAGCCTGTACAAACATATCTTTATAGATGTGATGATCATTTTCATACAGAATTTTTGCAAGAAATGTTAAAAGAGGAAACATTAATTGGAATAATTTCAATAGATACATCAGAGGCTGGTTTAGGATTACTATACGGTGATAGAGTAGAGGTAGCGGAGGTTCTGACATCTGGAATATCGGGAAAACATAGAGCAGGGGGGCAATCAGCAAGGAGATTTGAACGTTTGAGAGAAATGGAAGTGAATGATTTTTTCCATCGGGTAGGGAGACATGCAACAAAATTGTTTTTAGAAGAAAATAAGGTAAGTAAACTAATTGTTAGTGGGCCGGGACCTACAAAAGATGATTTTTTGAAAGGAGAATATTTACATTATCAATTAAGGGATAAAATTGTTGCTGTAATAGACACCTCTTATGCTGGAGAAGAGGGCATTCGTGAGACAGTTATGAAAGCAGAAAAAGTTTTGGAAGATTTAAGACTTGTTGAAGAAATTAAGTTAGTCCAAAACTTTTTACGTGAGGTGACAAAAGAGGACGGCTTAGCAGTTTATGGTATTAATGCAGTAGAAAACAGCCTTAATCAAGGTAATATTGATACAATAATTGTTGTTGAAGACATTAATATGATTGTACTTAAGGTTAAATGTAAATATTGTGGAAGGGAAATTATTGAATATATTGCTCGTGATGAATATATAAAACGTAAACAGGAAATTTTGGCTTCAGCTTGCACAGGATGCCAAAGGTTGGACTATGAAGTAGAAGAAGAGGATTATATTGAGTACATTGCCAGAAAAGCTGATTTAGTTGGAGCACGAGTGGAAGTAATTTCATCTAAAACAGAGTCAGGTATAATGCTTAAAAACTTTGGGGGGATTGGGGCAATATTAAGGTATAGAGCACGTGCCTAAAGTTTAACAAAGATATTTTCATCGAGTTTTTCAAAATCATTTGATGGTGGCATGTCATAAAATATTTCTTTAACTTTATGCATTGAAATTATTTCTTTTTCAAACACTTTTAATTCTTTCGGTATGCATAGCCTTGAAATTGGTGAAGCTAGTGACAAAGACTTCTTCTTTTTATAACTCCATATAACAGAATTTAGTTGCATAAATTTATCAAAAAGGTCAGAAAACTCTCTTTTTTGCCCTTGCGGAATTGGGTATTCTTCAAGATGAACACTTTCCTTGAAACGAAAGACTTTTTGATAAATTGCTTCTGAAACAAATGGAGTTATAGGTGCAAGTAGGCAAATTATTGTATAAAGAACACGGTAGAGTGTGGAAATAGCACTCTTAGAAGAGATTTCGGAGAATTCCTTATTTTTATTATAGGCTCGAGATTTTACCGCTTCAATATAGTGATCTGCAAATATATTCCAAGTGAAATATCTAATTGCACGTGCGGCTTCAAATGAATCAAGTTCCTCAAAAGAAAGTCTGCATACCCGTATTACTTCATCCAGCTTTTCTAGAATGGCTTTATCTATTGGTTCCAATGGCATCTCTTCACATGGTGGAAATTGGGAAATAAAACGTGAAATATTCCAAAGTTTCGTGATAAACTTCCTTGCACCAGAAACCCTACTTTCAGAAAACAGATAATTTGACCCCAACTTTGCTTCACTTGCAGCCCATAATCTAAAGGCATCTGCACCGTATTTTTTTACAATCGGCTCAGGATACACAACATTTCCTAAGTGTCTATGCATGGCACGTCCACGCTCATCAAGGCCCATGCCCGAGAGACGCACATACTTAAAAGCTGGCTTTTGAGTTAACTGATAAATTCTTAGTAAGGAATAGAAAAGCCATGTTCTAACTATATCTATCCCTTGAGGACGCATCCCTACTGGGACATCCGGTAAAGGATATCCTAATTTTCTACCAAGTCTTAGCACATATAATGCAGAAACACTAGAGTCAACCCATGTATCAAATGTTCTAATTTCACCTTCAAAGTCTCTTCCACCACAATTTTTACAACTTTCTAATGGACAAGGTTGTTTCCAGGGTTGATAATAGTTTCCAGGTAAAGGTAAATTGGGGGTGCCACATTTCTTGCAGTACCAAATAGGTAGTTCAGTTCCATAAAAACGTCTTCTAGAAATAGGCCAGTCAGATGTAATAGAATTTATCCAATTAATTAAAATATTGATAGATTCTGGAGGAAAGAACTTTATCTGTTCCTTTGAAATTCTAAGAATATCCTCTAAAAATTCAATTTGCTTGAGATAATATTCTTTTACATTTATATATTCTACGGGTGTCGAACAACGCCAACATACTGGGACATTCTGAGTTATAACTTCTTTTTTAAGCAATAATGATTCTTCTTCTAACAGAGAAACTATTTTTTTCCTAGCTTCTTCAACCTTCAGACCAAAAAGTGGACCTGAATTTTCATTCATTACTGCATTCCCATTTAACAATACTTTAGGTTTTAATCTCAGTTCTTTAAATAACCTAATATCTGACTGATCACCATAGGAACAAATCATTACTAAACCGCTTCCAAATTCAGGTTTTGCATATGGATGGGGAATTATTGGAACTTTATGATTATATATTGGGACAGTAGCATAAGAACCTTTAAGACTAGAATATCTATTATCATCAGGATTAAATATTATAGCTTGGCATGCACCTAATAATTCAGGCCGGGTAGTTGCAACAACAATATAATTTATGGTATTAGATGATTCTGATTCTAATTGAAACTTAATATAGAAAAGTGTAGATTCCCGCTCTTCTTTTTCTAATTCAGCGTCAGCAATTGTCGTCTTACAACTTGGACACCAATTAACTGGTCTTTCCTCTTCATAAACTAAACCTTTTTTCCAAACGTCAATAAATGTTTCTTGCGTAAAGGCTCTATAGTCGGGGGAATCAGTTCTATAACCATTTTCGAAGTCACAACTTAACCCTAACCTGTAGAGTGTTTCAACAATTCTGCTTTCTGTTTCATCAAGTATTTTTTTACATTGTTCTAAAAATATTTCTCTAGGAATGTCGGTTGCTTTCTTATTCAACTTTTTTTCAGCCATTAATTCGACAGGAAGACCATTTCTGTCTACACCCCAAGGAAAAAACACGTTCTTTTTGTTCATCCTGAAATACCTCGCAATAATATCAATTTGCACGTAATGGGCCGAACCGCCAACATGCATTGAACCGGTAGCATATGGGGGAGGAATATCTATTACGAACCATTCATATGATGGATTAAAACAGCGATAAACATTTGTTTTTTTCCAATAATCCAGAATAAATAGTTCATCCTCGGGTTCAAACGTTTTTTTATCGAAGAGTGTTGCAAACATAGGCACTCAAATGTTATAAAACCCGTAAATCCTTTCATATAAAAATATTTAGGTACAACAGTTATTTATAAATAGAAATATTACTAACCGTAATTGAGCCCTGGTAGCTCAGTTGGTAGAGCGCCGCCTTGGTAAGGCGGAGGTTCGCGGGTTCAATCCCCGCCCAGGGCTTACCCTACTAAAAAAATTGATTATCAGATTTTCCAATCAAGTTTATATTTCCTATAAATGAATGGAGTTATTATTCCAACAATAAGTACAAAGAAAGCAAAAGGTTGGTAAAGATAATAATACACAGTAAATTCAAAAAAGTTAAAATTAAGATTTAACTTTTTAGAGAAAGAGAAAAAGAGAAAGAGAAAGAAAAGAAAACTTATTATAAAATTCAGTATGCTTGATAAAATAAAAAGTGAAATAGAAAAAAGGAAGGGAAAAGCAATAAGAAATGGAAACTTTGTAGCCAAAAAAATTATCACAAAATTTAAAATTTTATATCCCAAAAAGTTTGATAAAAAATATGATAAAAGAATAGGAATAAATGTTGGAAAAAGTATTATAAAACTTAATATTGCAATATGAGGGTACTTTCTTACATATTTTATAAGGTCACTCCAATGATCCTTAAGCCACAGTCCAACACCTATACTCCACCTTTTCCTTTGATTAAACCAAGCACGCCAATTTGAAGGACATTTTGTCTGAATCTTTATTTTATCGTAAAATTTAAAATGTTTGTTCTTTAATGCAACCTTAATAGCTAAATCAAGATCTTCTGAAATAACTCTTGAGAAACCCCCAACTTCCTCAAAGACTTTTCTTTTAATTGCAAAAGCGGAACCATTAATACCTAAGCATCTTCCCGTAAATTTCGAGTATAGATAATTAACAAAATTTGAACTTATGAATTCATAATTAACCATTCTAGAAATAAAAGAATCCTTTACAACTTCCTTCTTTATATCAAGAATATCCGTTCCAAGCATTTCTTTTTCAATCTCACTTAAAAAATGGCCTTCATTTGCAATCCTAATATCTGAATCTAAGAAAACGAGAATCTCGCCTCTTGAACGTTTAACAGCATCATTTAAGGCGTTCACTTTACCCACACGTTGCGAATTTAAAATAAAAAAAAGCTGTGAATTTATATCCTTGTATTTTTCAACAACACTTAATAAGGTCTGACTTGGATTATCTATTATTACAAAAATCTCCTTATTTTTATAATCATCCCTTAATAATGAACCTAGTAATGAATCTAAAAAATCTGAATTTTCATAAACAGGAATAAACACGCTAATTGTTTTTCCATATCGTTCCAGTGAATTATTTGATCTTTTATCCTGCTCATACAAGAAAGGGGTAGCCTCCTTTATTGATGAATTTTTGTGACTCATTGTATATGACCCTTTAATGTACCCCCTATTTATTTAAACTGCTTTAATTTATAAAATATGAAACCAAACATAAATATTACAAAATAGTTTTAAACCCTATTACTAATACGTTTTAATAGGATTGTCAGAAGAGGATATTGAAAAAATTGTATATGAATTTACTAAAGAAGGTTTACAAATAGAGCCAAAAGCCTTTAAAAAATTAGTTGAAATTTTAACAGGACAAAGTAATATTAATAAAAACGAAATAATAAAGAAAATAATAAAAAAGAAAACAACTGGATTAAAAGAATCAACTTTTATTACCTTAAATGATATTGAATCTATTTTACCAAAAAGAGAGGAACTGGAAGGTAAAATAGAATATGAAAATATAGAAACAGACATAAAGGTGTTAAAAGACCCTGGAAATGAAGTTAAAATTCTTGAGGGAATAGATGGATTTAAAAATTATTTTTTAAATCGTTACATTAAATTATTGAAAGTTGCTAACTCAAGACCCTCGCAAAAAAGCCTCACAAAAATAGAGAAAGTTACAGAAAATGGAAAAGATATAAGAATAGCAGGATTAGTAAAAGAGAAAAAGATATTAAAAGATAAGGTAATTTTAGAAATTGAAGATCCAACTGGAGTATTAAAAGTAGTTGCCAAGCAAAATACTCAAAATCATAATCCTCTAGAAGTTTTACCAGACCAATTAGTAATAGCCGAGATATCGTCTATAAAGGAAGGCATAGCCTATGCTACAAGAATAGAATTTCCTGAAATACCGGATAGAGTGTTACAAACGAGGGCGCTTGAAGTCTATACACTTTTGCTCTCAGATTTACATATAGGAAGTAAAAGTTTCCAAAGGGAAACTTTTGAACATTTACTACATTGGCTTCAAGGACACCATGGAGATAAAGAAATTATCAAAAGACTAAAGTACATAATAATAGCAGGAGACCTTGTTGATGGTGTAGGAATTTACCCAAACCAAGAAAAAGAATTAGAAATAACTGACATAAGAAAACAGTATATTTTAGCAGCACAGTATATTGAACAAATACCTAAGCACATGCAAGTTATTATCATTCCCGGAAACCATGATGCAACTAGACAAGCTCTACCACAACCCTCTATTCCAAAAAAATATTGTGAAGAATTGTACAGAATGAATAATGTACAATTATATGGAGACCCACTCGAGATAAAAATGCATGGGGTAAATTTCTTAGTATACCACGGCCGTAGCTTAGACGACGTTTTCACATTTTCACCATCTTCAGAAACAAGTAGACCAGAGAACGCCATGAAACTATTATTAAGAGCAAGACATTTAGCACCCGTCTTCGGAGCAAGAACAATTATAGCACCAGCAGAAGAAGACACTTTAGTCATCGATACACCACCAGACATATTCCATGCCGGCCATGTACATGTTTTTGGTTATACAAAATATAGAAATACCTTAATAATAAATTCGGGAACATTCCAGAGCCAAACCATGCACCAAAAATCAATCGGAATAAATCCAACCCCAGGCATAGCAGCAATAGTCAACTTAAGCACTCTAGAAATTATTGAAAAAAACTTTAATGAAATAACTATACAACATAATCTTCCAAATATTTAACCAAATCAAACAGGACAGGATCATTAGAAAAAACAGTTTTTACTGTAGTCAGAGGGATTAAAAGTTTAGGCCTTTTACTACGACCTTGACGGCCTAAACTAACAGTTTCCGCTGAAACAATTCCTAACATAGACAATTCATTTAATAACCCGCTAACTCGCCTAGTAGTTAACTCAGGAATATTCAATCTTTTACATAACTGGACATAATTATTATAGACTGCTCCAGTTGAAACATTATCCTTTAAACTGGCCACACTTAAAACAACAAGCTTACTGTGTAGTGGCAAAGATTTAAGCGCATCTACAAGTCTATCTTGATCAATTTTTAATAATGCCTCGCGAACCTGTTCTTCATCAACAACATTAAGATTCTTTCGCTCTGCTATTTCACCAGCTACCCGTACAAGGTCAACAGCCCGCCTAGCGTCTCCATGTTCAGCAGCAGCGAGCGCAGCCGCTAAATTCAATGCTGCCTCAGTAAATACATTAGGTTGAAAACCTAGTCTTATCCTATCTGCCAAAATCACTTTTAATTCTTCGGCCGTATAAGGTGGAAAGACAAGTTCCTCTTCACTTAAGCTACTTAAAACTCTTGGATCCAAATATTCTTTAAATGTTAAATCATTAGATATACCTATAAGCGAAATAAAGACACCTGATAATTTTTCGTTCGCACGAGTAAGTTCATATAATAGGTCATCACCATGACTTTTAACTAGAAAATCAATTTCATCCAAAATTATAAGGCCAGAAAAATGTTCACCATTAAGAGTTTTAAAAATCCTGTCAAAAATTTCGCTTATAGCAAGACCTGTGTGAGGAACAGAAATATTAAAATCACGGGCAATTTCATAAAGAACCCTATACTCAGTACCGGCCATTCGAGTGTTAACATAAGCAAAGCGAACATTAATTGATTTAGAAGAAGCTATTTTACTTAATTTTGAAAAAACATATTTTGCGACAGCTGTTTTACCAGTACCAGTCTTACCATAAAGAAACATATTAGAGGGCCTTGCACCATGTAAGACTGGAGAAATTGTTTCTGCTACAATTTTAATTTGTTCATCTCTAAAATATAATTTATCAGGAATATAGTCAGATCTTAAAACATTCCTATTTTTAAAGATACTAGTTCTATTAAGGGCTCTATGAAATATTTCATCAATGGAAAAGTCGTTTGTTTCCATATACCAATATTTCTACTGGAACACTATATATTATTTTATTGTGACACCCCATTTTTTCTAATGGAAAAAAGGTAGTATAATAGATTTTAACTTTCTTTTTAAAAAAGAAAAATACCGATATTTGTTTCCATTTTTTCTATATCATAAAATATATTAATTTTTTTAAACCTATAAGTTATTTTTATTTTACATAGTAAAATGAAATTTCTTTAACATTCTTCTAGTGGAAAAAATGGGGTGGTGGTTTATTGCTTTTCCTTTTTGCTTTAAAAATTATTAGGCGGTCACCCCTTTATTTCCACTGGACTTGTTTTCAAAACATTAACAGTTAATCAATTGGAATAAGACCCCTTTATTTCCACTGGACCATTTTTACGCATAATTTTTTAGTCTTTTTTCCTGTGCACTGTTAACTGTCTGTTAACTTTGACAATCGTTGTAAACTTTCTTTTACCAACTAGTTAACTTGTTAACAGTTTATCTATTTATCACTCTTATCAAATTATCAGTTTAACAAATGTCCTCTGGAGGAAAAAGAAGAATAAAGATTGAATTTGAAGATTATAATGGAAGAAAAATAAAAATTGAAATAAATGGTTTTTCGTCAGGCGAAGAACTCAAGAGACTTTATGATTTTCTTTCCAAT
>Ga0105158_1000665_pt1 | contig 14312 bp, 13 predicted proteins | sample LHCtaG_FD_81567 | JGI IMG/M metagenome (GOLD analysis project Ga0105158, IMG submission 81567) | Hot spring microbial communities from Little Hot Creek, USA to study Microbial Dark Matter (Phase II) - LHC4sed_matched | ecosystem: Environmental > Aquatic > Thermal springs > Hot (42-90C) >... | reverse complement strand
TGTCCAACATTGAGAAACTGTTAGCGGACAAGAGGAAGGAGAAAGAAAAACTTGAAGGGGAAATGGGGGAGCTTCAGAGAGAAATTGATGCAGAAGGAATGAAGCTTAAGAGCATAGATGAAAGAGCAAGGTTGCTGACTAAAGTGTTTGAAGAGATTTTATCGACGCAAGGGGAAGTAGCAAGCGAGCTAAGCAGGATGGAGGCGGAAAGGAAAGGCATTGAGAGGGAGATAGAGGAGCTTCAGTTTGACGTCAGCAAGGTTCCCTTGCCAAACATCGATGAGGCGGAGCTTGAAAAAGAGATAAACCGTCTTTTTGAAGAAAGGAGGAAACTTGAGCCTGTTAATCTTAAGGCTCCGGAACAGTTCGAAAAGGCATTGGAAGAGGTATCGAGCTTCGAAGAAAAAATACGAGGACTGATTGAGGAGAGAAAAAGGATAGAAGAGGTTATAGGAGAGATAAGCAGGCGGAAAAGGGAGGCGTTTATGGATGCGTTTAATAGCATTAACAGGTATTTTGGAGAATTTTTTTCGGAGCTCTCCCCTGGAGGGTGGGCCAAGCTCGTCCTAGAGAACGATGAAGACCCATTTGAGGGGGGAGTCCTTATAAGGGCTAAGCCCGCGGGGAAGGAGATAAAAAGCATAGAGGCAATGTCTGGAGGAGAGAAGTCGCTGACCACCATAGCGTTTATTTTCGCCTTTTATAGGTATAAGCCTGCCCCGTTCTACCTTTTAGATGAGATAGATGCTTTCCTAGATAAGGAGAACGTGAAAAGGGTGGCTAGGCTTATAAAGAAGCTCTCTAGGGACTCGCAGTTTATAGTTATCACGTTGAAGGATATCATGGTTAGCGAGGCGGACATGGTCTATGGGGTAACATGCGTTGACGGGGTGTCAAGCATAGTAGGGGTTAACCTTCAAGAGGTGTTACCTGCATGAAAGAAATGGAGGCCTTATGGAATTGAAGAAACATCAAGAAGCTAGAGACACCTTTCTCCTACTGCTCGACCCGCCGGAAAGATGGATTAGAAGTCCCTTATCGGTGGATTTAGTCTCTCTCATTGATCAGTTTGCCGAAAAGGTTAGGGAAGGGAATTTCCTCGATCTTGGAATGTGTGGTATGATAGTTTACAATAGCTCATACCTGCACCGCAGAAGAGTGGAGGCCTTCCTTAATTCTCAAAAACCCAAGAAGGAGGAATTAAAAGAGGAGGAAGCCCCTCAAATTGAGCTTGCCCTAAGAAGAGGCATGAAACCTGTAACTTTGGAGGAGCTCGTGAAAGCTCTCCATGAGGCAGTTTCACGCATAAAGTTTAGAGAGTCAAGAAGAAAGAGGGGGGAGACACGAGGTGAAGTCGAAGTAGTAATTGATGGAGAGGAAGTTAGAATTGAGGAGTTAATGGAGGAAGTCTACATGCGCCTTAAGAAACTCTCCAATGGTGGGGGAACTGTAGGTTTTAAGAGATTAATTCTTAGCTATAATTGGAAAAGTATGAGTCGGGAAGCTGCGAGGCTCAAGCTGACACGCATATTACTATGCCTCCTTCACCTTGCCTCCCACAGGAGGATAAATCTCCTACAAGACGAAGAAGGAGACATAAAGGTGATATTAATTGGATGGGGCTGAGGCAGAAGAAGAGGGGCTTAACCTCAGACAGAAAGTTGAGGCCGTTCTTTACATTGCGGGAAGGCCTCTGACCTTGGATGAGATATCTGAGAACGCCGGCGTGGCAAGGAGCGCTGTTAAAAAGGTCTTAGAGCTGCTTGAGCGGGAGTATGACGAAAGAGGAGCTGCATTCACCATAAGGCAGCTTCCGGGTGAAAGGTTCGTTATGGAGCTTAGAGAGGAGCTTGCTCCAATAGCGGAAAAGGTGGCTCCTGATGCTGTTTTGTCAGAGGAGGTCATGAGGACACTGTCTCTTATCGCTTACCTTCAGCCTGTTAAGCAGTCGGCTATAGCTAAAGTTGTTGGTAAAGCAGCTTATAGCCACATTAGAGAGTTAGAGATAAAGGGCTTTGTTAAGTCCGAGCATGAGGGAGCGACGAGGATGTTAAGGACAACAGATTACTTCTCGGAGTACTTCGGGCTTTCAAAGGACATTGGAGCACTCAAAAGGCAGTTAAGACTTAGGGCGAAAGTGAAGATCCCCTTGAAGCTCCCCAGCTAACTCACAATACTGTAAAAGCCGTCCTGCTCCTCAACCAAGCCAAGCTCTTTCAGCCGCTCAAGATATCTTTCAACGTGCCTTTCTCTCAAGTCAAGCTCCTCGGAAATTTCCTCCAAGCGTGCTCCACCTTTTATGACAAGCAAATTTAGAATTATCTTTTCAATGTAATCCAAGTCTAGAAGGTTAATCAACTCGCTTATCTGGACGTTGATCCTCTGCTTAGCGTCAAGGGCCTTCACTCTCCGCCTCTCCAGTTCCCTCAGCTCCTCCCCTATTTTTTCGAGTTCTCCGGCGAGACCTCTCAGTTTATATATGATCTCCTCGAAGGTACCGGAAACAGCCTCATACCCGCTCTTCTCTCGCTTAGCTTCAACAACCTTTAGCTCGTAAAGAGAGGGAGCAACAGAAAAGTCGACCATCAGAAAACTGTTAACCCCATAGTATGTTCTCTCTGGACCTATACTGGACCTTTCACACCCGAGCTTAACGACAAGCCCCCTCTCCTCCAGCACCCTTAAATGGTCCATTACAGCTTTCTGGCTGATGTTTAGCAGGCGTGCCAGTTGGAACGGGTAATGAGGGCCCATCGACAAGAACTTCAGAAGAAGCCTCCTTGTCGGGTTTCCAAGAATATAAAAAAGATCTTCGACATCCATGGGCTCACGCAAAGAAAGCCCACCTCCAGCCGGTAAGGAAGAGATTAATGAGCCGCTGCAGCAAAGTCTTCAGATATCTTTGTGTACCACTCCAGTTGCTTCTTCGAAATGGGACTAACCCTTTCAAGCGCCTTTTCGAAGTGCACTTTCTTTATCTTGCACTTGGAGAAGTCTTCTGTTTTCTCGTCGACCTTACCTTCATTGATGTACTCTCTTATCGCCAACATCACTGCCTCGTTACAGACTGCAGCTATGTCGGCGCCCGTATACCCTTCAGTTCTTGCCGCCAACTCGTCCAAATTAACATCGCTGTCTAGCGGTCTTCCTTTCGTGTGTATTTCGAAGATCTGTTTCCTAGCCTTAAGATCTGGTGGCGGAATGTAGATAAGCCTATCGAAGCGCCCCGGCCTTAAGAGGGCGGGGTCAATTATGTCAGGCCTGTTTGTAGCAGCAATAACAACAACACCTCTGAGCTCCTCCAAGCCGTCAAGCTCCGTCAGCAGCTGACTTATAACTCTCTCAGTTACGTGCGAGTCTCCGGCTCCAGAACCTCTAGTCGGAGCTATCGCGTCCAGCTCATCCATAAAAACTATGCATGGCGCCGCTTGCTTAGCCCGCCTGAAGGTTTCCCTAACAGCCTTCTCGCTTTCGCCAACCCATTTGCTTAGAAATTCTGGACCCTTAACGTGAATGAAGTTCGCTTGGCTCTGAGAGGCTACAGCCTTGGCCAGAAGAGTCTTTCCAGTCCCGGGCGGGCCATAGAGCAGAATACCCTTTGGCGGTTTCGCGCCCATGTAACTGTAGAAACCACCGTACTTGAGAGGCCACTCAACGGTCTCTATGAGTTCCTGTTTAACATTGTCAAGTCCTCCTATGTCGTCCCACTTGACGTTGGGAACGTCAATCGCTACTTCCCTCATCGCTGATGGCTCAATGCTCATGAACGCGTTCATGAAGTCATCCCGGGTGACGACTAGCTTATTGAGAAGATCCGCAGGTATAGTGTCCTTCTCGAAGTCTATTTCCGGAAGTATCCGTCTGACAGCTGACATAGCTGCCTCTCTGCACAACGCTGCTAAGTCAGCACCAGTGTAACCATGTGTGATTCCTGCGAAGTAATTCAAGTCGACGTCGTCTGCCAGTGGCATTCCTCTAGTGTGGATTTGCAGTATCTCAAGTCGTCCATCCTTGTTTGGGATCCTTATCTCGATCTCCCTGTCAAAGCGTCCAGGCCTCCTGAGCGCCGGGTCTATCGCGTTTGGCCTATTGGTCGCACCTATGACTACAACCTGACCCCTAGATTCCAGCCCATCCATCAGGGCGAGGAGCTGCGCCACAACACGCCTCTCAACTTCCCCAGTCACTTCCTCTCTCTTTGGGGCTATACTGTCGATTTCGTCTATGAATATTATGCTTGGAGCGTTCTTCTTCGCCTCCTCGAATATCTCTCTTAGGCGCTCCTCGCTCTCACTATAGAACTTACTCATTACCTCTGGGCCACTTATCGATATAAAGTGGGCATCCGTCTCGTTAGCCACAGCTTTCGCTAGGAGCGTCTTACCAGTTCCCGGAGGACCATACAGCAGGACGCCTTTAGGTGGATCAATGCCGAGCCTCTGGAATATCTCTGGGAACCTCAGCGGTAGCTCAACCATCTCTCTGATCTTCTTTATCTCTTCGCTTAGTCCACCTATGTCTTCATATGAGACCTTAGGCACGCGTTTCTTCATAACTTCCTCTGCAGGCTTGTCGCTGATGACGACTTCCGTCGCGTAATCCATAAGAACCGCTCTGGCCTTGGGCTTGTGATCAACGACCATGAGCCCTAACTTCCTACCCAAGACGGGAATCTCGATGATGTCACCTATCGAGACAGGTCTTCCAATGAGAATGTCCCTGAGGTATGACTCACCTCCACTAATGCGCAACGGCTCTGTTGGGGCGAAAGTTATGCTGCTCGCTTTTTTGACCTCCGTCTTCTTGATGATGACCTTGTCATCTATACCGACGCCGGCATTTCGCCGCGTTGCACCATCAATTCTTATGACGTTCTTACCCCTGTCTTCAGGGTAGCCAGGCCATGAAAGAACAACAGTGCTCTTCTTGCCCACTATTTCTATAGCGTCACCCGTCGATATACTCATTCGCTCAGCAACCAGCGGGTCTATCCTAGCTATGCCTCTTCCGGCATCTTGAGGTTTAATCTCAGCGACGCGCAACACTTCTCCTTCACTCATAAGTACCGCCTCCAGAAGATTCGGTTCACGAGAAATGTTTTAAGATGAGGTTTTAGAGCCACGGCACTCCCATCAGCCGAGCCAACTCCATACCCACCTTTCGGGTGACGTATGAGAGCTAGCTCAATTATGTCTAGTATATTACTAAAAGTAAATTTCTTTATAAATATTTCGCATAAAATGCCGCAATTCTCGGAAAAACAGCAAACTTCGTAACGAAATGACGGCGTTAGGGGGACCAAAGCGAAACAGCCCCTCGTTAAGAAATCATAATTTATAAATTTTTTTGATATAAAATACCAAAAAATTTAAATTAAATTGGGGTTGGAAGTTTTGATGAAAAATAGTTTGAGGTGGTGTGAGGCTTGTCTGACGGGTACCGCGAGATGTGGAGAGAGCTTGGCTTAGACTTGAAAAGGCACGACGAACTTCTAGCATCTCTGCAGCCGGTTTATCAGAATATGTACCTCTCTCAGAAGAATAGACCAAAAGCGATGGGGTACTACGACTTTGTCGTCTCGGAGATACATGGGATAAGGATAAAGGAGCTCGTGGATTTCAGGAAGAAAGGTGGGAAGGTCGTCGCGACCTTTTGCCTCTATGTTCCGGAGGAGCTTGTGCTCGCCTCCGGGGCTGTTCAGATAGGCCTCTGTGGAGGAGCCAATACTACTATTGAAGATGCCGAGAGAGACTTGCCGAGAAACCTTTGTCCTTTAATCAAGTCGTCTTATGGCTTTAAAGTATCGGCTCTCTGCCCCTACTTCGCTGTGAGCGACCTTGTCGTCGGGGAGACCACTTGTGACGGGAAAAAGAAAATGTACGAGTTACTTGGCAGGCGTATGCCGGTTTACGTGGTCGAGCTTCCTCATAAACCATACACTAAGCATGCTAGGGCGCTCTGGTTTGAGGAACTCAAGCTTCTCAAGGAGAGACTTGAAAAGCTCACTGGTAACAAGGTAACTGCAGAATCCCTTAGAAATGCAATTAACCTTGTGAATAAGAAGAGAAGGGTGCTTAAGAGGATATTTGAGGCTAGGAAGGCACGTCCTTCTCCGATAAGCGGTAAGGATGCTATTCTGGTAACTCAGATCGCATTCTATGACGATGTTACCCGCTTCGTAGAGAAAACGAAGGAGCTCGCAGAGGAACTTGAAGAGAGAGTTAAGAAGGGAGTAGGAGTCGTAGATGATAACGCCCCTAGGATAGTGGTTAGTGGTTGCCCCATGGCTATTCCGAACTGGAAGCTCCACCACATTGTGGAGAGTAGTGGGGCAGCAATTGTTGCTGAGGAGTCATGCACGGGTTCAAGATACCTTAACATTGGAGATATAAACTCGAGTGCTGACAGCGTAGATGGCCTTCTAAAAGCAATATCGGAAGCTTACCTGAATATTCACTGCGCTTGCTTTACGCCCAACGATGAAAGAGTTAACGACGTGGTCAAAATGGTGGAAGAGTTCGATGCTGACGGCGTAATACACTACAACCTTCACAGCTGTCATCCTTACAGTGTGGAGGCCAACAAAGTGGTTAGAGCACTCAAGGAGAATGGAATTCCCGCGATTAGCATAGAAACAGATTATAGTAAAGAGGATGTTGGGCAGCTAACTACCAGAGTTGAGGCTTTCATCGAAATGCTCAGAAAGTAGGCCTAATATGGTGAAACGATGGGTTTCGTAATGGGCATAGATGCAGGGTCAACCACGACTAAAGCCGTGCTCCTCAATGGAAATGCTATTTTAGCCTATGATGTTAGACTGACGGGAGTTAACCCTGAAGAAACAGGTAAAGATCTTATTTTTTCACTTTGTTCAAATGCTGGCATCAGCTTAGATGATTTAGACTGCGTTGTGGCTACGGGTTATGGGAGAGCGAGCATGAGTTACGCTAACATAAAGGTTTCCGAGATAACATGTCACGCTAAGGGAGCCTACTTCATAGATGAAAAAACACGGATAGTGATTGACGTAGGAGGGCAGGATAGTAAAGTGATCGCTCTTGGTGAGGGAGGAGACGTACTGGACTTCTACATGAATGATAAGTGTGCAGCTGGAACAGGGAGATTTCTTGAAGTGATGTGCTCCAGACTTGAAATGAGCTATGAAGAGTTTGTAAACGCTGCTCTCAGTTCCCGTAACCCGGTGAAAATATCGAGCATGTGCACTGTTTTCGCCGAGTCTGAAGTCGTATCTCTAATAGCTAAAGGAGTTGAGAGAGAGGATATTGCGGCGGGACTTTGCCGTTCAATAGTAGACCGGTTGTCCTCTATGGTAAGGAAGCTGGAAGCAAGGGGACGTATACTGATGAGCGGCGGTGTGGCGAAGAATAGAGCGATAGTGAAGTTGCTAGAGGAGAAACTTGGAGAAAGGATAAAGGTACCAGATGAACCTCAAATAGTAGGTGCATTGGGAGCGGCATTAATAGCTAAGAATAAATCAGAGAATTGCTGTTGAGCTTATTAGTATTCTACGCCCTCTCGCCTTCTTTTCGATATTGCCATTTCTGAGGATTTTGAAACTACCTCGTAGAGGATCGCCTTTTTTCCTTCTTTCTTTCTTAGGAGTCTTCCCAGTCGTTGAATAAACTCGCGCTTACTTCCGCTTCCTCCGAGGATTATGCCTATGTTTGCCTCTGGAACATCTACTCCTTCATCCAGAACCTTGCTGGTAACGACGGATCGGTAGACTCCCTCTTTAAATTTCCTTAGTATTTCTCGCCTTTCCTTCTTTGGGGTTTTATGGGTGATGGCGGGTATCAGGAAGGATGAGCTTACCTTGTAAACTAAGCTGTTGTGCTCCGTGAATATTATGATCCTGTCGTTTGCGTGTTTTTCAAGTATTTTTGACAGGGCTTCAAGCTTAGAGGAGGAGTTTATTGATATTGTTCTTGCCCTGTGTCTTGCTAGGAGGGCTGTTCTGGCTTTCGGATCTCTCCCGCTTCTGAGGATGAGTTTCCTGAAGTCTTCTGGGGATGAAATTGAAAGGTTGTTTTCCTTCAGGTAGTTTACATAGACGTTGTATGCCGCTTCGTATTCCTTTTTCTCCTCCGGTGTTAGGTCGACGAGGACGCGTTTTATCTCGTACTCGGCAAGGTGGCGCCCGGCTAGATCTTTTATGGGAACCTCGTATATTACTCCTCCTATGAGGCGGCTGAGTTCAACGTGCAATCCATCTGAGCGTTCAGGTGTCGCCGTGAGTCCCATTCTATATGGGGCGGCTGACATTTCGGCTATGTGGGAGTAGCCGGGTGATGGAAGGTGATGGACTTCGTCGAATATTACAAGTGAGAACTTGTTTCCCAGCTCTTCAGCTCTAAGGTAGGCGGTATCATAAGTTGCCACAGTTACGGGTCCAAGGACGTGCTCTCCTCCTCCGTAGAGTCCGACTTCCACGTCGAGAAGGTCTGATGCCGTTGTAGCCCACTGATCCATGAGGTCCAGCGTCGGCACGACGACGAGCGTCGCCTCGGAGACCATGGAGATTGCTTTCATGGCGACGAATGTCTTGCCGGAGCCCGTCGGCATAACTATGACGCCGCGTCTGCCAGCTTTAACCCATGCATTTACAGCGTCCTCCTGATAGTCTTTCAGTTCTGCCTTAAAGCTGAGGAACGGGCATGGAATCAAGTCTAAGACGTTATCGGTGAATTCTAGGTTTGATGTATTAAGGAACTCGACGATGTCCCTGTAATACATTGCCAATGAGCGGTAGGCGCCTACCCTTTCATCCCACCTCGAATTAGGAACTTGCATACCGTAGACGAGGATGGTGCCCCTGTCATACTCCAGCCTAATCATGGCCTCACCTTTAATAAAAAATGCTGTCGCCACTAAATTTTTATTTTTCCTTGAATAAGGGTGACAGTTTCATTTTTTTGGGGTAAGTTAATTTTTCAAAGCTTTCTTCCCAAGAATATCCAGACTGGACAGATCCATTTAAGGTAGAAGTTTTTTAGTATGAATTTTGCTGCACGCATTATTAGTCCGCTCACCTTACTCGACTTTAAGTGTGAAAGGGCAGACCGCAACGCATTCGTTTTTTCCTCTAGATCCCAAGAGTGAAGACGTATCCCTGCGTTCTCGAAGAGCTTAATTAGCTTTGGATATAATGGAAGAAAGAAAACCTCGTTGGACTCGCCTCTCTTCATGATTTTAACGTATGCGTCGGCAAGCCTTCTCGGGAGGAGAGTGAAGAAGGGAAGAAGGTAATGGTTGTCTTTCCATATTATTCGGGGAGAGATTCTGTTAGGACAAGTGAGATAGACTACTCCCCCTTTCTTTAAGACTCGGGCTACTTCGCCAACCATCCCAGCAGGATTCTTTAAGTGTTCAATTATGTCGCTACAGGCCACGAAGTCGAAGACGCCATCCTTGAAGGGCATGCTTTCGCCACTTGCCACCATAAGGTTCAGTTCAACACCTTCTTCCTTAGCCCATGCCTCGGCGACCTTAAGATATTTTGGGTCTATGTCGAATGCGACGACGGTGGAGCTCCTCTTCGTGAAGGCTATTGCCAGCCCACCCGCCCCACAGCCTACATCGAGAAAGAATTTTCTTTCTACAGGTGAGAAACGCTCTAATAATTCGAGAAGCATCTCTCCTCTCTTTACGCCGAGAAACGTGTATATGAAGTAAAGTTCGTATAGCTTTCTAGAGCCGGGGATAGTAGGCTTTATCAGTTTTTTCCATAAGGTTCTAGCATCGTTCTCCATTGGAAGCACCATCCTTCCGAGGCTAGAACTGGGTTAAGATGCGAAGTGATGGTAATAAGCTTACTGTTAATATATTATCCGTAACGTGCAAGCCCTTCAACATAGGAGTAGTCCGCCTTAAGGTGATTGGCTTGCGCCATTTCTCCTTTGATGGCTTTTTCCATGGAGCCAAATTGCCTCTTAACCTGTTCTTCAACTGGCACGCATGTCCTTATGGCGTCTCTCATATGGTGTCTTTCTATCAAATTGCATCCCTCTTCGACAGCAAGATCCCCTGCCATTCTCACCACGCCACCCAGATCCCTTAGCCTTAGTGTTATGGCGTTTTTCTCGCCGTCTATTATTTCAGCTCGCCGAATGGCTTCCTTAACTAGCTCTTCGACTGCATCCCGTGTGGCGTGCGGTATCCTTCCGTCTGAGACGACTTCTTGGGCTACGAATTGAGCAATCTTCGCCCTGTTTTCCGGCGTGTCGGGCATTGTCGAGTTTAAAAGGATCTCATAACCGTTACCCTGAATCCTTGACCTTAACGGGGACAGGATAGCGGGGAGGTCTTGGATGTTGCATGCGCCTATGAACATGAAGTCGCAGGGGACGCCGTCAACCCTCACATTGGAACCACTACTCTGAGGATTACGTCCCGTTATGGGAAACTTCTTGTCTTGCATGGCGGTCAGAAGGAAGCTTTGAAGATGACCTAAGTGGGGTAGCTCGTCAACATAGAGAACTCCTTCATGTGCCTCGTGCACTGCGCCAGCCACCACCCTTTTGTAGGGTGGAGTCCCAAGCTCGGGGTGGCTTCCATATGGGTCGTGAAGAACGTCCCCTAGAAGCTCGGTTTCGCTTCCTCCCGTTGCCTGCACGAACGTTTTCCTGTTCAATGGCACTAGAATCTTCCGTGGACTAGACTTCTCAAACTTTCCTAAAGTTTCAAGGTCGCTTTGCCTTAGAACCCTAACAGATGGTACTTCTGGGTCATGATGTATAGCCTCGTAAACCACTACCTCCTCCTTACCATCATCCCTCTTAACGGTGTGCGGAACAACTCTCTTGAACCTCTTCTGCTCTATGGAGAGCACATATTTTTCGTAGAGATCCCTAAAAGGCGAGGAGAAGGCGCTCTTCTCAAACTCTTTTTCGTCGCCACAGTAAGGGCAACTGGCACTGGTTGCGGAGCTTAGCATACCGCAGTTCTTACACCGGTAACCCAGCCTAACAGCAACTTCGAAGGGTATATCACGCGGCTTAACCAGTTGTCCCACAGGCTCCTCTCCACGCTTTACGCCTCCCCCAACAACTTCAACCAGAGGTCTTTCAGGGTTCTTCGGGTTATGTACAACCCAAACCTCCTCTTTTGGAGTAGGAAGAAGAAAGGCGACGGCCTTGGCTATCATCGACTTGCCTACTCCCGGATAACCAACCAGAAGAAGATGCCTCCTTTGCCTTACTGCCAGCTTAGCCATCTTGACAGCATGATCCTGTCCTATAACCCTGTCCAGTGGGTTAGATGGAATCAGGATATCCATCGTAGTTTCAAGTTCATCAAGATAAAAGCCAACTGCAGGATTCAGAAGGACATGGCCAGACACGTGAACCGCCCTCAAAATACCCTCACGAAGAGACAGAGAAGGCTGAAAATAAAAAACCAAGTAATTCCCAAGGACAACATCGACCCTCTTGAAGCAATAATGAAATAATGAAAAAGGATTTAAGTTAACGAAAATAAGAGTTAAGAGAAAGACACGGCATATTTTGGGGAAATGTGAAAGGGGTCAGTATGCCTGAGGTGGTATAGTGGCTAAGGGCATCTTTGTTTTAGGGATGCTCCTACTTATCTTCGGTATTGTGATCCTAGTGCTATTCCCCATTATAGGGTTTTTAGGCATACTCATAGGGGTCGTATTCGTAATAGTTGGCATAACAACGGAGGAGGCTGAGCCAGCTCCAGTTCCGCCCCCACCAGCACCCGTCAAACCAGAAACATATGGAAGCAAACATGGAGCTCATAAAGCTGGATCAGCTGAAGTTGAGAGGAAGTTGCCTGCTCCTGGCTATGTTTACTGTCCCTATTGTGGAGAGCAAATACCGAAAACATCTAAGTTCTGTCCTAACTGTGGCGCTGCACAGGATTAAGAAGGAGGAGGGGGAGGGGGTGGTTGGGCAGCTCATGATGGAGCATGAGCTGCTCTCCAAACCATCCTTCCCAGTTTGCAGGAGGAGAAGTGAGCCCTTTCTATTTTTACCCGCGCTCCATGTCTTAGCAAAAGCACGTAGAGGCTTTGAAGTGTTTGTCGGTCTAGGACTATAGTGGTGAAGTGTATTCCGTCTTGGGAAGCTGTTACTCCTTCTCTGAGTAGCTCCAGTCTTCTCTCTGCTTTCTCTAAGAAGAGCCTTACTTCTCTTGGCTGATACGGCAGTCCATTGAAGGTGAAGGTAACCCTGTAAGCTCCGTCCTTGACGGCGTTAAAGACTTTCGTCTGTCTCTCCTTGCCTCCTTTTACCTCTACCAGTTTTTCTACAGGGAGTTGTGCTTGCACGATTAGTCTGCGTGTCGCCGCCAATGTTGGAACCCCAAGGTTAAGATTTGTGATTTGTAGGATATATTTGGTAATGCGCCTCCAGTTTCCAGTGTTTCCAGTGTTTCCAGTGTCTCCAGTGTTTCCTCCAAATCCTCGTCAAACTTAAAAATGGGTAATACAGTAAGGCGAGTGGTGTCTTGTTTGAGCGGCGGCAAGATGACGTACAAGAATGCAGGTGTGGATATTGGTAAGGTGAGGAGAGTTCACGGAGAGATTGGTGCATTCGTCGAGAAAACGTTCGCTTTCAGGAAGGGAAAGTTTGGGGAGGTTTTGGGGAAGTTTGGGCACTACGCTAACCTGATAGATGTGGGGGGCGGAAGGGCGCTGGCGCTTCACAGCGATGGGGTGGGGACAAAGGTCCTAGTGGCCCAGCTGATGGATAAGTACGACACTATTGGCATAGACTGCGTCGCCATGAATGCTAACGACATAATATGTATTGGAGCTGAGCCTGTAGCTTTAGTTGATTACTTGGCTGTCGAGGAACCAAGGGAGGAAATGATATCCGAGATAATGAAGGGGCTTGTCGCTGGGGCAGAGGAGGCGGAAATGGCTGTCGTGGGAGGGGAAACAGCCATAATGCCGGACGTTATAAAGGGCGCTGTTCCGGGGAGGGGGTTCGACCTCTCGGCTACAAGCATAGGAGTTGTGGAAGTTAATAGAATTGTGACGGGGGCAGCTATGAAGCCAGAAGACATTGTCGTGGGGTTGGAGAGTAGCGGGGTGCACTCGAATGGCATCACATTGGCAAGGAAGGCCCTCTTAGAAAGGAGGGGGTTAAGTGTCCACGATAAACTTCCCATCTCAGGCGAAAAGGTTGGAGAAGCGCTCTTAAAGCCGACGAGAATTTACGTTAAACCTGTATTGGAGGCCTTGGGAGTCGCTGAAGTTCATGGCTTAGGGCACGTGACGGGGGGAGCTTTCAGTAAGCTTAACAGGATTTGCATGGGACGGGTGGGATTACTTCTGGATCAAATGCCTGAGCCTCACCCCGTCTTTTTCGACATTCAAGAGGCGGGAAACGTGGACGAGGAGGAGATGTATCGAACGTTCAACATGGGGGTCGGATTCGTGATCGTGACAAGCAAGGAGACCGTGGAAAACGTCATCGAAGCATGTAGAAGGCACAGGGTAAACGCAAGCATTATAGGAAAGGTTGTTGAAGATAAAGGGGTACGATTGGTCACATCGAAAGGAAGGATGATTAAACTGTAGCCGGAGGATAAGGCATGAACGAGAATAGCGCAAGCTTAAGTGGCTTCGTGGCCAGCTTGCTCGGGCGGGGCAATGTGAAAGTGTGGAGCAAGGATGAACTTAATGCCTCGCTCCTCCTATTCGGAGACGTCCTAACCAAGCTTCTCCTCTTAGGATCTATTCTCCCCCTTTTGTGGCATACTGATTATCTTCCAGCATGGTACCTTTCAGCCGCTGCCGGAATATATCATGCACCTTTCACCCTCATGGGAGTAATAAACATTCAGGGAGTACAAATTCCGGTCGTTGTTAAGGAAGGATACCCTCTCCCCCAAGACCTCCAGATCTATGTGCCTCACACACCGTGGATTCTCATATCAGCCCTTATCTCGTCGAGCGCCTTCGCAACCCTAGTTGGAGGATTAGCTTACAGTTACTATGCTTACTGTAAAACAGTTAAGACTGGAAAGGATTTCGCCGCCCCGCCCTTCGGCCCAAGCCTCCCGGCGGCGTTCCTTATATTAGTAGGCGTCGTGTCCACTGCCCGAAACATCCTTGGCTTAGACGTCTATACTGCCGTCTCGATAGCCATAACAACCAACATCGTGTGCTCAATCATAGAAGCAGCCATTGCCTTAGGCGTGGTAGAGCGCATCAAAGGGCGTCTTCCGCTTCCCGGAGTTCTTGGGGTCTCAGCAGGCATAGGGCTTGCATGGGTAATAGTTGGGCTCTTCAGCTTCGCAGCAGGAACGCCTATCGGCGGAGTCTA
>Ga0105158_1000664_pt1 | contig 14324 bp, 12 predicted proteins | sample LHCtaG_FD_81567 | JGI IMG/M metagenome (GOLD analysis project Ga0105158, IMG submission 81567) | Hot spring microbial communities from Little Hot Creek, USA to study Microbial Dark Matter (Phase II) - LHC4sed_matched | ecosystem: Environmental > Aquatic > Thermal springs > Hot (42-90C) >... | reverse complement strand
CCACCAAGCCTGCCCACACTGCGGAAACCCCAACCCCAACCACTGGAGCAGAATCGTCGGCTACTACAGACCAGTCAAAAACTGGAACCCAGGCAAAAAAGCAGAATTCAAGATGAGAATAACCTATTGAATTGATTTATCCACTAAACTAATTCCACAATTTTTATTTCCCCATTCTTAAGTAGCAGGCCTTTTGGAGAGGATATTGGGTAGAAGCTGCAGCTGAACACGCTTATGAGTTTACCACCAAAGAACACCCTGCAGCCTTCGGGAAAGGGTTGGTGAGCCCTAACTAAAATTCTCAGGCCGTTTCTGCAGAGAAATTCCTCGAGGGGTTTGGCTCCGAAGAGATAGGCCCCAGGGCCCCTGGGGCTGGGGGCGTACTCTGCAACATACTCATCGGGGTCATTCCACAGCAGCTGGAAGGCTATGGGATCTTCTAAGTTAGCATCACCTTTGGGAAGGCTCCTTATCTGCTCAATGCTAACGAGCCCTTTAGCTACTCCACCGTGAACACCGAGGATTGTTCCGTTGATTAGAGCGGCGTAGCTCATGCTTGAGAAAACTCCTACGAACTCCTTGTAGACATCCATGCTGTAGCGGGAGAGGACTTCGTCGAGAAAGCCGTAGTACCTATTCATCTCAGGGGTTTCATGGTTACCTCGTAGCAGGATCAGCTCATCAGGCTTCTCGAGCTTCTTCGTTAGAAGTGTGACCATATTCTCGAGCTGGAACTCCCCCCTATCCACATAGTCTCCTAGGAACACCTTTACTTCGGCTTCGCGCTCGAGCGCCTTTAGAGAGGTCTTGACATCGCCGTGCGTATCTCCGGCCACGAGAACACTTCTAGCCTCCACTTCGAGGAGTTGTGGCTCCCTGCTAAGGACTCTCCGAGCTTCACGCAACAGGGAGATAAGCTCCTCTTCGCTCGGCAGCGCGATTCCCAGCGCCATGCCGAAAACCGCCTCAACCTAGCGTGTCTCCGCGGCAGTATACAACTCCTCGTACCCTACGAACAAAGTTCTTGCATACATAGCACTGGAGGAAGGGCACCTGCCTGCCTAACACGGGGCACTGGACAGCCTCTTTCCTCATCTCGCTGAGCATTTTTCTCGAGACGTTCCCTAGGACCTCCTTAACCTGCTCACTCAGCTCACGAGGCAGCGGGAGGGCTTTGTCAAGCTTTTCCACAGCTACCTCGAACTTGAAGTCAGACACGGGGAAGAGCCGAGGGGCAGGCTCTAATCAGTCTTTCGCGCTTCCCGAACGCTTCACAACAAACTGGGAGAAACCCTCTGCTCTAACCCTCCTCAGGAAGCCCGAGAACCCCTCCTCGCCGATCACTACCAGTACTTTCTCCCAATCTATGTAGTACATGATCACCATTACCACGATGAACAGCACCAACGAGTACAGGAAGCCCTCCACAATGTTCACACCCAGCTGTGACACCAGCACTCCCGCAGCTACGGTGGCCGTGCTGATAACGATCTTTCCCAGAAGAACAGCTACGAAGAACTTCAAAGGATCGTAGTTCATCAACCCCAAGGGTATTATCACCGCGTCGTCAGGCGAGGGCGTAGCGGCGAAGATGAAAACTCCCAAGGCACCGTAGTTCCCCACGAGTTTTCCCAGTTTCTCGTACCTCGCTGCGGTCTCTCTGCTTAGGACAATGCCTCTCGAGTGCTTGCTGGAGAGGAATATGATCATTTTGCCTAGAGCCGCGCCAAACCCGCTGATCGTACCGATCGTGAACGGGTTTGCTCCGGGGATTAAAGCTCCGTAAAAGTACACAACCGCCAGGTAGGGTATCGGGAAGAAGGGCAGAAGGTTGCCCAGGATCGATACGACGAAGATGCCTAGGTAGCCTCCGACCCCCTGAGCTATCTCGTAAAGCCATGCAAGCAGCGGGTGCACAGCATCGTTCAGCAGCAGTCGGTTAAAAATTCCACCCTGCGCGCGAAGTATAAACGCAGGTAGCACCGCTCTCTGGAGGCAATGGTGCTTGACTCGCGCGAGCTACTCCGCAGGCTTGGCTACGAGTTCCATGTCTTCGTGGAGCCGCCCTCTGAACCCGAGCACGCGGAAGTTACATTCAGCGAGCTCCTGGGAGTACCCAGCGCCACCGGCAGGCTCGCGGCACTCCTGGGTGAGCGGCTGTACAAGCACCAGCTACAAGCGGTAGAGACCCTCGAGTCTGGGAAGAACTTAGTCCTCGTATCCGGGACTGGAAGCGGCAAGACCGAGGCCTGGCTCGCCTACGTCTTCAAGGACAAGAAGAAGGCACTGGCTCTCTACCCCACCTTAGCGCTCGCGCACGACCAGCTCTCAAGGCTCTCTGACTACTCAAGCAGCCTTGGGTTGAAGGTAGCCCGCATAGACTCGGAGGAGAGGGCAAGGCTCGCTAAAGAGGGGTTTAAAACCTCTCAGGTCAAGGTGCTATTATCGAGCAGCGACATTGTGGTGACTAACCCAGCTTTCCTGCTCATGGATCTGAAGAGGTACGCTGTAAAAACCTCCAGCTCTCTCCTATCTTCCACGCTACCGCTCCTAGACCTGCTGGTGGTCGACGAGCTGGACTTCTATTCTCCTCGAGGGATCTCGCTGCTGCTCGCCATGATCAAAGTGCTTGCAGAGCTAAAGAAGGGTCTCCAGGTAGCTGTGCTGACAGCTGCTCTGGCGAATCCGGAAGAGGTCTGCGAGTACTTAAAAGAGGTCACAGGCAGGGAATGCAGCATAGTCTCGGGGAAGCCTTTCAGGCGCGAGAACAGGGTGATACTCGTCCTGGGGAAGAACCTAAGCGAGCTGTGGAGGGAGTGCAGGGGCTACAGAAAGTTACTCGAATCCGGAGGCGCCGGCCGCGATATCCTGGAGGCTCTCGAGAGCTACGAAGTCTTCAAGGCCAGGGCGCAGAAGGTTGTTGAGGCGCTCAGAGCTCTCGGCGTAGAGCTGCCCAACCCCTACGTGGATCCCATCGAGATACTGAGCGCCTACGTCGATGATGACCACGCGACGCTCGTCTTCACTCGTAGCATAAACAGGGCGGAGGAGCTCTACAGAAAGCTGAGGTTTTCGCTGCCCGAGGGTAAGTCCGGTAAGGTGGCTGCCCACCACCACCTTGTTTCAAAAGAGCGGAGATCCGAGATAGAGCAGGGCTTGAGGGACGGCACGGTGAAACTTGTGCTCTCGCCGAGGACTCTCTCCCAGGGTATCGACATCGGCAGCGTGGCCCGCGTAGTGCATGTGGGCCTCCCCGAGGAGGTTCGCGAGTTCAAGCAGAGGGAAGGCCGCAAGGGAAGGCGCCGCGATATCCCCTTCACAGAGACCGTCACAATACCCTCCACCCTGTGGGACAGGGAGCTCCTATCCCGTGGCGTGCAGGTTTTCGAGAAGTGGGTCAGCGCCCCCCTCGAGGTAACCCTGGTGAATAAGGAGAACAACTACGGGAAGCTGTTCTACGCGCTCTTCAAGCTTTTCTCGAGGCAGAAGCTCGCGCCGGATGAGTACGAGCTCCTGGAGAGGCTGGGGCTGATCAAGGACGGCCAGCTCACGAGGACAGGCAAGGCGGCCTGGCGCGACCTCAATTTCTACGAGTTCGCCCCTCCTTTCGGCATAAAGAGGGTTTTTGTGGACGAGAACGGCGAGGAGAGGTACCTGGAGGATGTATCGTTCTCCGACCTCGTCGAGAAGTTCCAGGTGGGCTGCATCGACTACTCGAGTGACGGGGTCGTAGTCTCCCTGCTATTGGGAGGCTCCTCGGGAAGAGTTGTTAGGAAGATTGTCGAGCAGCCCCTGAGGGAGTCCGTCCTTGCGCGCCACGACGCCCTGGCGTACGCCGTGGAGGAGTACATTAAGGCAAAGTCCCTGTGGGGTGAGCGCTCGTCGCTTTTCGCGGACTACGCCCGCGGCAAGCTGCGCTCCGAGGCTGTGTCCAACGTCATACCTCCCTCGGGGGGTTTCGGCATGTACCACAAATTCCCGTATAAAGTTCTCTGGTACGTCGAGTCGGAGAGAGGCAGGCTTGTGGAGACGAGCCTTGGGACTCTCGTGCTCCGCGACCGCAGGGTGATAGAGGTTCCTGCGCTGACCGCAGGTAGGTACAGCGACTTTACGTACGGCAGAGCCTTCGAGGTAGACTACAGGGAGGACTTGAGGAAGCTCAGGCTGGGGCTAGCGTTCCTCAACGTCTTCCTGAGGGAGCGTAAGCGTCTTCCTTTGTGGACTTTCTCCTACTCGATCACCAGCGTTGGCGGGAGGAAGGCGTTCATCCTCTGGGAGGAGGAGTGTGCAGGCTACCTGGAGAAGCTTGACTGGCAGAGGATTTATGCAGAGCTCGACGAGTATAATCCTTCGGAGCTTGCGGAGATCTACCTCCTGGCGAGGGATGAGGAGGCGCATGTGGAGTGGCTTGCCTTGGGTGGTGACTGGAGTATCGCGAAGCAGCTTGCAAGGAGGGTTGTGGAGTATATTCTCCTCAGGGACAAGCTGAGACTGGTGCTGCGCGGGAGAGAGTGGTACGTACCAGCCCCCGGGAGGCATCTGAGGAGAGTTGCCATGGATGTTGTGAGAGTCCCGTTGTCGGACGACGAGGAGTTTGCCGTCGGGTACATCGCGCTATTCGACGGCGAGTCGGCGGTTGTGGGGCGCTACCGGAGGTCCCTATTCAAGGTAGAGGGTGAGGAAAAGATTCAGCAGGCCCTGACAGAGCTTCTAAACAGCGGTTATAGGGTGTACGTTTACGATTTGGAGAGGGTGAGGGAGGAGCTGCACAAGCTGGGGTTAACTTTTCAGGCAGCGCTGATAAGCGGGCTCGTCCAGATGGGTCTGATCGTGGACGTGAAGCTATTGATGGAGGGCCTGCTGGGCGCCAGCAAACTATCTCTCGAGAGCATTCTGGCGGAAATGAGCCCCGAGGTTCTCGCAAGGGTCGGCATAGCAGAGCTGGAGAGCGTGCAGGAAGTAGCCCACGAGCTTCAGTGGCTGCGCTCCAGGAGCCCCGGCAGGCTGCCTAAGCTGCAGGGTAAGTTTTTCGAGGTGCTGGATGAGAAAGCCCGCATGCTAGCTGAGCAAAGCTCAAGGGGCATCTACCTGCTGGGCCTTCTCACAGAAGCCGCAGGGCAGGGCAACCCCGGTCGCCAGGAGCGCATATAAATAGCCATGCAGCGTGGGGCTTCTGTGCCTAGGCAGACGAAGATCGTGGCCACAGTGGGTCCTGCATCGTGGAGCGAAGAAATGCTTTCGGCGATGCTCCGCGAAGGAGTAGAGGCGTTCCGTTTCAATTTCTCGCACGCCGACTACGAGAGATTTGAGCTTGTGGCGAAGTTCCTCAGGAGCCACGAGACTCCGCTCAGACCAGTGACCCTAGTGGCAGACCTCCAAGGCCCTGTCGTTAGGCTTGGAGAGTTCGAGGAGCTTTTCGTGAGGGCGGGCGAGAGGGTTACGTTCTGCCTACCCGATGCGAAGAGTAGCGGGTGCGCGCCTATGGAGGAGCCGGTATTCCAGATCGCGAGCGAGGAAGATCTGCTCCTCATAGAGGCTGGAAGGCTCGCCTTCAGAGTTTTAAGGAATGATGGTAGGACCATGCTGGCGCAAGCTCTGGTGGACGGGGTGCTAAAACCTAGGAAGACGGTTGCCGTTAAAGGTAAGGAGCTCCCGCTGCCTTCCCCCACGCCGAAGGATCTGAGGGATATGAAGTTCGCCGTGGAGCACGGTTTCGACGTGATCGCGCTGAGCTTTGTGAGACGCAGGGAGGACGTGCGCAGGACGAGGGAGGTGCTGGAGGACATGGGCTTCGAGGAGGTCAGGCTCGTGGCAAAGATCGAGACACGCAGCGCAGTTGAACACCTCGAGGAGGTACTGGACGCCGCTGATGCCGTGCTCGTTGCTCGGGGCGATCTCGCGGCCTACTTCGAGCTTGAACAGATATACGCGATTCAGGAGCAAATACTGAGGAGGGCGAGGGCGGCAGGAAAGCCTGCTATCGTGGCTACGCAGCTTCTAGAGTCGATGGTCGAGAACCCTCTGCCCACCAGGTCGGAGGTCGTCGACGTGATCACCGCGGTGCGCATGGGTGCCGACGCCCTGACGCTCGCTGGCGAGACCGCTGCTGGGCGCTACCCCTTGGAGGCGGTGAGGTGGCTGAAGAGGATAATACTGGAGGCGGAGAAAATCTCAGGGGAAGGTGATGAGCTGCAGCCGCGGCCTGAGAACACCTACGATGTCATCGCGCAGGGCGTGGTCAAGCTGTCGGAGATGCTTGCCGGTAAAGTGCTGGCGTTCTCGGAGAAGGGGAACACCGCGAGGCGGCTGGCGAAGTACAAGCCCAAGATACCAGTCTATGTCTACACTAATAGAGCCCCCACAGCTAGGTACATCAACCTGCTGCGGGGTGTGAAGCCTGTTTATCACCCTGGCTTGTCCAAGAGTAGCAGCGCGCTCTTCGAGAGCATGCTCGAGCATGCTCTTAATGCGGGGCTGGTTAGCTCCGGGGATATTGTTGTGTTCACTGCTGGCAGGAGAGCAGGGGCGACCGATCTAATCACCGTGGAGCGCGTGAAGCCGCACCCCCTCTGAACGCGGAGCAAATATCCGCGCGCCGTCCTCTCACCAACTGGCTCTCCTCATCTTCTAGCTCTAGGAGGATGTACTCTATCTCCCCTGGGGCTATTACAGGCACACCGTCTCTCATGGGGTATACGTAGGGCAGCTGCAGCACGCCCCACCTGGTGTGTAATGTCAACCCGCGCAGCAGCTCCAGCTCCTGCAGCTCTTTACCGCTGCAAACCCCTCGAGCCGCGAAGGCCGCGCCATCTATGGTCATCTGGAGCTTCCCCAAGTTCCTAGGGGTGGGTTTTCTCAGCTTATTCGTGATCTCGCTCCTAGTGCGGCCTAGCGGTGGATGGGCACCCATTATGCCACCTATTATGACCACGGTTCTACCCTCGGAGAAGTCCTCGGGCGATAGTGTTTTCTCGGCACTGGGATCCAGAACCACCAGCCTGCTGTACTCAGAGGCAAGCTTTTCCTCGAGCTCTACTACGCTCTTGTAATAAACCCTAGAGGCCACTTGCGCAAGCACTTCTCTCTCGCACTTCCTCCTTACACGGGTTATCCACAGGTTTTCGAAGCCCACAAGTTTGCTCACGTGCTGTATTTCGAGGAACATCCACCTGCTGACAAAGGGTTCGAGAACCTCTATCACGAAGAGAGCACTGCAACCGCATGCCATAGCGAGAAACCCTCAGACGGGTTCGTGTCTTCACATGTCCGCCCTTACACGCCTCAGCATCGGTGAGAGCACGCTGCGAGCTCCTATATTTCTTTCTCCCGCGCCCTAAGCTCCTCTACCTCTGTAATGAAGTAGCTGGTGCGTTCCTCACTTACTACCAGTGATAACCACGCTCGTATCTCTAGGCCTTTGTTCTTGTCAGTTTTCAGCAGCGTTCTCTTGTTCCCAAACATGTCACGTATCACTTTGGGGCGTAGCCCCTCCCTCTCGAGGTCCACCTCTGCCGCAAGCTTCCTGTACAGCGAAAATGGTAGGTTGAAGATGAATCCTTTTTCGCTTTCAACAACAAGAACCTCTTCCTCCATCAGAGGCCAGCTACTCCACTGCTCTTCCTTCATGCCGCGACTCCGCATAGTAGAGGGGTGCGACACCAACAAAAGCCAAACATTTACAATTCAGGGGCGTGGGCGGCCGGGCTTCCGAAGCCGGGAAGTTAGCTGCGGCGAGGGCAGCGGTTGAGCTCGTGAAGGACGGGATGCTGCTAGGACTAGGCAGCGGTTCTACGGTGAGAGTGTTCATAGACCTACTGGCGGAGAGGATTTGGAAGGAGGATCTTTCAGTGTTTTTTTGCTCAACCTCCCTGGACACTAGCTTCTACGCTGCCAGCAAGGGCCTTAGGGAAGTACCCCTCGGCGAGGAACCCCCGGATCTTGCTGTGGACGGTGCGGATCTGGTTCTGCCCGATAGGACGTTAATCAAGGGCGGCGGTGCTGCACACCTCAGGGAGAAGGTCGTCGACTACTTCTCCAAGGAGTTCGTAGTGATAGTGGATGAGACCAAAGTCGCTAAAACTGCCCCCCTCATGGTTAGTGTGCCTTTAGAGGTACACCCCATGGCGGCTCGCCAAGTGGCAAGAAAGCTCAGAGAGCTTGCGGAGGTGAGAGACGTGCGTGTGCGAGCATCAGGAGGAGGTAAGCTGGGGCCTGTGGTCACTGATAACGGGAATATTGTTCTAGACGTGGTGCTAGAAGGCGTGGGGGATTGGCGGGAGGAGGAAGCGCGGTTGAAGCTCATCCCAGGTGTTCTCGAAAACGGGATTTTCGCTTTGAGGAAACCTGACAAAATCTTGATAGGTACAAGCTCAGGTACAACACTATTTATCTAGCCTTTAAGCTGAAGGGAGTGGAGGAGCATGCCCTTGGAGTATGACGAGGAGCTCGTCGAGGAGCTCAGGAGAATTTTCGCCAAGCTAGAGTCAAAAGTGCGGCTGCTGTTCTTCACGGACCCTGATGCCGAGTGCATGTACTGCGAGGACATCGAGCAGATTCTGGAGCTCCTCTCCGCCACCTCTGGTGGCAAAATCGTGGTGACACGGCACACCCGTGGAAGCGAGGAGGCAAGGAAGTATAGCATCGACCTGTACCCGGCCATCCTGATCCACGGGGTTGACGAGTGGAACATAAGGTACTTTGGTATACCCGCTGGTCACGAGTTCGGCGCACTGGTCGAAGACGTTCTGGACGCATCAACGGGGCGCCCCGAGGTCTCGCCGGCAGTAGCGTCTGCCTTGAAACAACACGTGAAGAGGCCCACCAGAATAATGATCTTCGTCACGCCTACATGTCCCTACTGCCCCCTCGCTGTGCGCACAGCGCATAAGTTTGCGATGATCAACAAGAACATATACGGGGACATGATAGAGGCGATCGAGTTCTCCGACCTCGCGGACAGATACGGAGTATACGCTGTGCCGAAGATTGTCATACAGGTTGACGGAAGGGATGCTGTGGAGTTCGAAGGAGCCGCACCTGATCCTTACTTCGCTGCGAAAGTACTTGAAGCGCACTCCGTGGAAACTCCGATGGAGCTTTTAAGGGAGCTTGAGTACCTGTAGCACCGCTGGATTAATTTTACCGCCTAGATAGCAGGGGTGCTGGAACGCGCTCCTCTACTAAGGTAAGGGTGGATAAACTCGGACTAAGAGGGGAAAAATTTTATCTGCATGAAGGGTGGAGGTTAGGGTCACTCGCGATGGAGCCGCAGGTCCCCAAGGTCTATGATTTCAAAGCTGTGGAGAGCAAGTGGCAAAGAACCTGGGAGAGCACAGGCATATATAGATTTGACAGAGAGGATAGAACTAGGCCCACTTTCTCGATAGATACGCCCCCACCCTACCCCAGCGGTGAGCTTCACGTGGGCAATGCCCTTAATTTTGTCTACATAGACTTCGTGGCCCGCTATAAGCGGATGCGTGGCTACAATGTTTTCTACCCGCAAGGATGGGACTGTCATGGGCTGCCCACGGAGGTAAGAGTCGAGAAAACTACCGGGAGGAGGAAGAGCGAGTTTCAGCCAGAGGAGTTCCTCAGGCTCTGTAGGGAGTTCACGCTCAAGTGGATAGAGGAGATGAGGAAGGATCTCAAGGCGCTGGGTCTCAGTATCGACTGGTCCACGGAGTACATGACCATGGACCCCGACTACTGGCGCAGAACCCAGTACAGCTTCGTTGTGATGTACAAGAAGGGGCTCATATACAGGGCTGAGCACCCGGTCATATGGTGTCCTAGGTGCGAGACAGCTATAGCCGAGGCGGAAGTGGAGTACGTAAGCGCCAGCAAGCCGCTGTACTACGTGAAGTTTAAGGTAAGGGAGACGGGGGAGGATCTGGTTATAGCGACTACGAGGCCGGAGCTTCTGCCCTCGTGCGTGGCGGTGCTCGTGCACCCCGATGACGCGAGGTATACTAGGCTTGCCGGTAAGCACGCTGTGGTGCCCCTCTTCGAGAGAGAGGTGCCGATACTCGCCGACGAGAGTGTCGACCCGAACTTCGGCACAGGAGTCGTGATGGTGTGCACCTACGGAGATAAGAGCGATGTGAAGTGGCAGAAGAAGTACTCTCTCCCTGTGATAATATCTATCGACGAGCACGGGGTGATGAACGAGAATGCAGGCGTCCTTAAGGGGTTAAAGGTGGAGGACGCGAGGAAAAGGATCGCGGAGGAGCTGCGTGAGAAGGATCTTCTGGTGAAAGTCGAGAGCATCCTGACGACGGTGGGTACGTGCTGGCGTTGTCACACTCCAGTTGAGATACTGCCCAAGAAACAGTGGTTTGTCAGATCTAAGGAGCTTGCCGAGAAGGTTCTCGAGGAGGCAAGGAAGGTCCGGTGGATACCCGACTACATGAATAAAAGGCTGGAGAACTGGGTGTTGAGTCTCGACTGGGACTGGGTTATATCCAGGCAGAGGCTCTTCGCAACCCCTATCCCGGTGTACTACTGCGAGGACTGCGGAGCGGAGCTTGTGGTGAGTGAGGACAAGCTTCCCATAGACCCTCGCTTCGACCCGCCACCCTTCGACAGATGCCCCAAGTGCGGATCCCAAAGACTCCGGGGCGAGAGCGACGTGATGGATACGTGGATGGACTCTAGCATCACAGCGGCAGTCCACGCAGGCTGGCCCTACGCTATGGACGAGAGGCTCTTTCCCGCCGACCTCCAGCCCAACGGGTACGATATCATCCGCACATGGGACTACTACCTGATACTAAGGGGTGTCGCGCTCTTCGGTAAGAGCCAGTTTAAGGAGGCACTAATCAACGGCATGGTCCGGGGCACGGACGGCAGGATGATGCACAAGAGCTATGGGAACTACGTGGCTGTACGGGAGGTTCTCGAGAAGTACGGGGCGGATAGCTTCAGGTTGTGGGCGGCTCTGGCTGCGGCTACCGGGCAGGACGTTAGGTTCTCGTGGGAGGGCATCGACTATGCTCACCGCTTCCTCGTGAAGGTGTGGAACGCTGCCAGGCTAGCCAGCACCTACCTTACTACGGGGAGGGTTCCGAGGATCGAGGAGCTTAGCGCTGCGGAGCTGAAGCCCATTGACCACTGGATCCTCGGGGAGCTCTCCAGATCCATAACCTCTGTCACCAAGTACCTGGAGGAGTACAGCTTCCAGCAGGCAGCGCAGGAACTCGTAGAGTTCACGTGGCATAAGCTCTGCGACCACTATCTGGAAGCGATCAAGTACAGGCTTTCCAGCGGCGATAGAGCTGCCTACTCCACTCTCTACACGGTCCTGCTTATGGTCCTCCAAATGCTCTCAGTCTTCGCCCCCCACTTAGCCGATGAGATATACTCCTTGATCTTCAAGGACAAGGAGGGCTGGCCCAGCATCACTGTCTCCCCGTGGCCCCGGCCTCCCGTCTACGACGAGAAAGCGGCCAGTACCGGCGCCCTTGCAGTGGCACTGATCGCCGAGGCCAGGAGGGCGAAGCACGATGCGCGCATACCCTTGAGCACCAGAGTCAAGGCGCTGCACATATACGCTGGGGACAAGGCTGAGCTTGTGAAAGTGCTCGCTGACGACCTCAAGGGTACGTTGAGAATAGACGAGGTTTTTGTGCACACTCAGGGAGGGGGTCAGAGGAAGGTGCCTGAGTTCCCCGAGATCTCGATCAGTTTGGAGGTGTAGCTGCTCGCGAAGCGATGCCGAAGCTTAAGCATATAATGTTCTCTCGGCTCTACATTGACAGGCTGTTGAAAGGTGAGAAGAGCCTCACGATAAGAGCGAAGAGGCCGAACCTCAAGCCAGGAGACCTAGCACTTGTCCACAGCCTGGGGATGATCGTAGGCAAGGTGCGCGTCCTGAGCGTGCAGGCTAAAAGGTTGAAGGATATAAGCGAGGAGGAGGCGGTTCAGGACGGCTTTGAGTCCGTCGACCAGCTGAAGGCGGCGCTTAAGAAGCACTACCCACACCTGAGGGAGGACAGCTACGTTTACGTGGTTAGGTTCGAGTGGATGGAGAGGTACGACCCCCCGCTAGCGGAGGAGCACTTCTGGCCCTACGCGTTTACACCAGCTGAAGTGGCACAGCTCGCACTTTCGTCTGGGATCGAGCTATCTGAGGAGGACAGGGAGATCCTAGGCCTGCTCGCTAAGGAGAAGAGCATTCGAAGAGCTGCGGTGAAACTCGGAGGGCTAAGCCTGAGATCCCTTGTGAGGGGGGTTGTGCGCAGGGTGGCTCTGGAGCTAGAAAGAAGAGGCTTGCTGAAGAGAGTCTCGCCCAGCTAGTATAAATATATGGCTCTTTTTTGCGCTTTCCCACGTGGACACCCCCAGGTACTTAGGTCCGCTGCACCACCCAGCCTTTGGGGTGAGGATACCGGAGATCTTCCTTGAGGGTATAATGAGGGCGCTCAAGTCTACTGGGACGGCAGCAGGCCTTATGCTGTCCTATCACCGGGAGACCGCCCCTGAGAGCGTGATCAATGCGCCTCCTGGAGTCTTCGAGATCACTAGGGGGCACACAGGTACCTCGATAAGGCATTACATTTCAGCCTCGGTTGAGGCGGCGAGGAGGTACAGAATTGTAGTCGAGATAGAGGCGGACCACCTCGCCGCGTTGACCTCTTCCGTGGAAGCTGTGAAGAGAATCAGCGGCGCTCACGCCAGCTACTCGGGAGTGGGCAGCCTCGATGAAGCGCTAAGCTACGTCGAGGAGGAGGTCAAGGAGGCAGCTTCAACGGGCTACATCAACTTTTTCACATTGGATTCTTGTGACTACATTGATTACGGCGCGGAGAAGTTGAGCGACTACGAAGCCTTAAGCCTGCTGGAGCAGGTCTACGGGGACAGCACCAGTATTCTCCGCCGCTATACAATGCCTCGCAGATTCATAGCCGAGGACGGTAAGTTCTTCGAGGTAAAGCTGCGCGAGGGCGAGGTGGCGAGAATCGCTCTCAAGCTGCACAGGGCGCTGGGCGTGCTCGAGAAGCTCCACCAGATCGTGAGGAAGCACGTAGATTGGCAAGTCGGGTTTGAGATAGCGTTCGACGAAACCCCTCACCCTACGAGGCCTGAAGAGCTCCTCTTCCTGATGGAGGAGCTCAGGCTCAGGGGCCTGCAGCCCCACTTTGTGGCCCCGAACGTTGGTTTTGAGAAGCGCGCCGACTATAGAGGAGACCTTGGTGAGCTGCGTTACCGCGTTGCTAGGCTCGCCGCGATTGCGCGCAGTTACGGAGCATTACTCTCGTTTCACAGCGGTAGCGGGAGCAGCCCTTGGAGTGGGAAGGGCCAGGGCGTCTATGAAGTGCTGCTGGAGGCTACCGGAGGGAGGCTCAAGTACAAGATCTCGGGCGTGTACTACGAGCTCCTCCTGAGCATTCTCAGCCGCCAGCCGCTCGGTAGCAAGGCGAGGAGGCTGTACGAAGAACTATATCAGTCTGTCATAGACTTTCTCAGGGATCAGGTCAGAGGGAGGAAGGAGCTCTACTCAGACGCTCTGGCAAGACAACTAGACGAGTACGAAACTCTTGCATCAAAGGGAGACGCCTACCTGCTGCACGCAGAAGTTTTCAGACACTACTCCTTCATCGCACTTAACCTAAGGGTTGATGGTAGAAGAATCTTCAGGGAAAGTCTAGTCGAGCTATACAATGAGGATGAGCAGCTGAGGAAGACCATCGACAGAGAGGTTGCAGAGCTGACTCTGAGGCTTGTAGACGGATTGAAGTTCTCAGGAAATACAGCTTTTCTCAGTTGTTAGTTTTCATTACAGAAAACCTCTTTCGAAACGTCAATAGCTTAAAAGCCGTAGAATCAGAGCCAAAGAGAAAAAGTAATCTCCCCCAGGGTAACAGGAGTTTCTAACGGTGGCCACCATGGAAGGTAAGATAGTTGGCCACAGACTAGGTGGCAACAGGTACTACCCGAGGCAGCTGATCATAGAGGTAGAAGGCGCTGAGAGGGACATCGGCATGATCATTGGGAGGAAGGTCGTGTGGGTGCACCCCGTCACAGGGCGGAGGTTTGTGGGCAAGATTGTCAGAAGGCATGGAAAGCATAACCGCTTCATCGCGTACTTCAGGGTGCCGCCACCCGGTCAGGCTAAAGGCAGCCCTGTTGTCATACTGTGACTGCGCGCTGGCAATATTAGGCAGTTCCCCCGGATATACTACTCGACGAGTTATGTCCCGCAGGGCCAGGAAGGAGGAACCCAAGCCCCCGCCCACCACCGATCTTACACGCTTCTTTGGTCAACCCCCTGAACATTCTCCAGCTCCTCAGCCACTTCTATCAGAGGATGTCGAAAGGATGCT
>Ga0105158_1000663_pt1 | contig 14333 bp, 14 predicted proteins | sample LHCtaG_FD_81567 | JGI IMG/M metagenome (GOLD analysis project Ga0105158, IMG submission 81567) | Hot spring microbial communities from Little Hot Creek, USA to study Microbial Dark Matter (Phase II) - LHC4sed_matched | ecosystem: Environmental > Aquatic > Thermal springs > Hot (42-90C) >... | reverse complement strand
TGTTGTACGCTTCTCCATGCCCTATAGGCGGATTGAGGGCTTCGCTAGGGCTTTAAGCAGGCTTATTCCAAGGCTTCCAACAATAGACTACTCATGGGTTAGGAGGCGTATGCTTGATTTAAACCCATATGAATCTTTAAGTGGCTATGATGGGCCAGTTGTTATAGCCGTTGATTTGTAAGTGTCCATAAGTGTGGTGGATGGGTTGAGAGGCTCTACGGTGGGAGGAAGCGTTATGTTAAGATGCACTTCGCAGTTGACGTTAAAACAAAGGAGGTTGTAGCGGTGGATGTAACTACTAATGGCATAATGGCTTAGAGGTTCTGCCAAGCATAATGGCGGATGCCTCAAGGCATAGGCTGATCTCCAAGGCATACATGGATGGAGCATACGATTCATCTAAGACCTATGCTCTGCTCAGGGCATAAACCCCATCATTAAGCCTAGAAGAAATGCCAGGACAGATCGAGGTCCTCCTGAGAGACGTAATTCAGTTATGATTCTTAAAACTCTTGGGGAGAAGAAGTGGGGTAGGAGGGTGAGTTACGGTGGGCGCTGAAGACAGCATTCTCAACATTCAAGCGCCTATACGGAGAATACTGCACTGCTAAAAACATGGCTAAAGAACTATAAGCTAAAGCATACACGACATGCCAGTAAACCTAAAAATCTAAGATGAGAGAAAGCAGCTAAAAACTAGAAGGGGAACTCAGACCAAAAGAATTAAGCCATAAAGCTCTAAATTTCATAAAGCTTGCCCTTTTCCGGTATAATTATTTCGCTCCCTAAATCCCTCATAAACTTGCTAAATATCTTTGGATATATTCCATGTATGGGGAAGATCCTTCTAGGTTTAACGTTATCTAAGAATTTTCTGAGATGTAATGGAGTTATATGCCCTGAAACGTGAATGTGGTATTGCGGTAATCCATAGTATTCTAGCCAACTCAGGAGTCTATTAAAGTCCACCTCCATTTCCTCGTTAAATGGTTCAGAAGCAGACAATATATAGCAGCTTCCGGGCTGCGGATCAATATCAACCAGCCAATTTAAGTCAAAGAACGACATGCACAATACCAGTTTCCCCTGCATTTCCGACGCTTCCTTAGGGCTTATCGCCTCACCAATATCCATAACTTTTTGCTCCCACCGAAAATATCTCTTCTTCTCTTTTTGAAATACTAAGGCATCTTCAATTTTTGGAATTTTTAGATTCGGGTCTGAACTCAATGCGCATAGAAGATATGCTTGCTTTGGCGTAATCGTGAGCCGTCTATGATTTTTCAAAGATGCCTCGTAGAATGATCTAAGCCTATCAAAGTCGGTGTAAGAGAACTCCGTTAAAACAATCCCTGAAGTATTACTGATAACCCTGTCAAGTTTTTCCATAACTTCACTCTCCGAAGAAACTTCAACCTCAGTCATATTAGTGCTCTCGCATATGACAACTTCAGGTCTCTCTTTAGCTGAGGCTAGAATAAAATCCTCCGTCAACTCCGGCCTTTGGCCATGCCTCCTAAAGTCGCCAGTATAAACAATTGTCCCAGACGATGTGTGGATTATAAAGCCATATGACCCTGGAACAGAATGATCTACATGTATTGGTATAACCTCCAGTGGTCCAACCCTTATTCTATTACTGCTGCGGAACGTTTTAAACTTTATTCCCTTAATATTGAACTCTATACTTGTGAGGTGGATATCACTTAAGGCGTTGAGTATTGCCGCCGTTGTCTCGCCGCAATAGACTGGTATATCCCTCTTTAAAAACGATATATGCGCTGAATGATCCATATGGGAGTGGGAGAGGAAGACAGCGTCGATATCCTTTTCAGCTTCATCAAAATAATATATCCCCTCCATGCTGGGTAATATTCCCATTTTGACTAGTTCAGGTCCACTTTTAGGTGAAAGGAATGGTGCTGAGTAAAATCTGTCTCTAAGCGAGAATGATGCGCCGAAGTCAAAGAAAACCTTTGTGTCCCCGTCAATTATGAGAACTTTATTTCCACCGACCTCATTCACTCCGCCGTAGAAAACTATTTTAACGCCCAATTTATGAACCCTCGAAATCTTGAAGGGATTTTTCTTCTAAGTCTCTTAATAACCTTCTACATAAATCGGATATTATGAAAATTATATGCGGTGGAGTGGAGAAGCTAAAGACCTTTATATATTTAGGAGACAATGCCCTCTTCACATTTTCTACCTTGCCACCGGACTCGATATAGCCATATATGAATTCCCTCACCACCTCCTTAACTACGTTGAGTGGCGGTAATAAAGCGTAATGCCCGGGGTAATAGAGAAACTCCGCTATATCCCACGCTTGATCCCCTCCCTTTTCAGCCTGCTCAAGATCTACAAAGAATATTTTCCCATCAGACGTCAATATTATATTCTCCAGCTTGCAGTCTCCGATGGATACGCCTAAGCTGTGGATCTTAGCTATTTCTCGCCCAATCTCCCTGATGGATTCATGGATCCTTCTTTTCTCCTCTCCATCTTTTAATTTATAGAGTTGCTTAACTAGTTTAGATGCTGTGGTTCCCTCAATATATTCCTGGAAAATCACTTTTTCTTCCGGGTTAACATAGATTATTTTTGGAACGTTGATTTTATGGTTTGATAGAAGTCTATTCATAGTGTACTCTCTTTCAAGTCTAGTCTTTCCGAAAACCGCTAAATCTCTCGTGCCAAGCGTCCAAAGCGCTAAAGGAAACCATTTCCAACCATACCAATCCTTAAACACTTTAATCACAATATTTCCCAAATTCCCGTCAGATAACTTCAATATATATACGCTATTAAGGATTCCACCCAGCTTCCTAATGGTGTATGATGAAGAATCTGCCTTAGGCATATATCTTCTTACAATCTCCTCTACGCTTATCTTCTCTGTAAAAGCCACTGTTCCAGAGGCGGTTGATAAAAAAATATATTTCCCCGGATTCCCGATCTCTCTCACCGAATTAACAACAGATTTATTTTTCGCGCGTTTCATTCTATAAATCCTATATTCGTCTAATAGAGTTTTCCTAACATCCGAGAAGATTCCCAGAGCATAGCGAAGCATGCTTGTACGAGTGGTGCTAAACAAGGTTTTAAAGCGGTGTCTGCGTCTCTCCCTCACTGACTCAACGTATTGATCAGAGATTTTAAGCATATCACCGTTAATCTTCTGGAGAACGCCTTCATCAATAAGCTCTTCTACAGCAGCTTTAAACCCTCTAGTCATCATTGCGAGATTTCTCCCCCCAATTTCGCCCCCAATAACGTTCAGGAAGCGGTAAGATGTTAATGGAAAAAGCGCCGCTTTTCGCGCCATGCACTCAAATATAAAATACTCCGTCTTAATTAGAAGGCTTTTTGACATCTCCGGAAAATCTAGGATTAAGTTAGCTAAGGCATCTTTAATAACTTTCTTCTTAATTTTAACCTCTTGTCTCCATAAGTAATCCGCGCCTGCTATTGGCTCATAGGGCACTAGCAGGTTCTCAGATAGTATTCCCCCTAAATGCTCGTTTTCGACGTCCCTCTCAAAATTTTCTCTATCAGTAATTAACAGATGTGCTCTTCTATCAGCGATCCGCTCAGATACAAACTTTAAAGTGGGTTTATTTAAATCAGCTACGGCTAAAATGCTAATGGCTGTTTTTTCATCAGCATATCCGCCAGCATATGGCCCATAAACTAGACTAGCGAAAGCATCAGTATACTTTTCTCTTATAAGAGAGCAAATTTGACTTTTAATATCTCCATCTAATTTAATTAACATCCCCAAATATTCTGAGAGCGTCCGAACCTATAACTGTTTATCTCCAAGGCATATTACCATTTATGTAGAAGTGATGAAAATTGGGTTTCACCGCCAGGGCGGTTAGGACAGATTATTGGATGCCTGGAGAAAACTACCTAGAAAAGATAGTGAAAGCTGTCGAGAACAAAGTTTCTGATGGCGACATAGTGGTTATTTCTGAGAAGGCTATCTCGGTAGCCATGGGGCAGATAATAGACGAAGGCGGGGTTAAACCTAGTTCACTAGCCCGCTTTCTCGCCCGCTTCTGGATGAGACTTGTTTGGGGATACTTTCTTGGGGCTCTGTGTCATTTGAGGGAGATAAACATAAAGCGATTGAGGAAGTATCCGTTAAAGGAGGGATCTGCCCATAAAGAGGTTGCGCTGAGGCATGCTGGCTTTCTCCATGCTTTAATGTGGGGTTCTGAGGGCGGTATAGACGGTAGCAACCTTCCCTATGCCTACGTTAGCCTTCCTCTAAATTGTGCCCAAGAAGTGGCTGAAGAGGTCCGAGAATACATAAAGGCTAAGCTTAATAGAGACGTCACCGTCATGGTAGTTGATACAGATAAAACATATTCTTTTAGGAATTTCCACTTCACGCATCGGCTTAAACCTATAAAGGGGATTCATACATTTCTCGGCTTCATAGCTTATGTTGTTGGGAGGTCTCTTAGACTTAAGTGCAGGCCTACACCGCTGGCTTTAGCTGGCGCCAAAATGAGCATAGACTTAACGCTTAACATAGCTGAGGCCGCTGAGAAAGCTAGGGGTTATGGATCTGGCCGCACCGTTTGGGATATGGCTGAAAAATTTGGTGTAGGTTTAACCGGTGTAACGTGGGATATGCTTAAAAGACTGGAGCATAAGCCAATAGTGGTCATTAAGCTCCGCTCCTCTAAGCCTAAAACAGGGGAAAAGAAATATAAAAAGAAGAAATATAAATATGGGGGCACGCATATAGAGAATACCTGTTTCCCAGGGTAAGGTAGATTTATGTCGAGTCTTGAAAGGAAGCTTGAAAAACTAAACCTTCTAATCGAAAGATTGAGGAATGAAGCTTCCGCAGGCGCTCTACTAATCGTCGAGGGGGAAAAAGATGTAGAATCCCTTAAGGCTATAGGCGTTGAGAATAACAACATAATAGCCTTTAAATCCCTTAGAAAAAATTTCTACGACCTCGTAGATGAAATTTCATCCGCGAATAGAGAAGTCATATTACTCGTGGACTTCGATAGGCGAGGTAGAGAATTAATGGAGCGTTTAGCTAAGATCCTCGAGGAGATTGGAGTCAAGGTTAATGCATTTTTCTGGAAGAATTTCCACGACCTGCTTAATGCGGATGTAAAAGATATAGAAGGGTTGGTAACCTACTTAGAGAATTTAAGGAGGAAAGTAGAGAAACAATTCAGTTATAGCATATGCAAAATTTCTGATTAGTTAAAGATATATGTGGGACCTGGGAAATATTATTTGAGCGATATATTAGAGAGGCGGCCTCAAAATATTCAGCGCTGTTGCAATGTTTGGAGGTTTGATTTATGAGTTCACCTTCACTTGCAGTGAAATATGTAATTCGAGCAAGATTTGAAGTAGATGGGATAGTTGAAAAACCAGATGTTATTGGAGCGGTTTTCGGTCAAACAGAGGGTTTATTTGGAGCCGAGCTGGATTTAAGGGAGCTTCAAAAATCTGGCAGAGTGGGTAGAATAGAGGTTGAAATACTTTCACAAAAAGACAATAAAACCATGGGAACAATAGTTATACCGACAAGTCTAGATAAGGTTTCGACAGCAATTATAGCTGCGAGCGTTGAGAGCATAGATCGAGTTGGACCGTGCTCTGCGAAAGTGACTTTAGAGAAGATCGAGGATGTTAGAGAGACTAAGCGTAGGGCAATAATTGAGAGGGCGAAAGAAATACTCCATAAGTGGAGTCTTGAGACAATGCCGGAAACAGAGGAGATGCTTAAAGAGGTTTCAGAGATGCTTAGATTGGCCAAGATAAGAGAATATGGACCGGAGAAGCTTCCAGCAGGACCAGAGGTAGACTCCGCTAAAGAGATAATTATTGTTGAAGGGAGGGCTGACGTAATAAACCTTGTTAAACATGGCATATATAATGTTATAGCGTTAGATGGAATAAAAATACCGGAGACAGTAATTAAGTTGACGAGAGAGAAGGAGGCTACTGCCTTCCTAGATGGCGATCACGGAGGAGACCTAATTCTTAAAGAGCTGCTGCAGGTCGCTAACATAAAATATGTGGCCAGGGCTCCTAGGGGAAAAGAGGTTGAAGACTTAACCGCTAGAGAAATCGAAGAAGCTTTACGAAGTAGGGTTCCAGTTGAAGAGATGCTTGAGCGGAGAAAAAGGCGTAAAAAAATTTTGGTGCCAAGGGAAGTTCTTGAAGCAGCTGAGGCGCTGAAGGGAACTTTCGAGGCAATACTCTTCAATGAGAAGATGGAGAAGATAGGCAGATTGCCGGTAAGCGAACTCGCAGATAAACTGAAAGATTTTGAGGAAGTAAACACCGTGGTCTTTGATGGAATAATAACTCAGAGGCTGGTTGATATTGCCAGCGAAAGAAACATTAAATACCTTGTTGGAGCCCGCATATCTGAAGTTATTAAGCAGCCTCTCGGCATAACTCTATTGACGTTCGATGACGTACTCGACTAACGCCCCTTTAACCGCTTTTTCCAAGAAACTCAAAGAGTGTTTGCATTTTACCTGTTTTAGGCGGCATCAAATCATTCTCCTTGATGCCGAAGAGCGATAGCACTCTTAAAGCTGCCGGCACAACTTGGTTCGCCACATAATATTCTATGTCAACTTCATCATATGATGCAAAAATATATGGCTTAGCCCGCTCGTGAAGTTTACCTGAGCCAACGGTTATAACATAGCCAATTTTATCGCCTGTGGTTAAAGTCCACCCCTCCCTCTGAAGGATCTTGGCGGCTTCTACGTGAGGTGCCTTAGCCTCATATTCTTCTAGGGGCTTCGTTAGCGTCTTCCATATAATTAGGTCTCTAAATGAAACTTTCCTCTCCCTTAAATCCGCTATATATCTACGCACATATTCAACAGCCCCCCTCACAGATTGCTCCTTCAATATTATCTCCAAAACTTTTTCCTGAATGCTCTTGGCGACTTTCGCCCAGTCGCCTCGAACAACTTCCAGCCCCACCATATCTAATCTTCCATCTGGCATTAAGCCGCAATAGCGTTTCTTTGCCTCGGTGAAGAGTATCCGAGTATATATTTTGTCCGGCTTTATCTCCAAGCTCAGCTCCTCCTCAATCATTTTAGATAGCTTCTCAATTTTCTCAGGGTCATTTCTCACAAATATGCTGTCTGTATCGCCATAAACAACCTCTAAACCGAGTTTCTTAGCCATTTTAATAGTGCTCATAATAGTGTGTCTACCCCATGCCGTGACGGCCTCTGCAACGGGCTTAATATACCATCTTGCACCTATCCAGCCAGCATAACCGTAAGTCGCATTTGTAATAACCTTAATTGCCTTCTGGCGGGCATCAAGCATCTTGTATTCCGAGCTCCCCGGATCCAATCTCTTAAGACTTGATCTTACATGATCTCTTGCCTCAATGAGCCTTGAGAGAACTACGCGGTAGAAGCCAGACGGCTCTTTCCTAAACCTATAGTTGACCTCTGGAGCCATATAGACTCCGGTTTCAGGCTCAGGCTCTTCAGGCGGAATATATGTGTCGGGCGAAATATTATATGCTATCATTATGCTTGGATACATGGACTTAAAGTCTAAGACCGCTATGTTATCATGTATGCCTGGCTTTGGCTCTAGGACGATTGCGCCAGCATATGGAATATAGGGTCTCTCAACCCTCTTCGGTATTAACTCACCCATTTGATACGCGTGGCGCATTAGGAAACATTCAACTCTAAAGCCTACGGCGGCTGTTCCTATGTGATCTAACGGTAAACCAACTAGACTTGATAATTGTATGGCGAAGTCTAATATTGCCTCAGCGATACCCATTATACATTTTGTGTTTTCCATAGAGAACTTCAACAGCATCTGTCTTTTTTCAGGGTCATCCCAGTACTGGGCGAACTCAACATCTTCTATCAATGTTCTTTCCTCAACCTTCATAATCCCTAGATAATCCGCTATGTTCTCTAGAGATTTCACTTTAACCTCAGGGAATTCGTCGGCAAAGTCGAATAAATCTATATTGGCTCTACCGGTCACGGAGACATGTCCATAAGTGCTTGTATGAGGCTCTGTATTCGCCCTATCAATCCTTAATGCTAACCCATTTTTCCTCGCCCTTGCCGTTAAGTACGGTATATCCCTTCGGTTTGTCTCAAAGCCGACGATTATATCCGGGTCAAAGCTCCTTACATATTCTATGAAATCATCGATGAGTTTCTCGTCATCGCCAGGCTGCCCAGCTATGAACTGTCTTTCATCGCCAGTGTTCGTCATAGATGATATTATGACAACCGGGTTCTTCTCGGGTTTAGGTGAACCCTTAGGACTGTAACATATCATTGAGAAACCCATAACCTTAAGCTTTGGGCTCTCAAGGATCTCTGGGAGATATTTTGGCCTAGACTTCGCGAGTAAGACTTTATCTACCTGTAAATTCATCGTGTTGGCGGCTTCTTCTACTTCAACTTCATGCCATCCGCATGGAACAATATTATTGTCAATCATGTAGCGCATCGAATACCGTATATCATCCTCTAAGCAGCTCTCAACGCCACTAATTTTTGAAATAACCTTAACATATTCAGCCATCAACTCTGGGTCTCCGCAGAAAACTTTAATAGCCCTCCTACCTTTCCCGAAAATCTTGCGGTTTACAACCTCTAAGCCAAATATGTAAGGCATGTTAGCACCCATATGCCTTATTCTATCAGCCACCTTCTCCGCATCTTCGCCCTCCTCTGGAAGCACGTAGAAGTAGGTTATGAAGCCCCTATCTATAATTAACACTCTTCTCCCCTCATCATCTATGCCCCAAAGCCAGATCTCTGGCCGGTGATCTCTAACTTCATAGTTTATGTCTAGGAGCCAGAAGCGGCATGTAGACAACCACTGCACCCCACAAATATAAATTGTAGTTTCAAGGAATTAAGGTTTACATAAAATATCGACAAGAAAGCCTACGGTTTTAACCGTGGAATAAATTGTCGACAAGCTTAAATTTAGCAATATGTTATGTAGGCCTGTGAAGGGCCATTAACGTTCAAGGAGCAAGGTCTTTCTAATCCAGCACCACCATGTCTGGTGTTCGAAGAGGCGAAAGCCAGTGGGGGAGGTTAAGGATAGGCTTGAGCAGATAATCCGTCAGGTTGCTGGCGAGTTGGGGGTTAAGGTTCTTGAGCCTTTCCATTAACCCCAACCACATCCACCTCCTTATATCAGCCTACCCAAAAATACCTGCCCACAAAATTGTGAGGAGAATTAAGGGGGGAGCTCAAACATCCTTAGAAGAGAGTTCCCTGAGCTACTTAAGCTGCCGTCCCTATGGACGCACAGCTACCATGTTTCAACGATAGGCGCGGCCTCTAAAGAGGCCTCTAAAGCGGCCTCTAAAGAGGCCATTGAAGAATACATTGAAGCCCAGAAAGGCATCTGAAATGGAAAGAACCAACGCCTTCACGATGGAGGAGAACCCTAAGCTCCGGGAGCTAGCGGATAACTGTGCCAAACCGTGGAACGAGATTAACTTTGAGAGGAGGCAAGCATACATCCACTACAGGCGCTTCGAATAGTATCCTAGGCACCTCTACGCGAAGTATGCTCCGCTGGTAGGCTCCGCAGCAGATAATAAACAAGAATAATGAAGCCTGGAGAAGCTTCCTAGCGCTCAGATAAATGAAGACTGTGACCATACTGGATCGCTAATAGGATCAATTTTAAGCCTTTAAAAGAGGCCCTCGGCAATTCTGAAACCATAGCTCTGCCGGCTTCCTCAGGCTTAACAACATAAATGTGAACTTTGCCAGCGACGCACCTCACAGTCTTTATGCCCTCCTCATTAGAGACCACCGCCGCCACGACCCTGTTCGCCTCAGCCTGCTCCGAAAGTTTTTTAGCCTCCTTGGTGGATGAGGCCGTCTGTGAGCACAGCTATAAGCGCGTTTTTAGGCTTCAGGCTGATAGCCCTCGAAACCGCGGCCCCCAGGTTGGTGCCGCCGGAGGGTCTAAGCATGAATATCCTCTTGCCGTGGGTCACGTAGTCCCTTGACTTGGAGGATAAGAGCTAGGCGCTGTCGCTGAACGCTATGACGGCTACTGGGAGGTTGAACTGCTTCGCATATGCGAGCAACCCATAGGCCGCGTCCTTTATGTACCCCAGCGTGGTCCCGTTACCGTAGAGGTCGCTGGTGCCCCCGGAGTAATCCACGAGCATCAAAAGCCTGCTCTCCACTTTTTGGGGTCGTCCGGCGCCTTAGCGACCGACGACGGATTAGCCTTCTCTGAATGCGGTTTCCACCTTCTCGGAACAGGCTCCTTAACCTCATGCGTTATCGCGGCGGGGATCGAGCGTTAGGCTATTTGATTTGGAGATATGAGTGTGTCGTTTAGCCTTTTCTCATGTATGAATTCTTTTAGTTCAGCGTCCAACGTTAATAGTTTAAGGTTGAGTTGGGCTGAGCTTGCGTAAAGTATGTTGTCTATCATGTCCTTGTGTCCCAGCTTGTATAGCCTTAAAGCTTCGTTGAATATTTCTGAGTTTTCTTCTATCTTTTTGTATCTGCCGCTCTCTAGGATGCTTCTCAAGCCTATTTTAAAATGTTCTGTGTTGAAGTCTGCGGCTCTCACGAGTCTAGTTATCACCCATAATGATTCTAGAATGCTGAAGCGGGAGAAGTGGATTTCTAATTTGATGTCGGCGAGCTTCTTGAGGCATTGCGTAACCTCTTTGCCTGTGTCGACTCCCAGAGTTGGAAGTATGAATGATGTGTCAAGGAGAATTTTTAGCGTCTCTTGTTTGCTCTTCAAGGCTTATGGCCTCCACCTGCTCTGGTGTTATGGATGCAAATTTCTTCCCGGAGAGGGCCAGTTGAATGGGATCCCTAAGAGCTTCTAAAATAAGCGAGTTGCCAGCTACAGTTAATAGAACTTTTTCGCCCTCTTTTAAACCGAGGGCGTTAACTACCGCTTTAGGTAGATAAATGGCGAACTTCTTTCCGACTCGAGTTTCCACAGTCAGATTCATAAGAATCGCCTGAATTCATTTAGTTTACCAGACTTATAAGCATTTTGCTGACTTATGATGTTCTTCAGGTTTATTCTTTTCAGTTTTCTTTTAATCTAAATGTATGCTTTTTCCATGGCTTCCAGGTCTTTCAGTCCATCTTCTCCCGTCGGTGTTGGGTTGTTTGCCTCTTTTTATGCATTAGATGAAGCGTGATAGTTCTGAATGATGTGGTTGGAAGTATTTTGGATTTCGCTTTTAAATAAGATTTCTGTGGCTGGGCTTTGGACTGTTGCTTCAAGGCTGAAGTTTTCTTTTATGATGGCTAATAGAGCTGTGAAGATAAGAATGTAGACCCTATCACTACCTCGAGGGATGGATCTGTAGTTGAAAAGCTATATGGTCTCCATAACTATAAGCTATGGATCCATCCCTCAAAAATTTTGATCTACTGTAAAAGGCGGGGAGGAGGTCAGCGTATTAAATTGTTTTGTCTGCGCAATATTGTCTACAAGGTGTTAAATGACAGGATTAGTATCCAAATCTCAAAATAGAGAGGATAACGCATTGCTCATATGCATTCAGATATAACAAACCATCTAAGATTGAAAGCGACTTTGAGAAGCTAAAAAACTTTGGATACAATAGACAATATGATTGAACTATCAGGTCATCATCTCAGTCGAAATGGTAATCCGAAATAGATAAGATTCCCATTAGAATGAAAGGAAATGTTTTGAAAGCGTACAATTATCTTAGGAAAATAGGGTGGGAACTGCAAAAAGAAAACTACAAAAATGTTTAAGGTGGCCTCATGGATAGTCGTGAATCCTTAATCCCAATCTTAGGAAAGAATATACGTTTGGGAACTCACTGTTTAGTAATTGAAAGAGTTGAAATGCCGTATGCAAATAACGTTAAATAATAAAATGTTAGATATATATGGAGCAGTAGTTTGCACAGAGGGCTGTGGATTTTGAGTTTGTCAGAAAGTGAGAGTTTGAGGATAATAATTGACATGCTGAAGATGTATGCTCAGTTGCTTAATGTGATTGCCGAAGTCGAGGAGAATAGTGGAAAGAGGTTTGACGAGCTCTTGAAGGAGTTGTTTAGCCCGGCAAAGCTTGCTGGGTTGTATGATAAATTGCCGCCTGACGTCTATGGGGAGTTCATGGCTATGCTTCTCAGGCTTGCCTCTCTATCTTCCACGGTGCAAAACCCTATGATTCTTCCTGTAGATGAGAAGAGGAGAGTCGCTTCTGAATTAGCGGAGATCGCTAGCTCTCTAGAGAAGTTAATTGGAAGATTAGGTGAGTTAAATGGCGGCTCCTTATGCGTATGATCACTTGTTTCTTTGGATTAAATTTACCCTCATGCTAATAGACACGTTCAGCGTGCCTGGAAACATAGCTGAGTACATTATGAACCTGCTTGAGATACCGAATCCTATCGGGTCAAGAAGCACGCTCATCCAAACCATTAACGAGCCTGTGAAGCAGTGGTTAGCTACGCTAATTTCCCGGGAGCTGGATAAGATCACTGAATTTTCACATAAAATCGATGAGTGCTTTGATCCCGACTGGGGCTATGTATACGTAGTCACTGTGAATACAAGTGCTAAAGAGGCTCTTGAGCTCAACCTTAGGCTTCAAGAGAAGCTTCCGAGAATTCCCATAATTGTTGAATGGATTGGGGAAATGAATATCTCTGAGGAAGATTTAGTTAACTACCTTGCTGAAATAGTCGCTAGGGGAGGCTTCAAGGCAAAGGCGTTGCCTGGCTTTAGCGCTGTGGAGGCTGTGAGGGAGAACAGGGAGGACTAATGGCTTATTTAGACACTAATGTCCTAATTGCCTATTACTTTGAGGAAGATGAGAACCATCGAAGTGCTGAAAAGATCGTGGAGAACCTAAGAAGTGGGCGTAAACAACCATTTATTTCTCCCCTAACACTCACTGAGATTTTCTCGGTCATCTCTAGGAACATATGGAAATACAGGCTTCCTCCACACCTCAAGAAACACAGCGAGAGGACTAGGGTTTACACACTTGTTAAGCTCATCTTAAAAGCCTTGAACCCCAACATCATAAACGATGAACCGCGTGTCGAACAGCTCAACAACACTACCGTTTTTCACATCTTTCGGAGAGCCATAGATTACTCAAGTCACCTGAAGCTTGCAACTCTCGACCTCCTGCATATTACATACGCCCTGCAACTAGCTAACAAAGGTCTCATAGACACGTTTGTAACTCTTGATAGAGATATGCTGACGAAGACGGAGCCTATAGAGAAGCTAGGCTTGAAAATCTGTGCACCAATCAATGCGCACAAGCGCTCCTAAAGAACCCATAGAGCTATAACCGCCATGATGACTTCTATTAGTCGCTGCTAACAGAAAAAAGCCCTAAAATGTTTAAAAACAGAAAAAGGATTCACGAATAAGGCTTAAATATTTTGAAAACGCTTTACAGTTCAATCGGGGTAAGGGTTTAATGGTTTATAGAGCTTACTATAATTCCATTCAGCAAAGTATTGTGCAAAGATATCTGGCGATGATTCGAGAGCCGGATATAAAGCATGCTCCTATAATAAGTAATCTTCTTGTTGAGGAACTGCTAAGGACTGAAATAATCCCTCTTCTTCCCGATGGGTTACATATATCAAAGGGGGAAGTGGTTAATGGGAAAATAATTAGCGGTGATTGCGACTTAATTATTTACCGAAAGCCAATCATCTATCAATATGGCCCCATAGTAATTGTGCCAAGGGAAAATGCCAAGGCAATCATAGACATTGAGATTCATGGAGAAAAATTTCTGAAAGCATTCTATCAAGACACGCATGCTTCAGAACGAATATCTAATAAGAAAAAGGATATTGAGAGCTTGAAAAAATTTGCAGATAAAATCTTCTGTCTAGGACTTCACGCCCACGCTAAAACTAAAGAGTTTGAATTGTGGATGAAAAATCGCCATTCAAACGAAAACCACATCTTCATCTTATACACCCGTCATAACAAACAAATAATCGATGGCGAATTTGAAAGGCTAATTAAAGAAATCCAAAAACTAACTCTATGAATAGTTATAATTAAAGAAACCCAATCTGTTTTTATGATATTCTATTGTGTCTTTACAAAAATATTTGATAATCCATCAAAAATATTTATGATGGAGAACATGTCAATCCTTTATAAAATCAACCCGGATGGAGACTTGTCAGAGATAGAAAGAGCGCCATTTTCTGACGAACTAAAAGAGATACTGTCAAGTTATGGGTGTTGCTGGTGGTCTTTTTAGTGTTGGTCTTATGAAGTTGTAGCATAGGGTGAAGA
>Ga0105158_1000661_pt1 | contig 14368 bp, 15 predicted proteins | sample LHCtaG_FD_81567 | JGI IMG/M metagenome (GOLD analysis project Ga0105158, IMG submission 81567) | Hot spring microbial communities from Little Hot Creek, USA to study Microbial Dark Matter (Phase II) - LHC4sed_matched | ecosystem: Environmental > Aquatic > Thermal springs > Hot (42-90C) >... | reverse complement strand
TCCGAAAGCGCCTCAATTTTTGAAAGAAGCTTTTCTATATCCTCCCTTTTTTCGAAGATGCTTAAATAATTGAAGCTTTCGGGACCAAGAAGGTAAAGGAATGGTGCGAAAACAATATAGCTTATTTGGGTTCCTACGAAAGCAATAGGTTTAATTGATTCTAGAAGAAAATAGCTGGTACCTCCAAGCGTTTTTCTACAATCTTCTTCGCAATCTTTTCGATAAGCTTATTTTTGTCCTCTTCTGAAAGCTCCTTCTGCCAAAGCATGCTAAAAATACCTTTTATAGAACCACTTATAAATTTTAGTCGTAAACGATATTCATGTATTCAGAAAAGTTGATGCTTATTTAACTGAACTTAGATAATTATCACCCCAAAGGGCAATGTCGCGGAATAGTTGACCAATACAATATTATGGTAATGTTTTGTAACTTTTTTAAAGTTTAAATAGGATTCAAGCTGCATTACTGAACGAGTAGGCTTGAATGGAGCCGAGTTTATCGCTAAATCTTTAAAAAGTTTTGGCGTGGAGTTTGTTTCAACGTTATGTGGTAACGGGTTGCACCTTCTATATCCTGAGCTTGTAAAGGCTGGCATAAGGCTTATAGATGTCCGCCACGAGCAGGCTGCAGCATACATTGCAGACTCGTACGCTAGAGCTACAGGTAAAGTTGGAGTTTGTATCGTGAGCAGTGGTGTGGCACATTCTATGGCCCTATCTGGCTTAGCCAACTCCTATTTCGATAGAGCACCCGTTTTGCTTATCACTGGAGCAAGCAGCGGATACGGCTGTGGCATGGGCGTCTTCCAGGAGTTCGATCAGGCTGGACTTGCATCCCCAATATGCAGGTATTCTGAAACTGTAGCCTCAGTAGAAGAGTTATCTTTCAAACTCGAGCAGGCTCTTTCTCTTGCATTAGCTGGCACACCAGGTCCAGTACATCTTACGGTTCCAGAAAATGTTTTAAGAGATGAGATCAATCATACAGCTTTTAAGCATTCGGTTTCAGAAAGCCTTTCACATTTAGGCCGGATTGGGGATAGGGCTTTATGCAAGGCTGTTGAACTTTTAGACAGGTCTTCTAGACCACTTCTTATAGTTGGCGGTAACCTATTTTACTGTGGAAGAGAGGCGGCAGAAGAGGTTTTGAGGTTCTCTAAGACATTTTCTATACCCTTTATGGTACCGATATGGGATCGTGGAGTGGTTGACGAGCCGAGCGAAAATTTTCTAGGAGTTATTGGGGCTGCAAGCGGAAGTCCAAGGATTCTGGATGACGTGGATCTAATAATTTTGGTTGGTGCTCGTGTCGACTATAGAGTGGGTTTTTTGAAGCCTCCTAATGTTAGGGAGGACGTTAAGGTTTTGAGAGTTGACGTTGACGCTCACCAGCTCTTTCAAGGTATTGAGCCTGATGTGCCAGTTCTAGCTGACCCGAGCACAACCTTTAGGAAGATTAGAGAGGAAGCTTTAAGAAGAGGTGTTCAACCTAAAAAGGACTGGCTTTCTGAGTCAAGAGAAAGGTATCTTATTTTTAGGAGAAGATTTGAAAATGTACCAAACGAGGTTGATGGAAGGCTTACGGGAAAGGGGTTGGTTGAGGTAATTAAGCCTTTCACTAAAGAAACTCTGTTTTTGATTGACGGAGGAAATATAGGCCAATGGGTTCACGTTCTCGCCGACGCTTACCCTAGAAGTTGGATAACTTGTGGTGCAAGTGGTGTTGTGGGATGGGGTTTACCGGGAGCTATTGGAGCTAAGCTTGCGTATCCTGAAAAAGATGTCCTACTTTTGTCTGGGGATGGAGCTTTTGGCTTCACTTTAGGCGAACTTTATACTGCTATTAAACATAATATTAATTTTGTGTCAGTGGTGGCTGTTGATGAAGCATGGGGTATTGTAGTGAGCAGCCAAAAGCGTTTGGTTGGAGAAAATGGTGTTATTGCAAGCTATCTTCCAAACATAAGGTACGATAGGGTTGCAGAAGCTTTTGGTGCGAAAGCCTTTTTTATAGAAGATGCTGCAAGTTTGAGGAAAGCTATAATTGAAGGTTTTGAAAGCGGAAAGCCTGCGGTTATTCATGTGCCTATAGCTTGGGGTGGGCCAAGAGACCTAGCAAAATAAGATAAAATAACTTGAACATATTATTGGTGTGATAGCATAATCTACACTATAATTTGATTTATTCTCTGAGTTTAAGACAATTTAAGTTATGTAATATAATAGGAAGGTGTTTTGTTGAAGAAATTGTTAATCCTTATTATTTAGTAAAGCGGGTAAACACTTCAATCCATAATTTAAGGTTCTAATACCAATTTAACTTATGTCGGTAACCTTAGATTAGATACTTGTTGTAAAAGGCAAATTTATATATGACATGGTTCAATATAAAGTTTGATGCCAAGAAAAATTCTGATAGCGTTATTTCTAGTTCTTATACTCAGCTTTATCATTTTAGATGTTGCCCAGCTAGATTGCCCGCAATGTGAGGGAAAAGGTATTGTTAGGGGTTCTTCAAACGGTTCGATTGTCAGTTTAGAAAATGTTGTCTTAAACTATACAACTACTGCGTGCGGCTACGAGTGGTGGGATGTTACAGTATACTTGAAAAGTAATGTTGAAAGAAACTTAACTGTAAAAGTTTATGTTACACCATTTGATCCAAAAATTAATAAAACATACAGTAGAATCACATGGAACGTTTACGTTGGCGCACATGAGAAAAAGAGTGTTAGTGGAACTGTTACAGTGCCCGATTTTTACGGCTCACTACAGCATTCGAATCTCAGAGTTTTAGTGGATGTTGCATGTGAAGAGAATGCTGGAAAAGAGTTTGTCAGTTGCCCACTATGTAAAGGAACTGGTAAAATTTCATTGCTTGATTTTATAAGATCATATATTGGGGGAAGTGTGTGACTAAATTTTTAACACCAAGTCTATAGCTTTTGGAATATTTAATATAATTTCGTTTACTCTTGTCCTTGGTGTTGGATTAGATAGTTGTCCAGCTATTCTATTTATTTTACATGCATAGAATGCAGCCTTTTCTAACGGTAGACCATGAGCTATCAAGCCGGTCAAAATTCCAGTTAAAGTGTCTCCTGTTCCACCTATAGGCTCAAGATAAGGTACCATTGGATAATCTATCTTAAAAAGTGTTTTTCCTTCTAAAACAATATAGTCGATGGCACCTTTTATAACAAGCATCTTTGGAAGACCTTCAACATTCTTTACCTTCTCAATAAGCAATTCAACATTTGCAGAGTCTATTTCGAACAAGTGCCTTTCTATATATGCTGGATGTACCGCATCCTTGTCCACTAGAAAAGCCATTTCTCCAGCATCGGGTGTAAATATATTACAAACGTGTCCCATTTTAGATGCTTTAAAAGCATACATGAATCCAGCGTCTGCGACAACTATAGGCTTAGAACTCATTTTTTGCAACTTTAAACCTAATGTTCTTGCCAAAGTTATAATGGGCATAACATAATGTAGTGTAAGAATATTTGGCTTAAGTTCTTCAATTTCTTCTATAAGCTTTTGGTAAAGTATTCTGCTTCCATCAGCTTTACCTATATCTCCTACTGTCATAAGAGTTGGAGACTCGCCTTTTAAATGTGCTATGGTCAAGTATGTAGCTGAATATAATGATAGTGTACCCATTCCAACAGGTAAAATCTTCTGGTCAAGAACCAAATTTTTGCCATCAAAAGATGGCGTGCCCAAATAATATGGGAATTTCTCAACTGGAACTGTTCCAACGACAAGAGTTTTCATAAAATTTCAGCGCCTCCTCAAAAGCCTTACCAAGAGAATAAGCACATAGTGAATAACCTATGGTAGTAGGATTTTTTGCCTCAAAAATCTTTTTTCCTACAAGCTGGAGAAAAAGGTACGGGACATCGGGACAGCCTCCTCCAGAAATGTTCAAGATAATACCATTCATTTTATCTATTGTAATCTTCATCGCACCGCATCTAAACATTATAGTATCACCATAGTCAACCTTCTTAACCACGTCAAGTGGTTTAGTTGAAAATTTAACTACATCAATAATATTAGAATATTGGACACCATTCCACATTAAAGCCCTTTCAACAGCAAGCCTCTCATTCAGATTGAAGGAGATTGCTAGATCACAGCCTTTAACCATATCCTTTGGAGGAATAGTGAGCTCTATTTGGAAACCTGATGCTTTTAAAACCTTCTCTGCCTTAAAAGCATCTTTCACATGATCGAAAACTATTAGACCTCTTTCCATAGGTATAGGAAAGTAAAAGGATTATTTAAATAAAAAAAGGAAGGGGGAAATTTAGGAACCTCTATACTTCTTCAGCCATTCATCAGCGTACTGTATACCCCACTTTGCCATAGTTTCAGCTTTGGGGAAGCCTTTCTCGTCTAAGCCTCTGTTGGCGTAGAACTTTGCAAGAAGCTCCTTCATCTTAGCTTCAGTTACCTGTGAAGGTTGCCCAGCTAATGGACCGCTGGGTATTGGTTCAAGCCATCTTCTGGGCCAAAGGTTATCCCACTGTTCAGCTGGGTTCGTTAACCCTTGGGTGACGATATTGAATGTCCTTTCGAGACACCAGATTCTTTCACCAGCATTATTCACGTCAGCTTCCGTATATTCCCAACCTGTTAGAGCAGTGAGCAAGGCAGCTATTTCCTTTGCGCCACCAATTGATGCAGCAGCAAATAGACATCCAACAAGAGAACCGAACATTGCCCTATATGGTACGACAGCATCATAGCCTTCAGTGTGCGCGCCAGGCCTTTCTGTATGTATGTATTCGTCAACCTTCTTGCATCTTCCACCCCTTGGATCATGGGCTGGCTGACCATACCTCTTTATAGTTTGAGAATAGTACATTATGTTCGGATTGTTCTTCTTTTCAGCAAAGTATTTCGCGGTTTCATACGTTCCCTTTCTAAGTGCCTGGAAAAGTGGGTCATCACTTGTAACCATCTGTTTCATAATCCATGCAAATGCCTTGTGGTTGCCCCATATTAGGTCTCCTACTTCAGGAGGTAGCTTAAGATCTTCTTTCGTTATGAGGTTACGTTGCCTGAGCTCCATCAAAAGGCCTATGTGGTCGCCTCCTTCAATATAGTCCATACCATACCTATCAAATAGGCTTACTGCGTAAATGAATCTACTTGCGCACTCGTAATCAGTTAGTATGTCTGCTAATTTGGCGTTGCGCGGGTCCTTGCCTGGGAACAGGTCATCCGGCATAGCAAAGTCAAGTAGTCCACCTACATTACCTTGAGCCTCCCAGTCTGGTATGTCATTTAATGTTCCATCTAGCTCAGGGTCTTTGTTCGTTACCCTAGATGTTACAAAACAGTTTTGGCATCCTATTGAGCAGCATGAGTCCTTTCTAACCCAGAATCCTGTCTCCAAGAATGCTCCTGTAAGAGGTTTTACACTTCTCGGGTCATGCCATGCTAGATACTGCCAGTTCCTTATACCGTATGCGTCTTCATAGTTGTTTGCAATTGCAGGAAGGTTGCCTGTACCATATGTTCTCCATCTGACCTGCAGCTTTTGGTTGGCGATTATCGTCTTTATGATTTCTAGAACCCTTGTCTTATCCTTCACTTTATGACCCTTTGTTCCCCTTATTGTTATGGCTTTAAGGTTCTTCGAGCCCATTATTGCACCACTACCGTATCTGCCGTGTGCGTGAGAGCCTTCTGTCATTATGTTAGCGTACCATACACCCTTTTCTCCAGCTGGACCAATGCTTAATACTTTTGCAAGCCTCTTCTCTCCTATCGCATATGGTGGATTTGATCGAACACCCCACCAGTCCCACATTGAAACAGGATTTCCGCTTGCATCCTTGCCTGTTGGAAGGTTCTCTTTTGTCAGAACTCTTTCCTTCCTATACTCGAGTGGGCTGGTTGTGTAGGGCACCATACCTTTTAGAATGATTTCTGTTTCCTCACTATCCTTGCCTCTTAAATCTTTTGCGTCATGAAATTCAACTTTGTCGTCTACTATTGAAACCCACAGTAGATCTTTTGCTTTACCGACAACCTGTATACCATCGTATCCAGCAAACTTTATCTCAGCATTAGCATATCCACCAGAGTAACTTACGCACATGAAATTGTATGGTGACTTTGTTACAGCCACCGACTGTGTTCCTGGGACGATGCCGTTAAATGGCCCTATCATTATTTGTAAAATGTTTTTAGGATCAAACGGTGCTACATCTGGTGAAACAACTCCTTCTTTGAATAGCCAGTAGAGGCCTAATCCTATTCCTCCAATATGTGTCTTATATATTTCAGGATCAGTTTCGACGAGAGTAGCCTTCTCCTGTGTCATGTCAATTCTTAATAGCTTTCCTGTTACACCAAAAAATTCTGCCGTCATTTTACCACCTTCTCCAAATGATAGAACTTACGATATAAGAGTTCCGCAAGCTCTCTAGGCCTGTATGCGTAGTATCGCCCGTTCTGCTGTGGCGGCTCAAATCGTATAGCCTGCTCCGGGCACGCGTTTACACATTCTGGCATTCCAGCGCACATTGTACAAACCATAGCCCTCTTTATACCCTTCTCGTCCGGGGGTGCGAAGAAGATTCCACTACCAAACTGTTCTTCACATATTTCTAGACAACGTCCACAGTTGTCTAGCCCGGAGCATGTTGCGGGGTCAACCCACCTGTAGCCGTTTCCAACTTTACCAGGCTCCTTAACATCTTTAACGGTCTGAAGTGCACCTGTTGGGCAGACGTATTCGCATGGAGCCTTGCTTGTGCCCTCAACCCATTCCTCTAGTGTGCAGTATCTGCAGAACATTGGGAAGCTTATGTATGGGTACTTGTGAACTCTTATTCTTGCATATTCTAGGTTTACGCCTGGAAAGTTTTCTGGCTGATATTTTAGTGCACAGGTGAATTCACATAATCTGCATCCTGTACATCTCTGATAATCTATAACCTTGTGGTAGCCCTGCTTCGGCTCCGTTACTCTTCTTAGTGGAACGATAGCTTCTGGTGCCGCTGTAACTGTTGTACCCGGCTGTGTTATCGTTGAGGTTACTGCTGTTGTGACGGTTTTTGCCACTTCTTCAGCTGGTTTGCTTAGCCATCCTGCTAAAAAGCCTACTGCTAGGCCGCCTACGACTGCAATTCCTAAGAAAGCTCTTCTACCAACACTTCCAGATTTATTTTCTTTAATTGTTTCCATATGGCTATAGATAGAAAGGTGATGCTTATAAATTTTATTTAATTGCTCTATAAAAAAATTTTATAACTGTGTTATAGATTTTTTTTTTTAAAAAAAATTTAAGAAAAATATTTAAAAACAACAATATAGATGACTGTTAATGATGGTTGCCGATAAAGTTAAGTCAGTATTGTATAGGATAGTGCTTGCAATAGGTATTTGTACTTTTGTATTATCGGCGATTAGGCCTTGGTGGATTGCAACATTTCAACCTATCTTATCTCCTGGGATCACGTATGTTTGGATCTATGCTTATGGTCTTATACATAATGCTAAACTTCTTGCACCTTATTTGGCCACATATGAAACATCTCCAACACTTATGATGCTTGCACAAATAGTTCTCGGAGCATTTGCTATACTTCTTATCATAGCACTTTTCATGAAAGATAAGTGGGGGCATCGCATAGTTGGGGCAATTGGTTTAATATATTTAGTGTGGTCTTTAGGTTTTATACCAGTAATTTATGAGGGGACTGGAAGGGCTCCGATTCCAGGTGCAAGGTTCCCTGTGCAAGGTCAAATTAGGATACATGCGGACATTGAGGAATTGATAATAACTGCCTCTTTCCAGGATGGATACTTTCTTGCCCTAATAGCATCAATACTCTTAATATTACTTTTCATCTGGAGAGAATATGGTTATAGAAAGAGTAAGAGTGTTCCGAGCTAACTTTAAATTAAATTTAGAGGCGTTTAGAAGGAGAAGATGGACATTATTATATCTTGTAGGAATAGAATGAAGTAAACTATTCCAGTGTAGAAGCCTGTAAGGTATATTATAGAGTTAAGGTCCCCTGACCCTGCTTTCACATGCATTCTGAATGGGCAGCCGTCTACGTAGGTTGAGATAATGCCAAGACCTAGGGAGCCTATAGTTATAAGCAGAATTTTCGACAATTTTGTAAAAAGTTTTATTTTCAGAAAAATTGGGAAGTTGTGGAAGGCTGCTGGATTTATTAAACTCAGGGTTGAGAAACAGAGAAACCCTCCTAATACTATTCCTATAATACCCATGAACACTTCTTTGTGCCTTAACAGGATTAGGTTTCGTATTCCAGCCATTGTACAAAATTTGCTCGAATAGCCTATAAACCCGATTATTGCACCAATAGTAAATGATGTTATCATGAAATAGGTTAGCGAATACGACAAAATTTTTTCACCTTCTCATCAATTTTATTGTCAAGAATATTCCTAGCGTGTATCCTATAATTCCAAACAGCACTTCTAGGTCACCAAATGATAATAGAACGAATAGTCTTATTGGGCAGAATGTTGCAAAGAGGCCGAAAACAGCAGCAGCAAAGCCTAAGGCGAACGTTGTAAATAAATTGCTTTTTTCTATTTTTACTATATGAAATTCTCTATAAACTTTTGAGGCGATAAATGAGCCTAAGATAACACCGAATGTGGAGAGGAGGGGTAAAGTATACTCGCTTATTTTGGAGCTAGTTAAAATACTTGTAAGCCAAAAGATCAGGTCTCGGGGGTGGCCTATGGTACAGTATGCGTAAGCGTCCTTCCAAACGTATCCGAGAAAAGTTTGAGAAAAAGCGAATATTAAACCGAATAAAATTCCAGCGTAAAATGGTTTAATTTTCATGAACATTCATGCAGTTTTCTATATATTTATGTTTTAAATATTTTATTAGGGAAGAGTATAGTGTTTGTGGTGCAATATGACATTTTTAAATGAGGGCCCTAGAGTTGATAGGAGACTTCTTTTTAAGTCATTTATATCACCATCAAAACTTTTGTCTACACTTTTGAAACAGAATATTACAGTATTATTTTGTAATTGTAGGAGTAGAAGTATTATTGACTTTGAAGATGTTGAAACCTTTATTAGAGATATTGGGATCAAGGATGTTATTTCACATGACAGCCTATGTAGTTTGGAGGGGATAGAGTTTTACAAAAATGTTCTTAACAATTTTCCAAAAAAGCTTATTGTACTTGCATGTTCGAAAAGAAACTTTAAAGACATTGCAGACGAAATGAACTATCCTACAGAAAACCTTTACGTTTTGGAAATTCAAGAACTTTGCGGGTTTGTGCACAGTGACTTATTTAAGGCAACAGAAAAAGCTAAAAGGATGATCGCATCATTTATTGCACAAAACTTTTCTCAAACCCAAAAAGAGGTTGGAGGAACTGTTCTAGCTAGAAGTAAGGGTCTGGAGGCAAAGGACATAAGAACATTATATGGTAGACCTGAACTATGTCTTTCCTTTAAAGGGGCATGTTCAAGTTGCATGAGCTACTGCCCACGTGATGCAATATCCTCGCACATAAGTCTTTTAGTTGATAGAAGATTATGTAATGTGTGTGGTGTTTGTGAAAATGTCTGCTTACAGGATGTATTTTATATCTTCCCACTTAATCCTGATTTTAGACTAGGATTAGATTATCTGTTAAAAGAAAGTTGGAAGACTTCAGGGGCTAAGAAAGGAAAGAATTTTCTTGAACATAATATTTTAGTTTTTGCTTGTGGGGAAGAGGTTAAGAATACTTTCATAAGGGCCGGCATTAGTGGACAAAAATATAAGGAAGAAATACTACCAACTTTCCTTCCCTCACCTTCTGCAATCACAGTAAACCTAATACTACAGGCTTTCAATAAAGGGGCACAAAAGGTGATTTTATTAGGAGACAATTCATGCCCGCCTAAAATTAAAGCGTATGTTGAAAACGCTATAATAGCGTGCAAAATGATATCATCCAAGCTTAATGATAGAATTAGATTCTTTTGGATTAAAGAAAATGATGTAACAACACTCATAAACATTTTAGAGGGAGAAACTGAAGATGTTGAACCAGAAGTGTTGAGGAAACAAGAGGTTAGTGTTGATTATGATGATAGAAGAGAAGAGCTTGTAGATTTAATTATTAGTCTATCTGATAAAGAGGTGATACCTTCTTCCAAGCTTACACCTTTCGGGTTTATTGAAATCAATAAAAGTGATTGCAGTCTATGCGGTAAATGTGCTAACATTTGCCCAACTAATGCATTAACCTTTCATGAAGGACACATTTATTTTGACCATTCAAAATGTGTTGGATGCAATATTTGTGAGTCAGTATGTGAAAAAAGGTTGTTAAAATGTTATCAGGAAATTAGGACAGCATTTCTTGATAAAAGTATAAAAGTGGTGTAACAGCTAGGGAAAGTGAACAGCATGTCAGAAATTTTACCCGGAGTATACCTTATTATGAGAGAGAGGACCTACTTGTATAGGTCTCTTGTTGAACTATATAGGCCTAAACTTGTTAAGCCCATGCTAGAGAATATTGCACAAGAACAGTTTCAAGCACTCGGGGAAACAATAGAAAATGGTTTTGATTCAATAAGGGAGGGGCACAGGATATTATGTGATCATGTTAGGGGAAAAAATATTGACAAGTTAATAGAAGAGCTTAGTGCAGAATACAGTAAACTTGACAATAAAGGTGTTTTCCTACAACGAAACTATGATCAGAGAAGTAGGGAAGAATTATTTTCTAGTCTGAAAAAGTTTTATCAGCAGAAAGGTAATGTTGTAGAAAAGGGTGTAGAGCTGGACCATTTTATAAACCATTGTAATTATATGTTTTATCTACTTTCTCAAAATAGAATAGCTATAATAAATAGGAGAGTTGATGAATTTTATGATAACATTAGACTTCAAAATGAATTTCTTAAAGATTACATTTACAATTGGGTGCCTACGATGTGTCAACGATTATACAAGGAAAGTGAAAGTGAATTTTATAGGGGGCTTGCAATGCTTACTGAAGGGTTTATTAATGTTGACAGGGAAATATTTGATGAAGTAATAGAAGCTTGTAGGGATTTAATTTAAAAAAAGAATGGAAGATAAATCTACTTTTTTACTTTAAGTATGGGGCATGCGTTTACGCATTCAAAGCATTTGGCACATTCTGGGGAAGCTATAGAATAGCCTTTGGCTATAGTCTTTAGTTCTGGAATATTCTCTTTCCAAGCTTTACGGAGTAGTTCCTCCTTTGTTATACCCATCTTATTTGCCAATTCACTAACCCTTGGATCTTCCTTGAACTTCATTCTAGTGTATTCTAGAATTGGAACACCGTATTTGCAGGCTCTTTCACATAAGCGGCATTCTCTGCAATCGTCAACTGGCAGCTTAACCTTATAATTGAACTTTTGTCCTATCTTAGATAGTACCACAAATACTCCTCCGATTGGACAAATGTATTTGCAGAAGGTTCTCTGCTCTATCCCTTCAAGTCCTAAGGTCACTACTGCAACTGAACCACCAATCACTGGACAGCCTGTTGCCGACTTACAAACTGCACCCACAGGACATACTGTGCACCAGACAGGAGAAGTTGCAATTCCTGCTGCAATAAAAGATCCGAATGCGATTCCAACTTTATTTGATTGCTTTCTAAGAAATGGAGGAAGCTTAATAGGCGACTTTATCCTATTTGTTATTGGCGTTAACGCTTCATATATTGTTCCCATTGGACACATCCAGCTGCAGAAGAATCTGCCAAACAGTATTGGTAGTATTATTAGCGGTAAAGCTGAAATTACTAGTACCACATAAATTGTTTTGCTAGCAAATATCTGCTGTATACTACCAACAGGACAACTTATGTTTAAACCCCAGATGGCGAAAGAGCAGAATACGCCGACAACAAAGAAGATCAACAGTACAAAGAAAGCTATTTGTGAAAGGTGTCTTAAAATTAGTACAAGCTGCGATTTCCTCATACTATCACACCCTCTACTTTCACTCTTCTAGCATTCTTTGCCGTAACCTTTAACGATGAAGGCTTTGTAGGACACTTTGGAACACAGGTACCGCATCCAGTGCACTTTTCAACGTTAACAACTGGAGGAGTTCTGGGAACAAGTTTTCCCTCACTATCTCTTGGCGTATCAAGAGCATTATATGGGCATACTGAAACACAGAGCATACAGAATATACATGTTTTGGGATTTACTTCTACAGTACCTATCTTATATTCTTCTAGGGTTATCTTTTGCAAAGCTCCAGAAGGACAAGCATCTATACATGCAAAGTCTGCAATACATATTCCACTTTCAATATATGGTGTGTCAAAAAGTTTTATCCCATATTCTAGTGGAACAGTCTTTATTATATTTTGAGGACATACTTCTACACATTTCCTGCACCTTAAACAGGTTGCTAGGAAGTCTTCTTCTGTTATAGCGCCTGGAGGACGTATCAGTTCAACCTGCTCGCCTTTGACAGTATAGTTTACTATTGAAAAGCATCCGGCCACAACCCCTGTAACACCTAGAAAGGCGAGGAAATCGCGCCTAGAAAACTTTTTGCTCATGTTCATAGTTCACAAATTGTACGTTATATAAGTGTTTTTTATTATCAACATAAGTTTAAAAATTTTACATAAAATAATTTTTAGAACAATATTCCTAGTTTAAGGATAATTATTGTTTAAGAGATAGTTTAAGAGGCTTACATAAGATGTCTTGCTAATATTTCTGTAATCTATGAAAGTTTTTTGTATCAACTGGCGCCTAAATTCTATGGTTTTCCATTCCAAAATTTCAGGATCAGTGCTAAAAGATACACATGCATAGCCTCCTCTATTAAAATAGTTTAGTGTAAGAATGTATGCACCTGGGTCAAGAACGACCTTTGCGAATTCGGTTTTATAGCCGCTGTAAAAGGATGTACTTAGAAAACGAGTTCCATTCAGATAGAGTTCACACCCATCATCTCCTGTGAGATTGATCCAGATTGGGCGACGTTCTTGAACCTTTATTAGAGCTGTTGCCTTAAATCCAACATAGTCTCTTCCATTAAATATTTCTCCTCCATAGCCCCAGTCGTACCAGAATACTGCAGGTAACTTTGATTCACCAATTTCTGTTATAAACTTGAAGTCACCACTAATCGCATACCAAGTGACATTCCATTCAGTATGCTTTATAACCTCCACAGGCACATTTTCATAATATTCTTCTATGCATTCATACGGTTCCTTTACTATATTGGTTACTGGAATTATTGGAGCAGATAAAATAATGGCTAAGATAATTAACACTATCACAGTAAAGTATTTTTTCTTAAAAAATTTTGATGCAAGAGGAGATTTAATAGTGATTTTCTGTACTAAACCGAAAAAGTTTTTGGCTAAAATTCTTTTTCTAGTATGCAATTACTTGCTTGACACCAGCTGATTGTAAAAAATAGTATTAGATAAACATTAAAAGTGCACCTATAATTCATTTGAAGAGTGGATAGATAAACTTAAAAGGAGATTTAATGATTATCATTTAGAAGGGCTATGGAAGTAAATACAAGAGAATTCTTTGAAAGGAATCTAGGAATATTTTTCGAAGACGAACAGGCTATACTAGAGAGTAAGAAGGTGATGGTTGTTGGTGTTGGAGGAATAGGAGGCACATGCACAATAATTTTAGCGAGAACAGGAATAAAGAACTTTCTATTAATAGATGGAGGAAAATATGATCCCCCCGACATGAATAGGCAGATCGGATGCTTTATCGATACGCTAGGCACGTATAAGGTTGATGTAATAAGAGACCAGATTTTAAAAATAAATCCTAGTGCACAAGTTCAAACAATAAACAGGAAGCTATCATTAGAAGAGTTAGAAAAGCTTATGGACGATTACGATATCGTTATTGCTGAAGCAGACGACCTAGCATACAGTACGCATACATTAATTATTGCGCAGAAGAAGGGAAAGCTTTCGATAACAGCGATGCCTGTAGGATTAACTGGATATGTTATGATGTTTGCACCAAATAAAGAGAGGCCAATAAGTCCAGCCGAACTTTTTGGAATTCCAGGTGGAATGAGCTACGAGGAACTTTCAGAATTTTTGGATAAGAGAGAAAATAAGTGTGGTAGAGAATGGTATGTGACAGATGGAAAATGGAGGGTAGACTATTTTATGAAGTGGATGGACGGTGAGGCTGCAATAGCACAATTGTGTGCAAACGTTTGGCTCATGTCAAGCTTTATGTGCATGGAAATTATAAAGTATTTTACAGGTGTAGGTGAGCCTGTTTTAGCACCAAAAATATGGCAGATGATTCCATCCAAGAACAAGATAAAGGCAGTTAAGTTCAG
>Ga0105158_1000660_pt1 | contig 14387 bp, 12 predicted proteins | sample LHCtaG_FD_81567 | JGI IMG/M metagenome (GOLD analysis project Ga0105158, IMG submission 81567) | Hot spring microbial communities from Little Hot Creek, USA to study Microbial Dark Matter (Phase II) - LHC4sed_matched | ecosystem: Environmental > Aquatic > Thermal springs > Hot (42-90C) >... | reverse complement strand
CATATAAATTACTGAAACATATCGTAGATACTATTTCAAAAATAAAAATGTAAATGTAGAACTTATTAGACTAATTGATTATAAGATTGAACCATGTAAAGCCTGTTTTAATTGTATTAAAGATCCAAAACACACATGTATATTAAACGATGATTTAGGAAAAAAAGGTAAAGGGATACTTTATAAGAAAATATCGAATTGTGATGGATTTATAATAGCAGATGCTGTACATAAATGGGGGCCAACATCTCTTTGTCACTTATTTTTTGAAAGGCTTTACCCGTTTACATGGTCTGGTTTTTTAAAAGGAAAGCCTCTTGTATCTATTTCATGTGCAAGTAACCAAGGGTTTCAAGTTTATGCGATGAAAGAAATATGTAAGTGGGCGTTTACATCTGGATTAAAATATATTGGCGGTTTAGCAATTCATTATGCATATTATGAAGAAGCTAAGGAAGAAATAGAAAAGCTAGGTAAGAAACTTTTAGAAGAGGTATTAAAGAAAAAAAGAGAAAAAAATAAAAGGTGGACATTTGAAAAAGAAAAAAATCTTTGGCTTTACTATATCGATAAACCATGGAGTCCTTTGGAACCTTATATAGAAAATTTAACTCGAGGATCATTTAAATTAGAAAAATCTATTCCCTATGAAGCTTTATCTAAAAAGAAGTTTAAGAATAAAGAAGCTATAAATCACTTAAGAAAAACCGTAGAACATCTTAAAAAAACTTTAGAATATTATAAAGAAAAGAATATGGAGGCTGCTATAATAGAATTGGCTAAAGTAAGTTCTTATTGGGCACATGCAACATGGAAAGAATTTGTAGAAGCTTTAGTAGTTAATATAGAAATACCTAGCATCTATAAACCTTTACCAGATTAATATTATCTTTATGTAACAATTTTATGTTTTCTTTATTTTAAGTATTCTTTAAGTATGTTAAGTTTTTCATCTGAAAGTAAACCATAATTCCATAATGCTACACCATCTATTGGACATTCTTTAAGTATTCTGAGTTTCTTTTCTAAGTTTTCTTTTGTTCCCCAACAATGAAGAAAACAAATTATCTTTGATTTTTCTTGAACCATATCCCTAATTTTAATAGATTCTACAATTAAAGTTTCTGGAGGGATTATGCCCTTAGGTGAAGATGGATCAATTTCACTAATCTTTTTAGGAGCCCCTGATTCACCCCAACCAGTTAAAACATAGAAAACTTCTATACATTCCTCATCTGTTAAATTTGCATTATATTCCATCAATTCTTCTGCCCACCATTTAGCTATGAGTCCCCAATGCTCATTATAGAATTTAGGCAATAGGACATCACAATACTCTGCAAGCTTTTTATAGTTTCTTGAACCTAAATATCCTAATGTAGGGGTAAAACCTGTTAAGCCTAAAGCCACATTTTTATTTTCTTCCTTTAAAATACTTCTTGCTTCTTTAACAAATTCTATAACAGAATCCGTTTTGAATTTTATCCAATCAAATAATAGAGGATTATTTACAAGTAGGTCAATTGAATCAAATAAGCTTCTATAGTATTTTATGTTTCTTATTGTTTGCTTTGATATATTCTTTATCCTTTTATAGAAATTATATACTTCTTCTTTAATCTTATCTAATTCGTATCCCATTTTCTTAGCTTCCTTATAGCAATACTCACAAAAACAACTAAAATTGTCTCTAATATTATATGTTGGAAACTCTATATGGTCTAAAATTAAAATATCTATATCTGGGTAATGTGAGATAATATCTTTTATTCTTGCTAATGCATAATTTCTAACGTCTGGATTATTAAAACAACCTTTAGCTTCTATTCCATCTATCCTTTTACCATCTACCCTAATATGCTTATACTCATCTAATCCAGGTTGAGGATATGGATAACCCCATTTCCCTTGCCCAACAGATGAGGTAGGCACAGCTGTAGGTGCATCAATTATATCTATTTTCATACCCATATCTTTTGCTATCTTAATAGCTTCTCCAACATAATCTTTTGAAGCTTTCTTTGGTAAAGGTTTTACTTTCGTATTCTTATACAAGTTTATGTTTGGTTCAAAACTTGAGTAAGGTCTAACATACATTACTTTTTCTCCAAACACTGGTCTATCAAAGCCAGTAGCCATAGATGGGAATCTTGTCCCTTCTCCAGGTTTACAAAATTCTTCAATTATAGTCGTGAGCATTATCCTTTTTATATTTGAATTGTATAAATTTTTTAATGGAGTAGTTGTTCCCTCAGATTGAAAATAGGCTGTTAAAACTGCTACACCTACTTCTTTTAACATATTTCCACCCTATTTTAATCAAATTTTCCTTGTATTTAAGATTTTTGTTTACGATGGGCTTGTAGAAAAAATCCTTTTTTAGCCAAATTTCAGGCTTTAGAAAATCATTTTTACATATTTATCATTTTAAGGTAATAATCTAAAAGTTAATTAAAAAGAATTTTTGCTTTTTAACTTAATACAATATACTCTTTTATAGATAATTTAAATTGTGCAAAATTGTAAAGTAAGTAAAAGAGATTTACAATATTAATAAAAAACTCTTTTAAAATGAAATAAACACAAAAAATAGTTTAAGAATATTTTATTTTTTAAAAATCCTCTTAACCTTTTTAATAATTTTGTTGTAGCATCTAAAATTATCTCTCCACTTTTGGGAGCTAACATACACCACCATCCAGGCTTAGTTTCATAGCCACCTTGAGTGTACGCTTCTTCTGGTGCTATGTAACCTATATAATCATTTGCATATCCAACTATTACGGTTTCATTAAAAGGGGAAACTTTCTTCAATTCTAAACCTAATTCAACGAATAGTTCTCCAGGCATTCCAACTAAGGCAATATTACCTACTACTAATGTTTGTAAATAAGTTTTCATTATTTTTTCATTTTTTACATGAAATATCAATTCGATCATACGCTTAACGTACATAAGTTCAACCTCCGTTGGTAAAATACTAAGATTTAACTTTTGCAATTCTTCTAATTTTCTTTCAATTTTTTTAAGGAGAGCTGTTGCTTCTATAAGTGACGGTAGCTCTCTTAAATGTAGCTCTATTATTTGTGTTTCAGCTCTTAATTCATAAAATGGAAGGGGTGTTAAATTTTTTATAGCATTTAATGCCTTTTTAGCTAATATTTTCCCAAAATATTTCGCTGTATCAAAGTTTCTTGAGGGAATAGAGATTCCAATAGCACTAAGTTCTTGAAATCCTGGCCCCCAAACATTTATATTACCTGCAGCTCCATTTACGAATATTACTGGTGCCCTCATTTCCTTTTCTATTTCAGTAATCATATAGTATGGAAAATCAGCAGTTATTTGTTTATTCTCGGGACCCAAGACCGTTGGATGGCATGCATAATTCACTAATATACCTATACAATTTTTCTTTATATCTTCTAAATAGAGAATTGTTACGTCTGGATCTATTGGACCTTTTAGATTTCTTCTATTTTTGCCTACTTCATAACACTTTTCCTTCCCTAGATATAATTTGCATGGTTTTCTTCTTTTAAAAGCCATATAAGTAGCTTTAAGCATTTTTTCTTTTAACAATTTTAACCATTTAATATTTACTTTATTTGGAAATAATGAAGGACATAAGTAAGGACCAGAATGCGTATGTGTTGCAGCTATCATTATATTATCCTCCGGGATGTTAATTTTTTCTTTGATCATTTTTTTAACATCTAAAGATAAATCTTTATCTATAAAAAGCAAATCATTAATGATTATTACTACTTTTCTTCTTCCATCATCAAGTACTAATGCTCTGGAATAGAGTGGGTCATGAATGCCTTCAGAAGTTCTAGGAGAATAACCTGCTAATAAAGAGCCAATAGGTGGTGTAATATCTTGTTTACTTAATCCAGCTTTAAGCATATTTTATCCATATAGATTTAAAAGAATTATATTATATAAAATTTTATATCATATCTTAGTGCTTTATTAAAAAGCTAAGAATTACTTAATAATAACTTTAAATATCTCCATTAAGATCTTAAATAATATTAAGATAATGCGGGTGGTGAAAATATGATAATCGATTTTCATCAATTAGCTGTACATGATGAAAAAATTATGGAAGAATATATTAAAGCAATGGATTCTGTTGGAATTGATAAGGGTTGTATTATGGGTATGATTTTACCAGAGAAAGTTAAGGAAGGACTTAAAAAAATGTATGAACTATGGGGGGCTACTACAACTATACCTAGCTCTTTCATAGAAAATCTTTGGTTAAATAAGCCAGCTGATAACGAATTTGTATCGAAAATTGTTAAAAAATATCCTAATAGATTTATAGGATTTGCTTGGGTAGATCCTACTAAAGGTAAAAAAGCTGTTGAAGAAATAGAATATGCAATAAAAGATCTTGGATTAAGTGCATTAAAAATATCTCTTCCACAATTTAAAATGTATCCTGATGATGAAAGAATGTATCCTATATATGAAAAAGCTGTCGAATTGGATGTACCAATACTCTTTCATGGAGGAATAGTTGGTCCATCTCCTTATTCTTGGGCAAAAGTTACGAGACCAATATATTTTGATAGCATAGCTCGAGATTTTCCTCGTCTAAAAATAATAGTAGCACATATGGGATGGCCTTGGTTTGATGAAATGTTTGGTGTTGCAAGAATGAATGATAACATTTATATCGAGGTATCAGGTAGAGTTTTACATAAAATAAATGCGATAAGAAAAGCCCTTTTCTATGAAATAACTCCAGACAAACTAATATATGGAAGCGATACTTCTCCAGAAGTTTTACCATCTCACTTCACTACATGGAAATGGTTATTAAATGAATTGGGTCTAAGTAAACAAGATATAGAAAAAATATTAGGTGGCAATGCTGCAAAATTATTAAAAATAAAGGTGTGATGATTATGATAGCGGAATATTATAATATAAAAAGTGAAGACTTTAAAAAGTATAGTAAATTTGAGTTTAAAATAGTAAAAAGCTTAAAAGACCTTTACATAGAATTTGCTAAAGACTTTGCAAATTTAATAAATAAAAATAATTCTGAGAAAAAAGAAACAACAGTTATTCTACCTGTAGGACCTTTTGATTATCAAGTAGTAGCCAATTTCTTTAATAAGAAAAAGGTCAATTGCAAAAACACAATAATATTCATGATGGATGAATATTGTACAGATGATGGGAAAATTATTCCATATGAACACCCACTAAGTTTTCATAGATTTATTTATGAAAATTTTTTCTTTTTATTAAAAGAAGACTTAAGAATGCCACGAGAAAATATAATTTTCCCGGATCCAGAAAATCCAGAATATACGACTAAGAGAATAGAAGAAATAAATGGAGTAGATGTTTGTTATGGAGGATTTGGAATAAATGGGCATTTCGCATTTAATGAACCTCCTGAACCTAATGAAAAAGTAGATGAAAACTCTGTAAGGAATAGTGTTACAAGAATTGTTAATTTAACTAGGGAAACTAGAACAGCATTAGCTTTAGGATCAACATTCGGAAATTGGGACTTAATTCCCTCAAAAGCAGTAACATTAGGAATGAAGGAATTACTTTCATCAAAAGAAATTCACTTATATTTCATGAGAACTTGGCATGCAGGTGTAATGAGAAAAGCATTATTTGGTCCAATAACTCCTAATTTTCCAGCATCATATATACAGACACATCCTAATGTAAAAGTAGTAATGGCATCTTATGTAGCTAAATTACCAGAAATTAATGTAACTCAAGCTACAGGTTTAAAATAAAATGTTTGAAACACCTAGATATTTAGGATCGTTGCCAAGGCTTGCGATAGGTGTAAGACTTCCTGAAATATTACTGAATGGAATATTTAATGCATTAAAGAAAAGTAATTCGGCTGCAACTCTAATGCTTTCTTTTGGAAGAGAAACAGCTCCAAAATATGTTATTGATGCACCTCCAGGGAAATATGATATAACCATGGGTCATGCTGGTATTTCCATTCAAGATTTTATTAATTTATCGACAGAAGCTGCAAGAGAGAAACAAGTAATCATTGAAATTGAAGCAGATCATTTAATGATAAGAGCTAGCCCACCAATAGAAACAATTTTACGATTATACGAAGATGCAAAAAATTATAGAGAAAATATTATTATTGAAGAAAAAGAATTGGAAAAATCAATTTCTTATGCAAAAGATATGATAGATGAAGCCATCGCTACATCTCACATCCATTCTTTTACAGTTGATGTAATAGATTTAATAAATCAATGTGTTGATAACTGGAGTAGTGAAAGAATAGAAAAAGAATTTAATAAAGTTTTTGATGAGCATGAAAAGAAAAGGCTCTATAACAAATATCTTAGAAAATCTTTTAATTTAAATGGAAAAATTTATGAAATGTCCCGTTTAAATTTAATGGCTTTTGCTTTGAAACACTATAATAGTTTGCCCATATTTAAAAGAATGTATGATTATATTAAAAATAAAATGGGAGATAAATCTTTTGGAATTGAGATTGCTTTAGATGAAACAAAAAAAGAAACAAATCCTTTAGAATTATTCTATATTCTTAAAGAAATTAAGAGTTTAGGATGTCGTATAAACTTTGTTGCACCAAATATTGGCTTTAAAAAAAGATTAGATTTTGATGAAGATTTAAAAATATTAGGTAGAAGAATAAAAGAATTATCTACGATATTAAAAACATTAAATAGTAATATTTCTTTTCATTCTGGAAGCGGATCTAATCCTTATACTGGAAAAGGCCATGGAGTATATGAGACAATATTAAAAAATATTAATGGCTCATTAAAATATAAAGTTTCAGGTGTATATCTTGAGTTAATTTTATCCATTTTACATTCTTTTCCTGAGGGTTCTCCTGAAAAAAATCTTTATGAACAAATATTTGATGAAATATATAGTTTTTTAATAAAATATGTTGAAGAAAATCCACATTTTAAAACCTTAAAAAAGCTTTTAGAAAAATATGAAGAAAATGTACATAAGGGCTTAATAAAGAAACATGATCCCAGAACTACTTTCTTTAGATTCTACTCTCTTTTAGCATTAAATATGAGGAATAGCTTCGGAAAAAGATATTTTAGAGAAAAAATAATAGAATTATACGAAAGTAATGAAAATTTTAGAAGCTACGTAGATAAAGAAGTAGAAAAAATAACTGTAGATATGATAAATGGCTTAAAATTAGTAAACAATATAAAATATTTGAAAATACCAACTTAAGGTTATCTATGTTATTCCATTTTTCCGAAGCTTTTATTTTATAAATTGGAAAACATATGCTGGCTACTTTATCCTTTTTTTAAGCTTACTAAACTAAGATCCTATTAAATTTCTTATTCCAAAATTTTTTCTTCTAGGTATTAACTTTAGAAATTCTACTGACCAATTTTATCATGGTCCTTTATCAATATAGATTATAGGATCATTCTTACAAACTTTAACTTTTTCTAAGAATTTACGAAAGATTTATATATTAGAGTATAGTTACAATTAATTGATTAAAAATGTCGGGAGAAAAACCTAAAGGAAAAATAAGTCCTTCTCTTATTGCTACTGTTGTTATCGTAATAATACTTTTAGCTGCTTTAGTGTATTATGTAACTCTCCCACCTAAAGTTGAAGTTGTTCTTACTACTGTTGCAATGCCAACTACAGTAGTAACTACCGTAGCTGTTACTCCAACAACACCTGCACCAGAGAAAAAGGAGATAATATTCTGGCATTGTGAAACCCCTCCTTTAAGAGTTCAAAGAGTTGAGGCCGTTATTCGAAGTTTTGAAAGGGAATATCCATGGATAAAAATTAAACAAGTACCCATAGGATGGGATGCAATATATAGCAAATTAGATGAGGCGATTAAGACAGGCACTCAACCAGATGTTATACAAACTATACCTGGTCTAGCTTTATATCTATATCATGCTGAACAACTATTAGAAGTTGACGATTTAGTTAAGGAAATTGATGGAAAATACCATTATGCAAAAGAACAACTAAAAATGCACTATTGGGATGGACATTATTGGTCTATTCCTACCGAAGCGATTACCCTATTCTTATCCTATAGGGAAAACTATATAAAAGAATATGCTGGCTATAATAGACCTCCAGAAACTTGGGATGAATTACTTGATATGGTTAAAAAATGTACAAGAGATATAGATGGAGATGGAAAAATAGATATTTGGGGGATTAATGTACCCATTACTAGAACTTTGGCTACAGATGAGTGGTTCTGGCAACAATTGGCCGTGAACAATGGAGAAGTATTTTTAGATACTCAAGTAGTTTTAGATAGCCCACAAGCAGTAGAAGCTTTAAAATTCTATCTTGAGCTTAGAAAATATTGTCCTCCAGGAAGTGAAAATTGGGGATGGGCTGAACAAAACTTAGCATTTGCTTCAGGCAAAATAGCTTTTAATTTTAACTTTGGAGGAGCATTAGCAACAATAGCTGAATATGGGGAATTAGCTAAATACGTTAAGGGATGTCCAGTTCCAATTCCAAAAGGTGGTAAACGAGTAGCATTAAGCTTTGGATATGGTATAGGAATCCTTAAAAAAGCTGAAGAAAGAGGTACTGTTGATGCTGTAAAAACATTTATAAGATATATAATGGATCCAACAAATTATGGATACTGGCTAAATAGACAACCTGGGCTATTCCTACCTATTACTGAAGAAGGTAAAAAATCACCTTCATTCTGGGCTGATCCAGTAGTTATGAAGTTTAGACCAATAGTAGAACTATGTATAAATGAAACTCGTGATCATGCAGGATTATGGGGATTCATGGGAAAAGAAACTTCAAAAATGGCATATCTTATAGAGTCAACTCATTATCTTGCAGAGGCAGTGGCTAAAGCAGCAACCGGAGAAATGACTCCAGAACAAGCAATTAAATGGGCTGCTGAACAATTTAGACTTGAAATGCTGAAACATTAATGGTGTTTAAGAATGCCTAAAATAAACTATGATTACTTATTAATTATGCCAGCACTACTATGGATTGCAATTTTTCTTATTTTCCCTTTTTTTTATGTTATTGTTAATAGTTTTATATATAAAAATAATGTAACTCTTGATAATTATGTAACTGTTTTTAAAACTCCTAGATTTTTTTCTTCTCTTTATAGAACATTTTTATGGACCATCGGAAATGTAGTTTTCCAACTTGGATTAGGTTTAGGTTTAGCTATATTATTGAATCAAAATTTTAAAGGTGTATCTGCTGTTAGATCTCTTATGCTAATACCATGGCTTTCTTCAAATGTTATTGTAGCCTTACAATGGAAATGGATATTCCATGGTACTTGTGGAATTGCAACTAAGCTTCTTATGGATATTGGAATAACAAGCAGTCCAATAAGTTTTTTCGCACCTAATGTAGCATTACTTAGTTGTATAATCGTTAATGTTTGGAGATGGACTCCCTTTACAGCTTTAGTATTTTTAGCTGGTTTACAAGTTATTCCACTGCATCTTTACGAATCAGCTTTAATAGATGGAGCATCTGTTTTTCAGAGGTTTTTAAAAATAACCTTACCACTTTTAAAACCAATAATTGCTGTTTGGGCTCTTATAACTTTTATAAGAACCTTCAATGGATTCGAAATTGTTTGGATTCTAACTGGCGGAGGCCCTGGTGAAGCAACCCTCCTCCTTCCAATTCACATGTATACAACAACATTTTTACTTGGAAGATTTAATGAAGGAAGCGCAATAAGTGTATTAATGACTTTAATGAGTGCTATTTTCATGATTTTATATGTAAGAACGGCTCAGAGGAGTGAATAATGAAAATTAATCATTTATTTAAGTTAGTTATAATATACTTTTTAGTAATTGTAACTTTAGTTATTTTGATTTTTCCATATTATTGGGTATTTATATCTTCCTTTAAATCAACGATTGAAATAGCTACTGAAGAACCTCGGCTTATTCCAAGAACATTCACACTAAAACATTATGAAGATTTATTTGGATCAGTTTATAAATTTCATCATTACGCTTTAAATAGTTTAATAGTTTCTCTACCAGTCACAATAATTTCTATACTCATTTCAACATTAGCTGCGTACGGATTAGCAAGAGGAAGAATAAAAGGGAAAAGAGCATTCTCTAATGCTGTACTTTTATCCTATTTAACAGAACCTTCCATGCTAGTTGTTCCACTTTTCTTTATAATACTGCTTTTTGGTTTATACAATAACTTAATCGGATTAATACTAACTTATCCGATAGTCACTATACCTTTTTGCATATGGATGCTACGAGAATTTTTTATATCTATTCCAATTGAAATAGAGGAAGCAGCTCTTGTAGATGGTGCGAGTCGCCTACATGTATTAACAAAAATAGTTTTACCTTTAGCAGCGCCTGGAATATTTACAGCAGGAATCTGGTCATTTGTTACAGCTTGGAATGAATTTATTCTAGCTCTTGCTTTCATAGCAGGTTTAGAGAATTGGACCCTCCCACTTGGATTAGCAAGCTATGTAGCAGTTTATGATATTGATTGGGGATTAGTTTCAGCAGCTTGTTTTCTTTACGAACTCCCGGCTTTAATAGTTTTTGCTCCTTTAACGAAATATTTCGTTAAAGGATTAACTTTAGGGGCTGTCAAAAGATAGTTGCTAAAAAGGTAAGGCAATTATCGTACCAGTTAAACAACTTATTATTCCTAAAATTTTCCTATTTGATATAGATTCTTTTAATAAAATTATGTCAAAAATAAAATTGAATACTGGGCTGATAGATACTAATGAAACTATCGGAATAATGGAGCCATATTTCAAAGCATATAAATAAAAAGATATCCCAATAAAGTCTACTAAGATACTATTTATAAAAGAGTATTTGATACCCACTTTACTTACTTTTTTGGTATCCTTTAGAATAAGTGGGAGCAGAAATATAATAGAGAAAATGTTTCTAAACCATACAATTAAGAAAAAACTCTCACTCACTAATATTAGCTTAAAAAGATATTGATTCAAACCCCAAAATGCAGATGTCAAAAGTGGAAATATTACTTTTCTAGAGATTCTTTTAGTAAAGAAAATTAACCATATGCCCATAACTATAAAAATTGTTGCAAGAATCTTATATGAAGAAAAAATTTCTTGATAAAATACAATTGCCAAAAATGATGCAAAAAATGGATAAGTAAAGGCTACTGGAACTACTACAGAAGCTTCCAAATATTTATTTGCATGAATAAATGAAAGATAAGCTAAAGTTGCATTTAAAGAAATAAATAACAATATTATTGTAGAATTAAAAGTTAAAGGCGTATATGTAATCAAAATTAGAGGAAGCATTAAAAATGATGCAAATAAAAGTTTAAGAAATAAATATATTGCCTCAGAAATTGTACTTAAACCTCTTTTTATTAGTAAAGGTTCTAAACTCCATGTGATTGCTGCAAATAAAGCACATATTTCTGCTATCAATTACTCATCTTTCTTATTTTTTAACTTTATTGAATTATATTCAAATGATATACTTCGGTTTTTTTGCAGTTTCATAATCTGATATTATAATCCAATCTTTATGCGTTCTTATATAAGTAACTGGAAAATCATCTCCAATTTTACCGAATAAAGCTATACGTAAAACTGTATTAGCCCAATCATAAGGACTGTCATTTCTACAATAAAGTCTAATTTTATTTGCATTTAATATTTGTCTCATACCTAAAGTCAATGCTTTTTTAGGAAAATTCACAATATTTCCACCAATATTAGCTCTAATAACATTCATAGTTATAGTATATTCATTTAGATATACCATTCTAGGATCTGTTTCTTTCACATTTGTTTCAGGTTCATTAAATGCTACGTGTCCATGAATACCCACTCCACCATAGCATGTATCAATATTGTTTTTTGAAATAAGTTCTTTTAAGGAATGTAAATTTTTATGATTTGGAAAAACAATTTGATTTGATGGGATATTTAGCTCTGGCTTAATATGATTAAAAAATATTTTCTTCATGATTCCTTTAAAGCTTAGAGGATGGCTTTCAGGTAGTTCTATACCATTATCATCACAATATTCGTCCATAAAGAAAAACCAACATTTTTTTAAACTTATTTTTTCATCATTAATTATATCTTTAAGAATAGGGTATTGGCCAGTAGGACCTACAGGAAGTATCAATCTTGTGATCTTGTTTTCCTTATTATTCTTTTTTATTTCATCTGCAATAGATCTTGCAAAATGTTCATAAAGTGCTTGTAAATTCTCTAAAAGTATTAGATGCCCTTTACTTTTCTCTACCATTTCTTCTGGAGATAAGGTAAGAAGTTTTCTTACTTCTTCTTTTCTTTCAATAGAGTATATTATCATTTTCAAAACTTTACTTTTTTCCAATCTTCTAAAAATGTTTTTAATCCAACATCAGTTAATGGATGGTTATAAAGCATTTTAAGAATATCAAAAGCAGCTGTAGCAACATGGGCTCCAATTAAAGCAGCTTCTACTACATGAAGTGGATGTCTAGCAGCTGCAACTACTATCTTAGTTTTAAATCCATAATTATCATATATTGTTTTAATATCTCTAACTACTTTCATTCCCTCATGACTTACATAGTCTAGTCGACCAACAAAAGGGCTAACGTATGTTGCACCTACTTTTGCTGCAAGTAAAGCTTGTGAAGGAGAGTATACCAAAGTTACATTTGTTTTTATTCCCTCTTCACTTAAAATTTTTATTGCTTTAAATCCTTCTATAGTTGGAGGTATTTTAACAACAATATTTGAATGCCATTTAACTAATTCGTGAGCATCTTTAACAATTTCTTCTGAGCTCTTATATTCATGTTGAACAGCCATAACAGATACGGGTTTATTTTCCATTATTTTACAAATTTCATCAATTAATTCTCTAAAACTTTGTTTTTCTTGAGCTATTTTTGTAGTATTTGTTGTAACACCACTTATGATTCCCCAACTTTTAGCTTCTTTAATTTCTTCGATATTTGCTGTATCTATCCATATTTCCATTTTGCTTCACCTAAAATGTCTATTTTTCATTTATAATTGCTATTATTTATAATTTTTCAAATAAGAAATATGAATAGATATGTAAAAAGGGCTCGTCAAATTAAGTGATAACATAAACCTAAGTAATTTTTTGTATATTTTATCACTACATTGTTATTTAGAAAATCTTCTAAAAATAATAAATAAAAGTATTAAATCTAAAAAACTTTTTAAGAATGCTTATAAAGTTTTAATAAATTAAAAAGATTAAGGTTTTATGATAAAATAAAAATAGCTTAAACAGTTAAAAAATTTTTACAAAACCCTAATTTTTTAATCTTCCTTAATTTCTACATTAATGCCCATAATTCTTAAATTCTAATAAAAAATATATGTCACATGGTGTTGTTAATTATGAATATAAATGAAGATAAAAAATATTTTTCAATTAAAGAAATTTCATTTGGAAAATATAAAGGGCATATTCTATTAAATAATAATACAGGCGAATCTATTGAAGTAATATATACGCATGGATTAACCATAAAAAGTATAAAAATGCTTTTTAATAATGAAAAATTGTTCGATGTAATACATGGGCATACTTCTCCCGAAGAATTAGAATTAAAGCCATTTGCTTTTTCAAGTACTTTGATGATTCCATATGTTGGTCGCATATATAAAGGAAGATATAAATTTCAGGGTAAAGAATATACTTTACCAATAAATACAAATGAGGGGCATTCTATTCATGGCCTTCTATATAATAAAAGTTGGAGTGTAAAAAGTATAGAAGATGGAGAAAAAGCCTCAACTTCATATATTTACAACATACATGAAAATGATTTTAATGGTTATCCATTTAACCTTAATGTAGAAGTTAAAATCTATTTTAATATTAATGGTCTTACGATTTTAACAAAAGCGATCAATTCTGGAAATACTCCATTACCAATAGTTTTTGGATGGCACCCTTATTTAAGGGTTTCGAATAAAGGCATAAATGATTGTTATTTACTTGCTTCTTTTAAAAAGTTAGTGCATACAAATGTGGAAAAAATTCCTACTGGTGAGTTAATTAATATAAGTAATACAAAATTCGATTTTAATATTGCAAAGAAGTTGAATAAAATCATTTTGGATAATGTATTTACTGAATTAAGATATATAAATGGTGTAACTTCTATCAAATTTTATAACCCTGAAGAAAATATTGGAATAGAATTATGGCAAAATGAAACCTATAAATATAATATACTTTACACACCATCTCATAGAAAAAGCATAGCTATAGAACCCATAACAGGAGCACCAAATGCATTCAATATACCAGAATTAGGATTAAAAATTTTACAACCTAATGAAATTATTG